>Ga0102948_1000878_pt1 | contig 11963 bp, 3 predicted proteins | sample SalPonA_A_H2O_MG_FD_78211 | JGI IMG/M metagenome (GOLD analysis project Ga0102948, IMG submission 78211) | Water microbial communities from South San Francisco under conditions of wetland restoration - Salt Pond MetaG R2A_A_H2O_MG | ecosystem: Environmental > Aquatic > Non-marine Saline and... | reverse complement strand
TGGCGTCAATAAGCATAAAAGCCGTTTGAGATTGCAGTGCCTGCTGCTCCACGACCGCTGCAACCATATCCTCTGCACTGGCAAAACACTGGCACTGCGCGCCGAAAGAGGCTGCGATTGCCGAGAGGCCATGCGACAGACTGGCACTGGAGGTAGCGATACCGCAGTTTGAATCGAGCAGTTTATCCAATGACCGCCGCTTAATACTCTGGCGACTCAGAGCCAGCGTGAAATTGAAGCGACTCCCCTCGCCGACCTCACTTTCGATCTGAATCTGACTCCCCATGAGAGTCACCAGCTTGTTTGAGATAGAGAGTCCAAGACCAGAACCGCCAAAACGGCGGCTAATAGAGACATCTGCTTGTGTAAAGGGGTCAAACAGGCTTGACTGTGCTGAACGCGAAATACCGATACCCGTGTCACTGACACTGAACCTTAATTTCAATTTACTACCGTCATTCGATAACGAGCTAACGCGGATCTGTACCTCGCCCTGCTCGGTAAACTTGACCGCGTTACCGGCCAGATTGACCAGCACCTGCTCCAGGCGCATGTAGTCGCCGATTACATTACACTCCTCAAGAGGTGGTGGCACTACGACCCAACTGAGCCCTTTATCAACTGCCTGACCACCGACTAAGGTGGTCAGGTTGTCCAGCAAGTCCATGATTGAGAAGGGGCTCTCCTCCAGTTCCAGCTTACCCGACTCGATTTTAGAGTAATCCAAAACATCATTAACAATACCTAGGAGGGTCTGAGCGGCTCGGTCCTGCTTTGTGATCAAATCCCGAGCAGTGGCATCTGTCAGCTGTCGCTCGAGCAGATGGTTTAAGCCCAGCACTGCATTCAGCGGTGTGCGTATCTCATGGCTCATGTTTGCGAGGAAGTCGCTTTTAACATGCGCCGCAATCTCAGCGGACTCACGCGCCTCCTCCAGCTCCTGATTGAGCGCCTCGAGCTCAACGTTCGCCTCCGACGCACGCTCGTAGGCGATGCGAAGCTCGCGCTCAACGCTCACCTCATCAGTGACGTCAAGCTGCGTGCCGACTAAGGTTTCGGTGAAGCCGTCTATGTCCAGCTTAGTGGTTGCGATCAAACGCAGCCAAATCTCATGACCATCGCCGCTCTGAGCTTTTGCCAACATATCGAACTCGGTACCATCCAAAATAGTCGCCCTGATTCGACGCCTGAACTGCTGCTGGTGCTCCTCGTCAAAAAGATTCATCCAGCTGCGTATATCGATCTCCAAATCCTTGGGTAAGCGGTAATGAGCGAACATCTGGTCGTCCCACTTCACTGCGCCGCTGCGCGTATCGTACTCCCAGATACCAATACCGGCGGCGCTCGTAGCGATTTCTAGACGCTGATTCAGTAGGGTCAGTTCACGACCCGCCTGATAGTCTGCGCTCATGTCGCGCACGGCACTGACAACCTGACGCTGACCGTCGATGATAAGACTATTTAGAGCAATGGAGACTGGTACCTCATGTCCATCTTTGTGCTTTGCTTGGAGGCGTTCTCGCGAGGTAACCGATCGGGGTGAGGGGTTAGAGTAGTATTGCCCCCTCATCACAGGATGACCCTCGAATACGTGATCCGGCACCAAAATATCGATACTCTGGCCAATTAGCTCACTGGGGGCGTAACCAAGCACTTTGGTGACTGCTGAATTCGCACGGGTAATCACCCCATTAGTGTCTGACATTAGTGTCGCATCGGGTGCCGCCTCAAAAATCACCTGTAGCTGTCTCTCGCGTTTTTCGGTCTCCCGGATCGCTTGAACCCGCAGTCTGAGTTGGCGTCCTCCCCAGAGACTGAAACCAATAATTAAGAGCTCCAAAACAATAAAGGTCGGTGCCAAAGTTTTGATTATGGGAGTCGTAATAGCCGCAAGCTTCTCGGGTGTTTGTGCCGCGACTAGCACCCAATGTTGATCATCCCGAACAACGATGTTTTCAAACAGGTGACGAAAAGGCGCCGCAGGAGAGACTTTACGGACAGTAAGTTGATAGCCATGCTCCTCGCTTCGCATTGTGTAGCCAAACTGCTCCTGCTCGAGGCCGCTCCAGAGCAATGGGAAATCCGTCGCAAACAGCTGCGGCAATCGATTGGGATACATGAAGCCCCACTCCACATCCGCGCTGGGGCCAACAAGCCAGTAACCCTGGGAATTAACGAGCCAGAGATCCTGTCCGGCGCTGCTGCCTACCGCTCGCAGCGCCCTGATCATTTCACTTCCTTTGTAGTTCAGCGTAATCACACCGCGTTTGGCGCCAGAGTCGTCAAATACAGGAGCCGCTACTCGCAGTGTTGGATTGAGAGGGAACTCGATTACACCGTTCTCGACATTCAGATCGAAGTCGGATAGATAGATTGCACCCCGACTCAACGCCAGGCTCTCGTTCACGTAATAACGATTAACTTTGTTCTGTAGCCCAGCGGGTGGCACCACAATGGAGGCCGGGGGGACGTTATTGATACGCAACTGTTCGCGACCGTCATTATCAATATACCGTAGCTGCGAGTAGAGCCCCATCCGGCTCTGCATCAACGCCTGCCATTCGGACTCTACCGCTTCGAATACTCCCACCCCTGACGCACTGTTGTTAAACGCGCTATTCAAAAGGGGGGAGTGACTGAGGAAGCTTATATCCCGTTCGGCTGAGCTCAGATAATCATCGATAATCTCTTCGGCTTGATCGAGCACTCCTTGCTGATTCACTATTAGTCGCTCGATCCGGTTTTTCTGCTGGGAGCCAAAAAGCGCATAAAAAATTAACGCAAGTAAGCTGCTACCGATCAGGCAAAGCACAAGGCTGAGACTGTGCGCGTCGCTGTTTGGCTTTAATGGCCACATCCTTCTGCTTTCACCTTTTGTGCAATTAAGAATTGTTCTTAATCTAGTGACTAAAAGGTAGCTCAGATTACTGCTTAGTTAAAGCGGATTTGGTGAACCTAACTGGCCAACTGCGCTGCTGGTTGTACGGGTGCGCCGCTATGAAAACGAAACTCCGGATCAGGAGAGAGCACCAGCTCGCATTCAACTGCACAGAAAGCTTCTATGCGCGGGCTGATATCTTCAGACGCACAACCCTGGGCTAACTTGAGGTAATCCTGATAATGACGCCCCTCGGAACGGAGCAGTGAGCGATAGAACTTTGCAAGTTCCTCGTCAAGGAAAGGCGCCAACGCAGCAAATCTCTCGCACGATCGAGCTTCGATGAAAGCACCGACAATTAAGATGTCCGTCAGGCGCTGCGGCTCATCTTTGCGGATGTGTTGATGCAACCCGCTGGCATAGCGCGAAGAAGCGAGGTGGGTGTAACGCAGTCCGCGGCTCTTTATGATCGCCAAGACCTGCTCAAAATGGATCAACTCCTCGCGGGCCAAGCGCGACATTTTATTCAGCAATTCAGGACGGTCAACATACTTGAACATGAGCGTCATAGCCGTCGAGGCCGCTTTTTTTTCACAATGTGCGTGGTCGGTCAGTAGCAACTCTAGGTTGGCCGGATCGCGGGCCATCTCAATCCAGGAGTGCGGCGTTGAGCATCCCAAAAAAGCTTTGATTTCATCTAGGGCGTCCATAGCTGTACCTCCGTTCGCAAATCTGCGCGCATTATATCGGCTCACCCAGTTCTGTACAGTCAAAACAGCGACTGGTAATCCTACAACAACGGTAGGCCTAAACGAGCATTTACATCAGCCACGGCTATTCGTAGCCTGCCCGGACAATGCAAGTGAATATTGGAAGCGAAAAGGGTTCTGAGCTCTCTGGTTGCCTGAGTTCGCCAATAACCAGTCGTTCAAGGCGCTTCAGATTCTGATATTTTGCTGTAGTAGCGGGCATTCCAGTATCGGCCAACACCGACTAAGCTACTCAACTGGAGCAAGCGAAGTCCCCTCACCTCCTCGCCGCAACAGATTCACACAGGATCTAGTCATTATTCCGGCTTATTCTTATATTATTTATGTAAATATCAATTAGTTCTTAAGCAACCCCTATCCTTAGCCAAAGTAGTAAAGCGTACATTTTGCAACTGCGATAAAATACGCGCCGAATTTAACAACCTTCGATATCCACCAGGGGTATCGGCCCACGCCTCAAAAGGGTCTGGGAAACGTTATTGATGAGGGCGATATCGTGCTTGAAGCTTACCGTAAACACGTAGAAGAGCGCGCCGCAGAAGGCGTACCACCAAAACCGCTGGATCCCGAGCAGACTACCGCTCTAGTTGAACTCCTAAAGAATCCCCCTGCAGGAGAAGAGGAATTTCTGCTCAACCTGATCACCGACCGCGTACCAGCAGGTGTGGACCAGGCGGCCTACGTTAAAGCGGGTTTCCTTGCAGCGATCGCGAAGGGCGAGGCAAGCTCGCCGCTCATTGATGCTGTCAAAGCGGTTGAGTTGCTGGGCACCATGCTTGGTGGATACAACATCCAGCCTTTAATCGAGTGCCTCGATGTAGACGCGCTGGCTCCAACCGCAGTTAAAGCGCTCTCTCACACGTTGCTGATGTTCGATGCATTCCATGACGTACAAGAGAAGATGGAAGCAGGTAACGCCTTCGCTAAACAGGTGATGGAGTCCTGGGCGGCTGGTGAGTGGTTCACGTCCAAGCCAGCTTTGGCTGAAAAAATCACCGTTACCGTCTTCAAAGTGCCAGGTGAAACGAACACCGATGACCTCTCTCCTGCACCCGATGCTTGGTCACGTCCAGACATCCCGCTGCACGCTAACGCGATGCTGAAAATGGAGCGTGAGGGTATCAACCCTGAGATTCCGGGCACTAAGGGTCCGCTGGCACAGATCGAAGAGGTCAAGGCCAAAGGCTTCCCGGTTGCTTACGTTGGCGATGTGGTCGGAACGGGCTCTTCACGCAAGTCTGCGACCAACTCCGTTCTCTGGTTCTTTGGCGATGATATCCCGCACGTACCAAATAAGCGCGCTGGCGGTTACTGCTTTGGTGGAAAAATTGCACCGATCTTCTACAACACCATGGAAGATGCAGGCGCTCTGCCTATCGAGATGCCAGTTGACGAGCTGAATATGGGGGACGTTATCGATGTATTCCCATTTGAGGGTAAGGTTAAACGTCACGGCACTGACGAAGTCATCAGTGAATTCGAACTCAAGACTCAGGTATTGATTGATGAAGTTCAGGCGGGTGGTCGTATCCCTCTGATCATCGGTCGCGGCCTCACTGAAAAAGCCCGTGAAGCTCTGGGCATGGACCCATCCGAGCTTTTCCGCAAGCCTCAGCAACCTGTTGATACAGGCAAAGGCTTCACGCTGGCGCAGAAGATGGTCGGAAAAGCCTGTGGCCTAGAGGGTGTTCGCCCCGGCATGTACTGTGAACCGAAGATGACCACCGTTGGCTCACAGGACACCACAGGACCAATGACGCGCGACGAGCTAAAAGATCTGGCCTGTCTTGGCTTCTCTGCTGACCTGACAATGCAGTCTTTCTGTCACACAGCCGCTTATCCCAAGCCAGTCGACGTAACAACTCACCACACCCTTCCCGACTTCATTATGAATCGTGGCGGAGTATCGCTGCGTCCGGGTGACGGTGTCATCCACTCTTGGCTCAACCGCATGCTTCTGCCAGATACTGTGGGTACTGGCGGTGACTCACACACCCGCTTCCCACTGGGTATTTCGTTCCCAGCAGGCTCTGGTCTGGTCGCTTTCGCTGCCGCTACCGGCGTAATGCCGTTGGATATGCCAGAATCTGTTCTGGTTCGTTTTAAAGGCAAGCGTAACCCCGGCATCACCCTGCGCGATCTGGTACACGCGATTCCTTACTACGCGATCAAAGAGGGGCATCTGACAGTTGCCAAAGCTGGCAAGAAAAACGTCTTCTCGGGCCGCGTGCTGGAGATTGAAGGTCTGGAAAATCTTACCGTAGAGCAGGCTTTCGAACTCTCTGACGCCTCAGCGGAGCGCTCGGCTGCTGGTTGTACCATCACTTTGGGCGAAGATTCGGTTGCTGAGTACCTACGCTCCAATATTGTCATGCTCAAGTGGATGCTCTCTGAGGGTTACGGCGATACACGTACCATCTCTCGCCGAATCAAAGGCATGGAAGAGTGGTTAGCCAACCCAAGTCTGATGCGTGCTGACGCTGATGCTGAGTACGCTGCCGTAATCGAGATCGACATGTCAGAGATCAATGAGCCGATCCTCTGTGCACCGAACGATCCGGACGATGCTCGCTTGCTCTCCGAGGTACAGGGCGCGAAGATCGACGAAGTATTCATCGGTTCTTGTATGACTAACATCGGTCATTTCCGCGCCGCTGGTAAGCTGCTGGAAGCATCAGGCCAGTCAATTCCTACGCGTATGTGGATCGCACCACCAACTAAGATGGACGCCGCACAGCTGACTGAAGAGGGTTACTACAACATCTTCGGAAAAGCCGGTGCGCGTATGGAGATGCCTGGCTGTTCACTCTGCATGGGTAACCAGGCACGAGTAGCGGCGAAGTCGACCGTGGTATCGACCTCGACTCGCAACTTCCCTAACCGTCTTGGCGATGGTGCGGATGTATTCCTGGCCTCTGCTGAACTCGCAGCTGTAGCAGCACTGGAAGGTAAACTGCCCACTGTTGCTGAGTACATGGATTACGCACAGAAGATCGACAGCATGGCCGGTGACATCTACCGTTACCTCAACTTCGATCAGATGGAAGCCTATGTAGGTAAAGCCTCTTCAGTCATCCCGACTGTAGAAGCCTAAGACTCTGTTCAACCTATGATGTGATAGGTTTGATGGAAATAGAGCCCACAAATGCCGCTGGAAAACGGAGTTTGTGGGCTTTTTATTTTGTACGCCCTATTTAGGGCGTTTTTACAAATGCACGTAAGTTTTGAGCAGGCTTATCCTGCAAATTGACAATAGGACCTACTCAAATCCAATCATCAATAGAGAGATAAGCCGGTACAGATCAGCGTAATTAGACGAAATGATCCTGACAAGATCGCAGTAGACAATCTGTGAGCGTTAACCTCACCCTTTCTCCTACGGGAACCCTGGAGCCCAGTATAGTCATAGGTACAGCCACTTTATCCGGCCCTACCGCACAAGGTGGTTGGTATGACTGAGCTCTTATAATGGCTAATACACCGCGGCTTATCGCGTCTAATTTACCAAGATGCCCCCTCAGTTCTTCCTTTTCTTGTAACTGCTTCACTTCTGATCTACTCTATACCTGACTAAATTACTCAGGTATATCCGGTTTTAGTGTCTGTTGATCTCTGAATGAAGTTAGGTCGTCCTCAGTATTTGCGACGCCAACTGAGTAGAGGACAACAGACATCAACCTACTCTTTTTGAGGGCGGCTAATGTTAAACAACCTTAAGATAAAGTCTCAACTGGCCCTTGGGTTCGGAGCGGTGCTGGTTCTGCTCGTGGCAATATCAGTTGTCGGTTACATTGGGCTAAGCAGCACCTACAAAGGGTATGTTGAGTACCGAACACTCTCGTCCGAGACAAATTTAGCCTCAAGAATTCAAACCAGTATGTTAGCCATGCGCATAGCAGTTCTGAGATTTCTGGAGAGTCAGTCGCCTGAGCATCTTGATGACTTCAATAGTCGTAATGATCAGATGAGGGCCTACTTTCAAGAAGCACGAGAGCAGGTGAAAGATCCCAAGAGAGCCGAATGGCTTCAAAGTGTAGATGTGCAACTACAACAATACGAAGCCGCCTTCGATGAAGTGGTCAAACTCTATGAGCGGCGCCACAAGCTGGTGAAAGAGGATCTCGACCCTGCAGGACTTGCTATGCGTAAAGCCAACAGTGAGATTCTCTCGTCAGCTTATGCTGATGGTGACACCGAAGCGGCCTACCTGTCTGCACTCGTGCAACAACATCTTCTGCTAGCTCGTTTGTATGCGAATAAATTTCTAGTTTCTAACGACCCCGCTGATTCTCAGAGAGCCATTTTCGAACTCAGCTCGGAAATGCCGCCTTACCTCGAGCGCCTGGATCAAGAACTACAAAATCCTACGCGCCGTGCATTCTTTCAGGAGATCATAGAGAACCAGTCCAGATACCTAAACTCTTTTCGGGAGATCGAACAGATAATCCTGACTCGGAATGACTACATTGACAACACGCTCAACCGTGTTGGTCCAGAGATAGCTCGACTTACCGAGGCTATTAAATTGGATGTCAAAAACGAGCAGGACCGGATGGCACCAGTGCTGAAGGAGAATACACAAGCCTACATCGGTACTATCTCAACCGTCGCTCTGGGTGCATTGCTGGCCGGTGCGCTGATCTCCTGGCTGATCTCCCTCAGTGTGCGCCGACCAATTGGTGGGGAGCCCGCACAGATTGCAAGTATCACTGAAATTATAGCCTCGGGAGACCTGACACAGAACCTTAAACTCAACGATGCGGATACCGGTATCTACCGTTCAGTCGTAGAGATGTCGAACCAACTCAGGGGGCTGATCGGATCCATTGTGAAGACCAGTGAAACGCTGGTCAGCTCGGCTCAGAGCAGCAAAGAGATCTCAGATCGCAACGCAAGAGTGTTCGATACACAGCGCGAAACAACTGAACAGGTCGTAGTGGCCGTTGAGCAGCTCTCAGCGAGCTTTAAGGAGGTAGCGCGCAATGCAGCAGCTTGCGCTCAGAACTCCGAGTTAAGTATCCAAGCCAGTGAGCAAGGTCGCGTAACAGTTGACAAAACAATATCGGTTATCAGTGAGTTGTCGCAGAACTTAGAGATATCAAGCGACATTGTTCGAAGACTGAATGAGCAGAGCCAGCACATTGATAAGGTCGTTGAGGTTATTGATGCAATATCCGATCAGACCAACTTGCTCGCCCTTAATGCTGCGATTGAAGCCGCTCGCGCGGGTGAGCACGGCAGAGGGTTCTCTGTTGTTGCTGATGAGGTGCGTCAGTTAGCCAAACGAACGCAGCAGTCCACAAACGAGATACAGGCGATTATCAAAACGCTTCAAGAGGGGAGCGTCGAAGCGGTCAGAGCTATGGATGAGAGCACGGTTAAAGCCAGACAAGCGGTCGATTGCTCTAACGAAACGGATAGTGCCCTTGCCGATATTAATACACGCATTAGCGACGTTGCACAGATGAATATTCAGGTCGCGGCGGCAGTGGAACAGCAGTCGGCGGTGTCAGACGAGATCAGTCAACGCATGGCAGAAATTTCCCAGAGCATCAGCCAATCCAGCTCGGACATCACTGCGGCCAAGGCGGCTAGCAGTAATGTTCAGTCGATGGCAACAAAACTGGGAGAGCTGGCGGGTAGCTTTAAGGTGACCAAGATCAATCCTTGAGTAGATTAAGAGCGGTCAGGACCCAGATTATTTAGAAACGAGTTAACAAAGATCCATCGCTCAAGTTAATCAGGCTTGAGCGGAGGATTCTAGACCGCATCACTCTGAGACTGAAGCAGCTTTCAGACACTAGGCTCCTGGCACAGGTCTGAGGTACCCAGAGCACCAAACAGAAAGGCTTGGTCTTTTATGCAAGCGTTCACAACCTGGAACTAGGCAGTTCAATTAATCAAGACTCAATCTTACAGCTTTTGTTGGCTGTTTGAGATCTGGTGGTACAGATACAACTTCCGCAACCGACCCATTTGAGTCATTTTAGAAATTTTATTATACCGTTCAGCACATAATCTCTCACTGCAGACCTTTCAGTTCCGAACTGTAGCCTTCTCGTTTACCGCCTTTTGACCCGCGATACTTCTCCGCGGGAGAGAGATCTTAAGCCGGGTCTAAATACGGTCAAATCGGTTTTTAATACAAACCCCCCCCATTTCCCCTTCTTTTATTTCAAAAAAGACTTTCCATATTGCTTTTTGGTTCGTATCGTGTAGTATTCTAGACTTAACGTAATTGTACTTTTTAAAGACAGATATTCGACTAGGATTCAGTAAAATATGTCTCTAATCCAGGAGTGCCCATGGAGCGCCCGCCTAAGCCAAGCAACGAAATAGAACGGGTTCAAGTTCTCCATGATCTCCAAGTTTTAGATACAGAGCCGGAAGAGCGTTTTGACAGAATTACTCGGTTGGTCTGCCGCCTATTTGACTGCCGAATAGCGCTCGTATCACTTATTGACAGTGACAGACAATGGTTTAAGTCAAACTGTGGTTTAAAAGCAACCGAAACCGAGCGGGACATCTCGTTTTGCGGACATGCGATTTTGTCGTCGGACGCATTGGTTGTCGAAGATGCGCTTCTCGACTCTCGTTTTTACGATAACCCACTCGTAACAGGGTACCCTCATATACGGTTTTACGCAGGCCACCCGCTAAAGGCAACCACCGGGCATGTCCTTGGAACACTTTGCCTAATTGACGATAAGCCTCGCCAATTGTCCGTTGAAGAGCGAGCCACGTTGAGTGACTTTGCTGAACTTGTCGAACAAGAGCTAGATAACGCTGAAATCAGAAGACTGGCAAAGGCGGAGTATGCGGCCCGTCAGGAAGCCGAAAAGGCTAGTACTCAGTTGGCAGCGGCGTTGGCTCAGGCCGAGTCGGCATTTCGTGACTTGGATTTGGCGACGATGGCAGGGCAAGTAGGCCTTTACTCGCTGAATAAAGAGACGCGCGAGCTGCGCATGAATCCGATGTTCCGAAGCTTACTTGAGATTCCTGCTTCAGCGGATCAGCAAGAGGCGCGAAGACTTTTACAGGCGCGTGTCATCGACACTGATCTGAATAAACTCATGACAGTCTTCTCAAAGCTGGATAGTAGAGGTTTTCAATCTATCGAGGAGGAGATTAGGGTTATGCTGCCAGGTCGAGGGTTAGCGTATCTGCACTTCACAGCGATGCATGATAGCCAAGGTGGCGAGACGTATACACGCGGCTCGGTGGTGGATGTCACGCAGGTTCGCAACACCGAACGACGCTTGAGAGAGGAGCTTTCAAAGCAGGAGCAAATCTTTGCGGTGATTGGCCATGAACTTCGCACACCTGCGTCGGGGCTCAAGATGCTGTTGGAAGACCAGCAGGTTAAAGAACTTGAACCCCATGGGCAAGTGATTGACGAGACGGTAACGCACCTACTGAACGTCCTCGATGATATGCGGATTATCACACAACCTGAATTGGTATCAGAGTCACCTCAGGTCGAGGGTGCAATGCCTGTTGTTGTTGAGCGCAGCCTGCCACTCATTTCACGACTGCTTCACGAGAACAATCTGCGGGTGTTCGTGAACGCCAGCAATGAAAGCCGTAGTCGCTGTATCATAAGAGAACAGTTGATCCGTCAGATCACTCTTAACCTTGTGAAAAACTGTGCTATTCATTCGGGCGCCACTGAGTTGGTGATTGATATTCAAGCCCATGAAGTCCAAGCAGCAGATGGGACTGAAATGGCTTTCACCCTGCGTTTCAGAGATAACGGGCGCGGTATACGAAACGACGATAAGCTGCGTTTGTTCGAAGCATTTGAGCGCGGGGATACCCAAGCTGACGGTACTGGCCTTGGTCTTCATGTTTCACGCACCTACGCCCGTACGGTGCTGAACGGTGATATTACGGTGGGCGATAGTCCTACAGGCGGAGCGGAGTTTACATTCACGGCACAGTTCCCTCTGGCGGCGTTGCCTAAGAAAGAAGATACTGAATCAGTCGTACCCGCCCCGCATGAGAACGTGCTAGACGGTGTACGTGTGCTCTATGCCGAAGACTCAGCGGTACTGCGCATGATGACCATTAAGATGCTGCAAAAACAGGGTGCAGAGGTCATTGCCGCAGTTGATGGACGCGAGGCGATTGCGTTAGCCAAAACCCACCCCTTCGATCTTGTCTTGACCGATCTATTTATGCCCAATGCTGATGGGTATGAGGTCACAAGGCAACTGCGTGAATCGGGTTTCACTGGCCCAATCTATGCCCTTACCGCCGCCGTGGTGGGGGGCGAACAGGAACGTCTAAAGCGACTGGGCGCCAATGATGTGTTC
>Ga0102948_1000877_pt1 | contig 11973 bp, 9 predicted proteins | sample SalPonA_A_H2O_MG_FD_78211 | JGI IMG/M metagenome (GOLD analysis project Ga0102948, IMG submission 78211) | Water microbial communities from South San Francisco under conditions of wetland restoration - Salt Pond MetaG R2A_A_H2O_MG | ecosystem: Environmental > Aquatic > Non-marine Saline and... | reverse complement strand
AAATAGAAGGTGAAAAAGTGGTCTTTGTAGTTGGTAATGATTTAGGAGGCCCACCATTTGAGGGTGATTCTGATGCCTTCCAAGGAGGAATCATGAATTTAGACCAATCAATCAAATTTAATAATGCACAGGAAACTGGATTTTATGCTTTTGGTGATGCAAGAGATTTGGAACTTATTACACTCCAAAATGGGAAAAAACTTATTTTAGTCTCGCAAAACCAAGGTAGTCTTTTAGTCTTCGAAAAATTGCTTCGGAATAAATAACCTCATAGCATACAATTCCTTAAAAATGAACGTGTCCTGAGTCTTGTGTATCTTATGTTACCATCAGATTTATGATAGGTGATAAATTTGTATTCTAAAATAGAATAAAATGTTTCTAAGTAATTTATTTCAATCTAGATCTGATAACAATAAAATAAGTGTATTGCCATCTTCTGAGTTCAAGAAAGCTATTCAAAAAAAGCCAATACAACTAATAGATGTTCGAACACCTCATGAATTTGCCGCCGGAAATATTAAAGGAGCTAAAAACATGGATTTATTTAACAGTAAAGCTTTTGAACAAGGTGCATCTAAACTTAATAAAGAAATTCCTGTTTATTTGTATTGTCAGTCTGGAAACCGAAGTAAAAGTGCCTCAAGCCTTCTAATAAAAATGGGCTTTAGTCAGATATATGATTTAAAAGGAGGGTATTCCAATTGGTCTTTTTAAACTTCTTACTATGAGTACATTTCAACAAATCATTCAAGATCCCAAACCGGTATTGATCGATTTTTATGCAACATGGTGTGGTCCCTGTAAAATGATGCCTCCAATTTTAACACAACTAAAAGAAAAGATGGGAGAAAATCTTCGGATCATCAAAATAGATGTAGATAAAAATCCTGAAGTAGCATCCAAATACCAAATTCGAGGGGTTCCTACATTGATGCTGATGCGAGAAAGCAAAGTGCTTTGGAAGCAATCTGGTGTTCAAGAGGTTAATGTATTAAAACAAACTATAGAACAACACTTAGAGATATAGTGTTTTTATTCTTTAGGATTCAGATTGAGCAAAGAGGAAGGTTCATCCTTCGATTCGGGTCCCAATTCTAATTGTTCTACATTTTTTAATTTAGACTGCATAATACGTGTTCGGGTCCCAACCAGGTTTTCAATCTCATTATTAGCTTCATTAATTTTTTTCTGAGCTTTTTCAAGTACACCCCCGAAAGTATTAAACTCTTTCTTTACAGAAGCTAGAACATTCCATACCTCACTACTACGCTTTTGAATAGCAAGTGTTTTAAAGCCCATTTGGAGGCTGTTAAGCATCGCTGCTAAAGTCGTAGGCCCTGTTACTACAATTTTATATTCTCTTTGAAGAAACGCAATCATATCCGGCTGACGAACAACTTCTGCAAACAGTCCCTCTACAGGTAAAAACATTATACCAAAATCTGTAGTATTTGGAGGGTCAATATATTTTGAGGAAATGTCCTTCGCAAATTTTTTGACGGATTGAAGCAAAGCCTTTAAAGAAACCTCAACAGCGACTGAGTCTCCAGCATCATAAGCAGACTGCAAACGAAGATAATCTTCTTGTGGAAATTTTGCATCAATGGGCAGGTATACTGCTTTTTCATCCAGTCCCTTGCCAGGAAGTTTTACTGCATATTCTACCATTGCATCTGACCCTTTTTTGGTTTTCACATTGGTCTCATATTGTTCAGGAGCCATGATCTCTTCTAGAATATTTCCAAGCTGAATTTCTCCCAATACTCCTCGGGTTTTAACATTCATCAACACTTTTTTCAAGTCCCCAACTCCAGAGGCAATAGTTTGCATTTCTCCCAAACCCTTTTGTACGACAAGAAGCTGTTTGGTAACCATTTCAAATGATTTGCCAAGACGTTCTTCAAGTGTTTTATGAAGTTTTTCGTCTACCGTTTCCCGCATTCGCTCCAAACGTAATTCGGTAGTTTTGATCATTTCATCCTGCTTGGATTTCATTTGATCAAACTTTTCCTTCTGAAGCTTATTAAAGCTCTCAACATTTTTAGAAAAGGCCTCTTCAAAATCTTTTAGGGTATTTCGGAGCTCTTCCCGATCATCTTTGGCTTTTTTGGAAAGAGTTTCATTGAGTCGCTCTATGGCTTGTATTAACTCAGTTCTATTTTCTTTTAAATTTTTAGAAAGCTCTTCTCTGTTAAGGACAAATTCATTTTGAATTAGTGTTTTAAAAATATTTTCTATGGAAGAAAAATTATCCGTACTTTTTTTAAAAAACTGGAGGCTAAGCAAGAGGAGTGTAATGAAAGAAAAGGCAATTAAAAGGTATTCCATAGGCTTATTTTCTGATTCTAAAATTAAGCATTCTCAGGAAAACTTTCTTTGGATTAAAATTATTCTTTTGGAAGGATTATAGTAAGCTGTGTTTTACAAGATAACTAGTTAACTAAGATTTAACTTTGAACTTTTTTGTCCATTTAATAAGGGTAGGCGAACTCGTTGCCCATAAAACAAAGCCACTCAATACTGTGAATACCCCAAACAGTGAAAAAACTCTGAGGAGTAAATTATTAAAATCGTCTCTCCCCTGATAATCCATGGTATGGCTCATCCATAAAAAATCAAACCAACGCCAACTTTGGTGGCGAACCTTATGGAACATTCCGCTTCTCGCATCTATATAGGCTACTAATAAATCAGGATGATCGTAATGAATTGCATAAGCAGGCAAGGAGCCTCCTCTATACTCGTGATGTGAATCAGTTTCTTGAATGAGTTCAATTTTCTTCACTTTTAGACCATCAATCAAATACTTTTGGGCTACTCTAATCGCTTCAGAATCTGAAATCTGTTCCTTTATAGCTCCAGTCCGAGCATGGTACAACCGACTCTTGTTTATCCAATAATATGGTTGTAAATCCAGGGACACCAGCTGAATTGTTTCAATGGACTGTGGAATACTGTCTAGAGGAAGAAGATTCTGAAAACTTTCAGCTTTCCTGTTTGGATTTAGAAATAAATCTCCGTGAATTTCATCAATATCCGTCCAACTAAAATATAATCCAGAAATAGTCCATGCTAAAAATTGAATTCCGATGAGCAATCCTAAATAACGATGTGTTTTTCGAATTCGAAAGGCTATTTTTCTGTCAATCATAAAAAAAGAATCTGCCTTGTGCTATTCACTATGTTCGTTTAAACTTTAACTTTTTTTCTATGGCAATGATCATTTCATTAGCAATATCTTTCCCTGTTGCAGTTTCAATCCCTTCAAGTCCTGGAGAAGAATTTACTTCTAATAAGAGCGGTCCTTTGTTGGAACGAATAATATCTACTCCCGCTACTGCAAGATTTAAGATTTTGGCAGCCTTAACTGCTAGTCTTTTTTCTTCGAGTGAAATTTTTACTTTTTTGGCAGTGCCTCCCATGTGAATATTGGAACGGAACTCCCCTTTTGGTGCTGTCCGCTCTATGGATGCTACCACCTTCCCGTTGACAACGAAACAACGTAAATCTTTTCCTGCTGCCTCTTTTATAAATTCCTGTACAAGTATGTTTGCTTGAAGACTTTTAAAGGCGTTGATTACACTTTCTGCGGCCTTATCTGTTTCTGCAGAAACCACTCCTTTCCCTTGAGCACTTTGCAACAATTTAATCACTAAAGGTGACCCTCCTACCATACTGATCAAATCTTTTGTATCTAGAGGTGATTTAGCGAATCCAGTAATTGGAATTTGAATATCATTGCCCGAAAAAAGTTGACTTGAATAAAGCTTGTCCCTTGATTGTGTTATGGCGGTATCAGAGTTTAAACAATACGTTCCAATCGAGTTAAATTGTCGGAGAAGTGCACAGCCGTAAAATGTCATACTGGGTCTAATTCTTGGAATAATGGCGTCCAAATCCTGAATAATACTTCCTCCTCGATAGCGCACCTCCGGGGTGACTGTATCTAAACGCATATAACATTGTTGTATGTTATAAAAATACATTTCATGACCCCTTGCCTTTCCTGCCTCTATCAAACGTTTGTTGCTATACAATGACTTGTCTGTAGCGAGTAACCCAATACTTAATCCTGACTTTTCATGAAGTAAATGACTATAACACTTATCGATATCTTCTTGTGAAACAGAACCGGATAAAAATCGTTTTGAAGGGTCTACCAAAAAACGATTTTCCATTGCTTCTCTTCCCAAGAGCATTCTAAAATCCATCCCATCTCGGTTTGCAAGAGTGAGTTCCATTTCAAAAGAATCCTCTCCGATAGTCACAAATTCTCTAATAACATAGCGTTTGTCTGTAATTCCAGAAGAACTTTTCACAATTCTAACATCGATAACTTTAGATTCACATCGCAAAACTATGCTGAGGTTGTCTTGAATGGGATTGACATCAAAAGAAACCCAAAGGTCCTTCCCTTTTTTAAATCGTTTGATATTAGTAGACTGAATAGAGGATGTCTTTGCTCCTGAATCTATTCTTGCTTTAATTAAAGGAATATTTATAGATTTAAAAGAACACCATTCTTGATTACCAATTAATTTTTTATCAGTTTCCATAAGTGGTTTTATGCTACGAGAATACGAAAACTTTTTATTAAAAATTGTTACTATTCCCATTTTTTCGCATTACTAAGAAATTGCTTACTTATATTTGATGATTAATTTGGGTTTTTATGAAAAAAACGGACTTTTTAAAAGTTTTTATTCTTACAATCTTTAGCTTTCAACTAAGTCTTAGCCAGAATGAATACCAACCCAAAAAACTTAATAATTCTGAGATTATAATTGATGGAAAACTTTCCCCAAATGAATGGGAAAATGCTACTCCAATAGAATTAAACTTTGAAATAAATCCAGGGAATAATAGTCCTTCAAAGAAGAAAACTACCGCCTACATTACGTATACAGCAACTGATTTATATATTGGCTTTCATGCCTTTGATGATCCCACCAATGTAAGGGCTTCAGTACGTTCCAGAGATGATTTTGCCATGTACCGTCAGGATGATATCGTAACCGTTCGCTTTGATACCTATGCCGATGGTCGTAACAACTATATTCTTGTATCAAATCCTTTCGGAAGCCAATTTGACGTTCGAGCAATTAATGCCTTAACCGACGACCAACGATATGACGGTAGCTTTAATATGGATTTTGAAACTGCTGGCTCAATTGTTTCAGATGGCTTTCAGGTTGAATACAAAATCCCTTTTTCTTCACTGCCTTTTCCCAATGGAGAAGACCAAAAATGGCATTTTAGTTTAGCAAGAAAATATTTTAATGAAAAAAATGTAGAAATTGAAGTACAGAACCAAACCTTTGATCGAAATAATCCATGTCAAGTTTGTCAGACAAGTGAAGTTCTTATTTTAAACGACATAACAATTGAAAAACGAATCGAACTCTTACCCTATGTTTCAGGGAATCTAAGCGGTAAAAGACCTTCAATAAATACACCCGTTAATTACGATAAATTTAAACCCAATCTTGGACTCGGTTTAAACCTGGATCTAAGTAAAAATAGTGGTCTTGAAATTACCATTAATCCTGATTTTTCTCAAGTAGAAGCTGACGTAACACAAATAGATGTGAATTCCTCTTTTGCATTAGAATATCCTGAAAGGAGACCTTTTTTTAATAGAGGAACAGATATTGTAAATTTTACTGATGGTGCATTTTATTCCCGATCAATAAATAACCCCTTGGTCTCTTCTAAGTTATTAAGTCAAGCTAAAAAATCTAGACTTTATTTTTTAACTGCATTGGATCAAAACTCCCCTTATCAAATTGCAGGAGAAGACCGTTCTTATATAGGACAAGGAGGAGAATCCTTTGTTAATGTATTGAGGTATCAACGATTGGTAAATAAAAATACGCGATTGGGATTAGTCACCACAAATCGTTACTACAAAGAAGGAGGCTATGGAAACTTATTCGGAACAGACGGTTGGTTTTTAATCTCAAAAAACTGGAGGTTAACCTACGAACTACTTGCTAACTTCAATCAAGAGCCTGAAGCTAATTGGATAGATAGTCAGGATGCTATTTTAGGAAGATCTGTAGCTCTAAACAAAGAAAAGTTTGGTGGTAGTGCTTTCTATTTTCAATTATATCGAAATACGGAACATTGGAAATCCTATATATACTACCGAAACATTACCCCGGAATACCAAGCAAATGTTGGATTTGTGGTAAAAAATAATCGCCGTTGGGGAACATTTTTTCACGAATATCAGAATTTTATTAATAAAAAAGGATTGCAATTTTTCAGTATTGGCACCAAAGCTGATTTAAATTATACTTTTCAGAATTATTTAAAAGCAATTAGTTTAGATGGAATCTTTAGTGTAAAAACCTTTTTGAACACTACTATTGAGTATACTTATGATTGGGATGTTTTTAAAAATTATCTCGGTCGTGATTATCGTAATCTTGGGAAAAGCGAATTGAATATTCAGAGTAATCCTAGCGAATCCTTTTCGCTTATGATTCGATCTACGTTTGGTAAAGATTTAGCCTACAATGAGGAAAATCCTGACGTAGGTCGAGAATTTACTTTTTTTATTATGCCCAGCTTTCAATTGGGAAATAAAATCAATCTATCTCCTTCAATTCGGTACGCTAAATTGGTAGATTTAAATACCCAAGAAGAATATTTCAAAGGGGCTATTTCACGATTTTCTGCACGTTATCAGTTTAATAATTTTTTCAGTATTCGTATCGTTTCTGAGTACAACTCTTTTGCAGATCGCTTTTTTATCCAACCTCTAATGCAATGGAATCCAAACCCCGCCACTGTATTTTATATAGGGGGAAATCAAAATTCTATTTCAGACTACAACGATGAGTTTTACTCACCTTTTAGAGTGGATCAAACTCAAATTTTCTTGAAATTTCAATACTTAATTGGTCTCTAATTATCTTTTCCTAAATCAAATTTCAAAATTGGAGCTTCGGAACTACGATAGTTTGATTCAAATGAGTTAAACGCTTCATTAATGATTTGGTACAATTCCTTTTCTTGTATTTCCCATTGGGCTAAAAGATCTAGAGATCGCGTTTTAGCTCCTTGAGTTACAATTGGGTCTTCAGCGTCTACGAAATCCTTTAAATACATCAATTCTGCATTCAGTTTATTGTTGAAATTTATCACATCCTGAAAGGTTTTCTGATCTGGTTGAATCAAATTAAGCTCCCATTCCTTCAATTGTTTTTGAATAGCAAGTGCTTGATCATAGAGAGTATCAAAAGTTTCATTGTCCTCTAATAATCGGGTGTAATGATCCAGTTGTTCTTGTACAGTTCTCATCTGAGAAACTGCATGATGGATATTTTTTATTGCTCCTTCAATGTTTAGCAATAGCGTTTGTTGTTCTTCAAAGTCTGATTCACTGTATTCTAAATTGGGATTGGGTAAAACTTGAATTGTTACCTCCTTACTCTCAGTACCATAACTTAAACGAGCTTTAAAATTACCCGGTGCTACTCTACTCCCAGAATACGAACCATAAACAAATACATTATCAACACTTGGGAGCATAGATCTTCTAAAATCCCAGTAAACCCGATTGTATCCTTCCTTGTGAGGAAGAGTTTGATCAAGTGAGGGGCCTCCTGGCCAAGATTTAAAGTCAGTATCCTTTTTTGAAGAATAGGTTCTAATAATTTTATCATTTTGCAAAATGGATAATTGTACCTCTAAGGAATCGTGAATTTTAGGCAGATAATAATCTAGATAAACTCCACTCATTGGATTTGTTCCTTGAGATGAATTTTTTGGGGTCTTTCCAGATGTCAATCTATAACTTGGTTTTGGTGTTGCCAAATGTATTTCTTCACCTTTTGGACGCTGCTGCAAAGAGCTCAAATCGTCCAATATCCAAAAAGATCGTCCAGCAGTAGCAGCAATTAGATCGTTGTCTTGAATAAATAAATCATTGATTGGAACAACAGGTAAGTTACTTTGAAACGCTTCCCAAAATAAACCGTCGTTATACGAAACATAAAACCCTGTTTCTGTTCCTGCATATAATAAACCTGAAACTTTTGGATCTGCTCGAACCACTCTCGCAAAATTATGTGCTCCTTCAATTCCTTCGGTAATTAACTCCCAATGAGCTCCAAAATCCTCAGTTTTATAGATGTAGGGTGTTAAATCCATAAACTTATATCGCATCAATACAGCATAAGCTTTAGAAGGATTATGAGGAGAAACTTCTATGGCATTAAAAATTCCTTCTTTACTGTCTTTAGGGGTCACATTCATCCACGTTTTCCCTCCATCTCGTGTCAGATGAAGTAATCCATCATCACTTCCTGCCCAGAGAACATTTGGATCATGAGGAGAAGTCATCAAGCTCATGAGTGTGTTGTAGTTTTCTCCTCCAGCGGCTTCATTTGTAAAAGGAATTCCACCAGCCACTTGTTGCTCTTTCTTATTTCTTGTTAAATCAGGACTGATCACTTCCCAATCAATTCCTCCATTTTGCGTCTTAAAAACAACATTTCCAGCATGATAAATCGTTTTGGGATCAGAAGGTGCACTGATGATGGGTGCGTTCCAATTAAACCGATATTTAAAAGATTCTGGCGCATTTCCTAAAGCTAATTCTGGGTATTCTTTTATCTCTTTAGAAGTCTGTGTAGCTCGATGCCAACGCTCAATAATTCCTTGATAACACCCTCCAAAAACCATTTGAGGATTATTGCGATCAAAAGCTAAAAAAGCACTTTCACATCCTGATACCGAATACCAATCTTTCCAATCGATTCCACTGTCTTGATCTCTACTTTTAATCCCTATAGCAGAATTATCTTGTTGCCCACCGTATACATGGTAGGGTACTTGAGCATCTGCAATAACTCTATAAAACTGAGCTGTAGGTTGATTTTGTTGAGTACTCCAACTTTTTCCACCGTTAGAAGAAACATTGGCTCCCCCATCGTTAGAGTTGATCATGATTTTATTGTTTTCTGGATGAATCCAAAGATGGTGATTGTCTCCGTGAGGTGTGGGTAGGGGTTGGAATGTTTTTCCACGATCAATAGATTTTAAAACTGGAGCATTCAATACATATACTACATTTTCATCTTGTGGATCAGCAAACACTTCCATATAATACCAAGACCTTGCCACAGCGATACGGTTTTTATTGACCTGCTTCCATGAAGTTCCTCCGTCCTCGGAGCGATAAACTCCCGCAGCTTCTCCTTCTGCTTCAATATTAGCAAAGACCAAATTGGAATTCGCTCTTGAAACTGAGATTCCTGCTTTTCCAAAAACAGCTGGTAAACCCTCTTCTAATAAAGTCCAGTTGTCCCCTCCATCTGTAGATTTATAGAGTCCAGACTTTTCCCCTCCTGATTTCATTTGCCAAGGAGAACGTTTATGATCCCACATTGCAGCATATAAAATTCGAGGATTATTTTTATCCATACTCAAAGATGCTGCCCCAGATGTATTTGATACAAATAATACTTTTTCCCAAGTCTCTCCTCCGTTTTTAGACCTATAAATTCCTCGATCCTGACTTGGCCCATATTGTGCCCCTTGAACAGCAATGTATATTAGGTTTGGATTCGTAGGGTGAATTTCAACATTTGCAATATGCCTTGAATTATCTAAACCTATATGAGTCCAGGTAGATCCTGCATCTTCAGACTTATATACTCCATCTCCCATTGATGTCATTACTCCTCTAGCTGCATGCTCTCCCATTCCAACAATTACAACATTAGGGTCACTTTCAGAAACTGCTATTGCTCCTACAGTACCTGTTTTAAAAAAACCGTCTGAAATATTTTTCCAGTTCTGACCGAAATCTTGAGTCTTCCATACTCCGCCACCAGTTGTTCCCATATAAAAAGTGGAGGGCTCTTTTAGAACCCCCTCAGAAGCAACACTGCGTCCGCCTCGAAAAGGACCAATATTTCTCCAATCAAGATTGTTGTAGGTTACTAACTTTTCTGCTGTGTCTTTCTGAGATTTTTTTCTTTTTTGGCTTTGTGTAAATGAACTACTTAGTGCGAATACAAGTAATAAAAGTATCGGATTTTTCATGTCGTTCTATTTGTTGCTTTTTTAAGCTATTTTGACCGGTCTAATTTTAAATGAAATAAACGGGGTGCTCCTTTTAACTCACTTTCTGAAGTGATCCAGAACTCTGAATTATTAATTATTTTGACCGCTTCAATTTGTGCAGGTTTTACAGGAATTAAATAACGCTTTAAATCAATGTTATCGTAACCATTTAAAACAAAATTCTCAATGGTATAGAAAAATTGTAATCCATTAAAATCATAACCTGTGAGAACCATCAGATCAAACTCAGAATTGTAATCCGCTGCAGTAATCAATGATTCGGTATCAATTATAGCATCGGGGATAAGACTATATATCCCTTCCGTTTTGGGAAAAGAATAGATCTCTGATTGAAGTGAAAGTCTGTTTTTTGAAAAGATCACCAAATGATCACCTACAGAAGCTAAAGCCTCAGCATCGTAGGCATTTCGTATTTCTTTAGAAAATATTTTTTGAGCTTCATAACGAATTCGGATGGTCCCTTTTGGATCAAAATTTTTATCAACTATATGAATTTTTAAATTTTCTCTGGTAGCGTAATTATTTCCCGTGTCGGCTATGTAATAAAACTCGTCATCCGCGGCTAAATCTTCCCAATCTTTGTTTTTAAATTCATAATATCGGATACTTTTAATAAGCTTTCCTTCTTTGGAAAAAATATACAAAACTGGTTTGTCACCAGAATCATTTATTGTCATCAGATTATCCCCAACCAGCTCTAGACCCGAAGTTTCCTCAAGGAGAGAAGGTAATTTTATAGTTGTGATTGATAACTGAGCATTACAGATCCATATTGAAAATAGGGTTATAAAAAGATACCGCATATTGTTTTTTAATTTAACAAGATAATCAATCTTAATATTATGATTCCTATCTAAATTTCTATTTTTGTTTAGATACTAAAAAATCATTTTGAATAACAATTTATTTCTTTCCATACTAATTGGACTCCTACTCACCTCCTGCCATAAGGAGAAGGTAAAGCAAAGCTTTCTTGCGCTAGGTGACAGCTATACAATTGGTGAATCTGTTTCAGAATATGAGCGTTGGCCAGTGCAGCTTGTAGCTGCTCTAGAAAATAAAAATATTTTTATTGCTCCTCCCAAAATTATTGCAAAAACTGGCTGGACTACAGAGGAATTAAAAACTGGAATCGACCAAGCAATTTTAGATTATCCATATGATTGGGTTTCACTCTTAATTGGTGTCAACAACCAATATCGTGGAAATAGTATTTCAGCTTTTAAAACTGAATTTGAACAGCTTTTAACCCAAGCAATATTGTTTTCAGGAAATAGAAAAGATCGGGTATTTGTTGTTTCTATTCCAGATTGGGGAGTTATGCCTTTTGCAAAAGATAGAGATCAATCTCAGATAGCAATGCAAATTGATAACTTTAATCAAGTGATCTATGAGGTTTGTGCAAGGCAGGAAATCGCTTTTATCGACATAACCCCAATCTCCAGAACAGTTTCTGAGCATCCTGAATTTATTGCTTCAGACGGTTTACACCCTAGCGGTTCTCAATATGCCAACTGGATTAAAGAGATTATTCCATTTTTTATAAAAACATCAAATGATTGATATTGAAGAAGCAAAAAAGCTAGATCGACAAGATCCTCTGGCGAAATTCAGAGAACGCTTTTTAAATAGAGATCACGAAATCTATTTGGATGGAAATTCTCTAGGAAAGCTCCCTTTGGCTGCTATTCCTGTTTTGGAAGAGACTATTTCGAACCAATGGGGAAAACAATTGATAAGAAGTTGGAACAAAAACTGGTTAGAACTTCCAAAACGATTATCTCGAAAATACTGCGAATTACTCAATGCTGATGAAGGAGAACTAGTTTTTGGAGAATCAACCTCGGTAAGGATTTATCAAATTATTTT
>Ga0102948_1000870_pt1 | contig 12058 bp, 10 predicted proteins | sample SalPonA_A_H2O_MG_FD_78211 | JGI IMG/M metagenome (GOLD analysis project Ga0102948, IMG submission 78211) | Water microbial communities from South San Francisco under conditions of wetland restoration - Salt Pond MetaG R2A_A_H2O_MG | ecosystem: Environmental > Aquatic > Non-marine Saline and... | reverse complement strand
CCGTCGCTCACATGATGGATACGGAACCGGGGGCGGCGCCCGGAATCGAGCGATACCTCGAAAAAGAGGATGTCTCCACCCCGATCAAAGTCACCGTGACGGACTACGGCGAGGGCTACTGCGAATCACAGAATTTCGATTCCATTCACGACGCGCTCGCCCTCCCCGAGCATGACAACCACCACGTGCGCTGGATCAACGTCGATGGCCTCAAGGCGAGCGCCATTGATGCGGTTTGTAAGCAATTCGGTTTTCACACCCTTACCGCGGAGGACGTTGTCAGCCCTTTCCAGCGGCCCAAACTGGAGCTATTCGATACCCACCTTTTCGTCATCGCGCGCCAGATTCAGTTGGTCGGCGATAAGCTGAAAAACGAGCAGATCAGCTTTTTCCTCCTGGGCGACACCCTCGTCACCTTCCAGGAGGTCGAGGGCGATGTTTTCGACCCCGTCCGCCGCCGCCTCGAGAACAAAAGCACGCGCTTCCGAACCTACAAGGCGGATTACCTCTTCTACGCCCTGCTCGACGCTATAGTGGATAATCTCTTCCCCCTGCTCGAAGGCTACGGCAACGCCCTTGAAGAGCTCGAATTCGAAATCCTGCGCAACCCGGAGCCCTCCAGCCAGCAGAAGCTCTTCGCGCTCAAGCGCGACCTCTCGCTCCAGAGGCGCGCGCTCTGGCCCCTGCGCGAGGTGGTCGACCAGCTTTACCGCGACGAGTCCGAACAGATCCACGAGGACTTAAAGAGCTTCTTCCGCGACGTGCAGGACCACGTCATCCAGGTCCTCGACCTACTCGAAACCTGCCGCGAAACCGCCTCCAGCCTCAGCGACCTTTATCAGTCGGCCGTAGGGAACAAGATGAATGAAACCATGAAGGTGCTCACCATCATGGCCTCGTTTTTTATTCCGATCACCTTCGTGGCCGGCGTCTACGGCATGAATTTCGAGCACATCCCGGAACTCAGCTGGCCCTATGCCTACTATGCCTTCTGGGGCGTATGCATCACCATCACCTGCGGCCTCGCCTTCTACTTCTGGCGCAAAGGCTGGTTGGGCAGGTGACGCCACATCGGGGTCACCGGGCCGGTCGCACAAGTCGAAATTGCGGAAAGCACGAAAGCCACCAAAAAAACTCGCGGGGCAGGACGCTGTGGACCGCAGACACCTGGGTTTGAAAGGGCCTTGGATTCAGCCAATGGAGAGTCCAAACGGACGCAAAACGAGAAGGTTGGCCTCAATCAAACTGGATTTCCGCCTTACCGACTACTGTCCGAACAGCGAATTGAGCACGTTGATCCCGGTCTCTACGTCTCTGATTATTTTTTCTTTATCCGATAACTCGGGCTCAAGATTCTGCTTTAGAGACGCCTCCTCCTCAGCCGCCACCGTCTCGGTCGCACCCTCGTTTGTTGATCCCTCACCCGCTACCGCTTCCGTCGACTTTTCCGGAGACCGAACGGCACGATACGCCGCCTCTTTTAAGAGGCGCTCCAAAGCCGATGTATCGGGATCTTCAAGCGAACCGCTAACTGCAATCGGCGTCTTCCACCGACGAAACCCGTCCTCTGGAGTTACAGAACCAAGCAGCCCCAGTGTCTCCAGCGATTCAATCAGCTTTCCCTTTGCTCCAAGTTCGAGCTGAAGGCTGAGCGGCTGGCTGAGCGCATCTTTCAAGCTGGAGGCTGCAATTTGCCCCTTCCCATCAATCAGCACGTTGCGTCCGACAAATTTTAGTTCGGGAATAACGATGTTCCGATCCGGACCGCGGCTTAGCCGAAGCTTAAAATCACTAAAGGGCATATTCTCAAAGTAAGGCACCGCTTGGGCGAGCGCGCTTATCCCGGGCCGGTTTAATTGACTACCAAGAATCCCGGCACCGATTAGTCCAAGATTACTGCGGTTATCCAATTTAAACGCAGTCAGGAGGCCCTCGCGCCCGGTGATTACAAGGTCTCCTTCTATGGCATCCAAGGCGGCCTCCAGAGTGGCCCCCGTTCCTGCGAAGCTTGCTTCACCGTTAAATTGACCCTGCACCGGAGCACTCTCCGATCCAGTCCGCGCGAGCATTGCAGGATTGAGGTTCTCAAAACGCATTCCAGTTTGGATCCCATAAGCGAGCCTCTGCTTCGCCGAATAGCGAACGGCGCCCTGTCCGGAAACTTGTCCTCCCTTGAAGGAGGCTTCCACTTGCTTGAGATCCAAAAGCGCTTCACTCACGTCTACAGCTGCCGTCACCCCGGTGAGTACTTCCCCCGATGTCAAATAGAGCTCATCGATCGATGCGCTCGCCGTGCCATTAAGACCGGACCATGCGGGGCGGTCATCCACAACCACAGGCTCAACCGATTCCGTGCCTACGCGTTTATCCGTGCGTGAAACAGTTGCAACCGGTGCTGGGGGCGTCACGGGCCCCGCCTCTGCCTGAAGGGCTGCGAGAAGCAAATCCAGATCACGCTGCCGAATTTGTTTGGCGGATAGATTAGCGTCAAATTCAAGAGGCTCCTTCCCGGGCCTTACTTGACCCGTGAACTGAAGGCTGGAACTCGGCCGGTCGTCCGATCCGGCATCAAGAGTAGCATCGATCGCTAAGAATTCCGGCTTTGGCTCCTGCAACTGCAGCGCAAACCGGTAATTCTGCCGCTGTCCGGGAAATGCTCGTGGCGACAAACCGTCGATTCGACCGCGTATTTGCACGGGATACTCCTGCGCTGCGTCGAGCTTCAAATCGAATAGGGCTCGCCCGCTCATGATTGAAGTATGACCGGCAAAAAGCGGCTGCTGTGTAAGCTCCTGAAGCCCGAGACTGAGCTGCGTCTGCGTGGTTATACCTTGGGAAAAAACCCCTTCTGACCGTTCGTCGGAAGCATACCGCCCCGTGCTTTCAGCGCTCAGAATCGCTCCATAAACATCCTGCACCTCAAGGTTCTCCAGCATCCATTCGAGCGATCGGTCAGATTTCACCTGGATTGCAGGTTCCACTACAAGCGTGACCTGATTTAAGAGCGCCGCTCCGTTCTGGGTCAGAGAAAGAGGGCCGGCCCGAACCGGAAACGCAGATCGGATTTCGACACTTCCATCCGCGAGCGCAGCGCCAGTGAACTGCGCAGAAAAATGATCTCCAGCCAGTGCCAGCCCCTCTGGTAGCCATGAATTAAGCATGGAGAGCGGTAGCTCTGAAAGCCGCACCTCTACAAACTCACCGGTGAAATCCAGCGAATCTCCCAGCGTGAACGCCCGCTTCGACTCGATAAAAAGTAAATCGTTTTGGGCTACCGATAAAAGAAGATTAACTTTTGATAGGGTCAACGCCTCCCCTTCCGCACTCGCTTCAAAACTTCCCCCCAGAGCCAGAGGAGCCAAGTCTTCCAAATCCGCGACAAATAAACCCGGGCGGGGAATGGAGGCGTTGAAATTGACTTTGACCGAGGCCTGCTCCCCAAAACTGTCGGTTTTTAATTCGATTTCCTGACTGAAATCCAAAACACCCGCCCCCGACCGGTCAGTGGCCGCAAGCTCCGATTCCATGCGAACCTGCTCAAAACCTCCATCGGTATTCTGTTTCAGAAAAAAGCGCGCCTCGCCGCCCAATTCTTTTAAATCCGCGTAAAGGGCTTCCTCTGCCAGCATGCGTAGGGAGACATCGATCGTCGATTCCTCTCCGGGCCGAATGGTGCCGGACTTGAGGTTCATCGCAAAGCGGTTGCCCCCTCCATCCCGCAGCTCCCCGTCGATCTGAATCGATTCGATTTCGAAAAGCCAATCGATTTGGCCAATCGCATAAAGAGCATCTACCGGCGATGCAACTCCAGCAGCGGAAGGCGGTGCTGGTGGATCCACCACAACCGGCTGATCCGGCTTTGAAGCGATTTGCTCCGGCGTGACCGGGCCAAGGGGAGCCACGTTTTCGCTTCGCTGAAGCAAAGTCTGCGGCACCACTACGACGAGTCCGTCCAGATCAAGCGCCCCGACGCGGATAGTCTTATTTAGAATCGCATCCAGCGGCTTGAAGGCCAGATCCAGCGCATCAAAGCGCACCTGCGTTCCATCGGCTAACGCCAGTTTGAGTTCGGTCAACTCGAGCGATCCCGTCGTCAGGCGCACCATCTTGACCGAACTCCCCTCCGGCAGTTGACCTTCCAATATTTTTTTCTGCACCCCAGGCCGCGTCAGGGTGAAGACAGCCGCACCAACGAGCAACAAAGCGAAGATAAAAACCGCAGTCAGTAGTTTAAAGAGGAGTTTCATAGACAAGGATAGGAAGTATGGGAAACCCCCTCAAAGGCAAGGTTCCTTCAATTCAGAAGCACGGATCGAAAGAGCCAAAACTCAAATCCAATTCAACAACTGTTTTTAGCCTGTCCCTAAATTTATTGCGTGAGCCGTAGTCCGACCATTTTTTATGCTCTCGGGAATCTAAAATACTTTCGCCTCTTTTTCAGGGGTAACCGAACGCAAAAAAACCGCCCGATGGGCGGCTTTTTGGTGGAAGCGGCAGCTCACTGGATTTAGCGGCCTGCCTCAACGAGGCGCTTTTCTTTAACCTGATTCGCCGCCTTGCCGATCCGTTCGCGCATGTAATACATCCGAGCGCGCATAGTGACTGATTCGCGATCCACTTCAACTTTTTCAATGGTCGGACTGTGCACGGGGAATACTTTCTCAACTCCAACTCCTGACGCAATACGGCGCACAGTAAAAGTCTCTTGGATACCGCCTCCTTTGCGGGCAATGACAATACCCGCAAAGATCTGGATACGAGTCTTTTCACCTTCCTTCACCTTCAGGTGAACACGGACACCGTCGCCAACTTTGAAGTTCGCACGGTCGTCAGTGAGTTGTTCTTTTGTGATTTCCTCAAGGATGGCTTGGCTCATGATAAATGTGTTTTGCTGAAGATTAAGTGTCTGTGTTTAAAAGGTCTGGCCTTAAACGCTTGGTTTTTTCGATCTGTCGCTCGGTTCGCCATTTTTGAATGGCGGCGTGATTTCCTGAAAGTAATACCTCTGGAACACCCATTCCACGAAAGTTCGCAGGACGGGTATATTGAGGGAAGCCGAGCAAAGTGCTCATGAAAGATTCCTCCGTCAAGGATTTTTCATCACCTAAAAAACCCGGCACAAATCGACTGACGGCATCAATAAGGACTGCAGCCGCCAGGGTCCCATTAGTTAGAACATAGTCTCCAATACTCACTTCCTCATCAATAAGCTCGTCACGCACTCGTTGATCCACTCCTTCATAGTGACCACTCAACAACACCAAATGCTCTTCTTTCGCAAGATCTCTTGCTAGCCTGCTGCTTAGCGGCTTACCGTCCGGCGCCATAAAAATAACTTTGGTTTGAGGCTGCCGAAGCTGCTCGACCGCAGCAAAAATAGGTTCCGGCATCATTACCATCCCGGGGCCACCTCCGTAGGGAATTTCATCCGTGCGTCGGTTTCTGCCTGTGGCCCAATCCCTAAGTTGGTGGGAATTGACCTCAATCAATCCATTTTTTTGGCCTTTCGAGAGCATACTCGAGGCAAAGAAACCTTCCACCATCTCGGGAAAGAGCGTCAAAATATCAAACTGCAGGGTGGCCATGGACGGGATGCGCTATTTTACCGCTGGTTTTACTCTGGGTTAAACCAAAATAACTCCAATGACTGTGATGGTATGTAAGAACGGCAGGACTCGGGCAAGCCTACTGCAACCCCTTTAAAGACTATGCCTCCTCTTCTATTGTTAGAGGCACCTGTAGCCGCTACTGAGCTTCCGCCGGAACCTCACGGTTGGCTTTTCGAATCAGGCTGGCGGCGGTGTCTGTCGGTTTGGCACCAACGGATTTCCAGTAATCGACTCGGTCAAGCTTCAATTTCAGTTCATCTTCGGGACGCTTTGCCTGGGGCTCGTAGGTTCCAAGAACTTCGACAAATCGACCATCGCGGCGAGCGTTAGCCTCGGTGACAACCATGCGGTAGAAGGGACGATGGCTGGCGCCATGACGTTGAAGACGAATTTTAAGTGCCATAGAAGAGAGAAAAAGTTGCGGGTGCTTCGTTTTTGTGAATCGAGAAAACCGCGGAAGAAATGTTTTTATGACTGCTCTGTCAAGCGTAGAGGTCGGCTATTTTAAGTCCCGACCCAAAACAGAAAGCGGAAACCATATCAAAAGAAGTAAACGCGAACAGGTTTGCAGGATAACGGAGCCCTGCCCAGAAGGCAAGACCCGGAACCCGCGGCACCTCGCCTCAAAAAAAGAGCGCCTTCTTCAAACGGCAACCACCGAATATCAAAAAGGCAAACGATTAGCCGAAGACCGACCTTCGCAGCCCCTGAATACACGTCAAATCACCCCATCTGGCCCCTCGCAAATCGTTGACGGAGGGCGGTCGTTTTCGCCCTTTCTCCATCTGCCAGAGAGTGACATATCCGCTTACAAATTCACGGGTCCCCAGGATCGCTCCATCAGTAAAGTAACGTACACGGCAGCGCAAAACGGCGCTCCTCGGCAAAACTGCACCCTCTTTCTCGAGAATCTTTAATGCTTTTACCCGTTCGCTCTGCGAAAGTCCGGAATCACCGGCCCGCTTGCCAAAGATTAGTTCGCGGTGGCATTGAAGCGCACCATCACGATTACCTTTGATTGCCGGCGTGTAGCCACCCCAGACCGAACTAAGGCCGGCCTTTGCAACTGAATGGCCTGCCACAGCTTCAGCATACCCGCAAAAGCGATAATCCTTCGGGTCCTCGACAAGCCCAGCTCGAACTGGATTCAAGTCGATGTAAGCAGCCATGGTCTGAAGGGCATTGCCCTTACCTTCAACCAGAACCGATTTAAAGCGATCCGCCCAAAGGGTTCCAAATCTCTGGTGAGTGCGATTATACCATACGCTGAAGCGCTGCTTCAGTGCTTTCATAAATTGAGAGACATCTCCCATTCGAGCGCTCAAACGAGCGCGAACGGCCTCAGCCTTTTCACCCCCCGCCGCTAATTCCGACTCCATCGCACCTATTGATGCGGTTTCGTATTTCGTCGGCTTCGGGTAAAGGATCTTGTATCGGCGCATCAGTTCCGCATCCGAAACCCGGGCCGGCTCGGGCACACGAACCAAAACATGAAAGTGATTACTCATAATGCAGTAAGTAAGGACCTCCACCCCGGAAAAAGCTGCGATTTGCCAGACCATCTTTCGTAGAACCTCTTTATCACGCTCCCGAAAAAGGCGCTCCCCGTTCACGGTGCGGGTCATGACGTGATAACAGGCGGCCGAACCTGAAACTTTCAAACGACGTGTCCTCATGCAAAATAACTCAAAAGACCGGTCGGCTCGAGTCAACACATTTTAACCTGTCCCTAAAATGTAAATTTTAAGAGGTTTAATCGGGTCGGACTGTATTCGGAGAATCTGACCATGGGAGGGGGAAAGCACTCTTTTGCCAATCCTTGCGCTCTTCTCCGATTTTTGCGAATGCGTCTTCCTCTCCGTCGATTAAAACGCCGGAGAATTTGTAGCGTGTTTCCTCTCCGGTCAGGCGCACGTGCCTGCGACCATTGTAGGAGACGAGTATTCGGGGTGTTTGGTAATCAATCTGTCGGATCTTTGACATCTTTGTTATGGCTTTGAATAGCGGTTCGGACGGGAGCGCTTTAAAAATTAACTCACATTCTCTTATTTTAAGTTAAGTGGAGTATTTTTCTTTTAATTGTAATTCAGTCCACCTGTTCGATTGCTTTTTGCTTGTACTCTCGCACCATCCCAGAGATGCAAAACGTATTTTTTCAAAAGTCGAATGTGTCTGTAGAATGGGACGGCCAGTTTGAAAGCATTCTCGAATTGGCGGAAGCGAATGACCTCGACCTAGATTATGGTTGCAGAATGGGAAATTGCACCGCCTGCCAGCAGAAGCTTGTCTCCGGTGAGGTCGATTATCCGAGTGGCCATACCGGTGAACCGGATGAGGGTAACGAGTTATTGTGCTGCTGCGTGCCTAAGGGTGATGCAGACATCGTTATCGACGCATAATGTTTCCAACTAGGGGCCCGGCCTCTCGGCCCAGTCCAGAGTCTCAGTCAAGAAGTCGCACCTGCCTCAGCCCGGCTCGGTGTAGCTCAAAAAAGTCCGCTGGATATTGGCGGTTCGTTACGATCCCCAGATCAAGGTCGTAGGCGTTAACCGGCGATTTCAAAAGAAAGGCGAGGCGCTGCCGTTCTCGAACACTCCCGGTAGGGATTCTCAGGATGATTTCTGTTCTCAACCGGTCTCCTGTTATCGATCTCCAATCAAGCTGAATACGTGTTCGGTTATCCGGACTGACGTGCCATCCGGCTTCGATTTCCAGAATATAATCTCTCTCCGCCAAAACGGGTATCGTCTGCTGCAGGGTTACTATATCGGCGTTTTCGATCCGCAGTCCGGAATTTTCCGAACCGCGCGCAGCTATGACCCTCAGGCCGTCGCTCGCCCGATATTGGATCGCCCAGTCCTCAACTCTGGGGATGTCCGGGCCGAGGAAATTACGCTGTTCAACACCCGAGCTTGTGAAGGAAGGGTTTTTCATCAATGGGTGCCCGATCGTTTCAAATTTCCGAGTCGCCGCCCGGGCCAATGGCAACGGGCACGACTGTAGCATCCGGTTAAATGTCGCAAAGCGATCGTGCATCGGATCCATCGCCAAACGCTGGCCGAACTCTACGAAAGCTGCACGCGCCGTTTCATAGTGGCCAATGGCATCCACGATGGCTTCCGTCCCCGGGCCATCGTGCTCTGAAGGACCAGGGTTCAACGCCGCCAAAGAAAGCCCGACCAGGTTTATCCGCCTGGAATGATACGCAGCATAGCGTTCGGTATAGCCAAAGGCTTCGGAAACAATTTTTACCCTTTGGGCAAAGCGATCCGGGGCAAGTCCCCTCCTCTCCCACTCAGAATCATGCTCCGATCGGACCGAACCGGCGGCTTCACTGGAGCTGGCTTTCATTTCCTGCGTCAGGCTTTTAGCTTCCTCGATAAAACCACGCATCGTCTGCAACGTCTCAGGATCAAACAACTCCACCCCGGCTTCGTCGTTGTAGAATTTGATCCAGTTTGCAGGTCCCTCATTTTCATCACGCCATTTTTCGGCCAGTTCGTAGAACTGACGTATCGGGCCAGCCGCGGGTCCGAAAAAGTTTGTGTAGAATTCGTCCAGTAACGCATCTGCATTCTGGTCTGGATCCCAGAGCAGCCGGGCTGTCAACCAAGCCTTCGGTCCATCCAAACCCCAAACGGCAGGCAGCTGCGAGAAAAAGACATCCACGCCCTGCTCGTGCAAAAAGGAAATGCTGGCCCGGATCCATTGCACAAACTGACGGGGATAGGGGTAAGGTGCTCCGAAGTAATAGTCCCAGGTCGCGATGCGCTCCGCACCCGACTCAACCCAACGCCGAATCAAGGCCTTGTCCTCTGCACGATATTCGGGATCGTGCCATTGAGCTCGATCTGAAGTAAGGACCGGCATAATCCGCGGATGAATCCTAAAGGAGGGGGATTGCTCCGTCGTGTAATAGGCAAGCGCGGTCAGGTAGGGCACTGATCCCAGGTTTTCAGAAACGCTGGCACCCGAAGGCAAAATTCCTCCCAACAAGCCGCTTCGCGTGACCCGGGCTTCCTCCCGATCGGACACGGCCTCGGCAACCTGATTCATGAAACCAAAAACAAGATCCGTATAATTGGGTCGCCCCCGAAAATACTCGACCGGTGAGATGATGTTCGCTGTCGCCTCACTTTCGTCATAAAGCGAGTTGTCGTTGATCGAGAGCGAAAAACTGTTGGCACCGGGATTTTCCTCGAAATGGGCCCGCGCTGCCTGCGCGGCCAGTTCGACTGCGGCCGGCTCACTAAAGTCGGGCTGGGGATCGGTTCCCGCGTTGCCACGCGGCGATCGCCGCCGTCCCCCGATCTCTGAAAACGCCTCGGGATTCGTCTCAAAGACCTCCCGCGAAAAGATCCGCCCCAGGTTGTGGTTGAAGGAGAATTTGCGATTGAGCCGATTTCTCCGGCCATAGTCCGACTCCGTAGGATAGAGCGTGCGCTGAACAAAGCCCGGCCGCTCGATCCGGATCCGATCGGGCACCGTGAGCGCCACCTCACCGGTCCATTCTTTGCCAATCTCACCCGGCCAATACCAGCGCAGACCCAGCCAATCCGCGCAGATTGCGTAAATGCCGTTGACCAAGCCCTCATCGGAAGCGGCACTCAGGAAGACTCTGGTGCGCTCCCGGTGGATGCGAAAGCCACCCTCATCGAACCCGGTATTTTCATCTTGTCCGCGCGTTTCCCGGACAAAAACGAGCGCTTGCTTGGGCAGAATTCGCCCGGGTTCGATCCGCGTGAGCGGAACCGGCCACGCCTCGACCAGATCGGCAACTGCTGCCTGCAGCGAAGCCGATGGCTCGGCCGGCACTACAAGCGCAGCGAGTTCATCCAGCCGCAACTGGGCCGACCCCGGAACACGTTCCGGCTTCCACCCCGGCTCCACCGCGATCAGAGACGATGAAGTGAATAAAAAGAGTTGCAGCAGTGTGATAAGGAGCTGGGCGGCGCGGATCGGCATGGCGGTTATAGATTTTTGATAGGCGATGCAGGGTGCCAAGACAGATTGGATTCAAGCAGAAAGGCAAGATAGGATGCGTAACAAGGGAAAGCCGCCTTCGTGTCTTGTGGTAAAATCTCCCCTCTCCCCAACTCAGCCCGCAGGGCTTCTCTAGCGAAGCGGTTGTAAAAAACGAACCCACCACGCAGCGAGGAAAGGAATGATTTCCACAACCGCTGACGCTAGAGTTTGAGAGATAGGGAGGTCGCGGATGGCCAACTTCAGGTCTCAAGCGGATTCCAGACTTTTTTGAAACCCAAGCCCTCGAAGTCCTTCAGGTTCGCCGTAGCAAATTCATCCACTCCGCAGGCGATCAGCGTCAGCGCCGTGCGGACGTCGAATAACCTTCTGCGTGCAAACTGAGGGGATTGGGCAAACGACCAGAGCTGGTCATGGACGAATCTGCTGGTAGGCGGAAAGCCCGGAATTCTCCAGCGGGGGTGATTTCTGTATGCTTGAATCACCTGTGTCGCCGCTTCCGGGGAGAGAGGCTTCTCTAAAACCGCTGGATTGCGGAGCAACAGATAGAGTTCCGCCAGCGTAAACTCACTGACGGCCACAGCATCCTCCACAGCAAGTGTTTTCAGAAAAGCGCTTGCGCGAGCGTGCTCCGGTGCCGCCTGGACATAGGCGTAGAGCAGAATATTTGCATCGATCGCAATCATACCTAGAGCTCCATCTTCGGACCAGCATCCTCCATGACGGCCTCCTTCAAAGAAGCTGCATCCAAGCCTTTCCATCCCACCCCATCCGAACTCGGCGGGCTCCATTCTCTGGAATCCACTTCGAATCGCCGGGGATAGATCTCCAGCAGAAGCTCCGCCCCCCTTCGAAAGGTCTCTGCCATCGACCACTCCCGGTCCGCTGCAAATTCCCGCAGAGCTTTATATTGCTTTTCCGGGACCTGTATTTGCGTTTTAATCATGCCATCAATTTAATGGAATATGAAAATGATGTCAACAGAGGAATCCATGCAGGACCGCTGATTCAAAGGTTACGGCAAGCATTCAGAAAACCACCTACTTGCCCTGCTAAAGGGTAAAAAAACGAACCCGCCACACAACGAGGAAAGGAATGATTTCCATAACCGCTGACGCCCTGCCGGTCAACCAACAAAAAAGCAGCCCGACTGGACTGCTTTTTTTCATTAGTCTTCAGGGATTAAAGAGTGGATGTGTGGGCAAGCCCGGAAAGAGTCTTTTCACGATTCGACTTCGTGAGAAGAGAATTACCCAGGCCGTCGTAAAAATGATTTTCATATCGACCAAAAAAGAGCGGTTTCGCTTATACCAAAGTTCGACCTCTCCTTTGTATGGCGCGATTTCCCGTTTATAGAAAGTGTGGTAGTCTTCGCCGCTCTGGTGAATGATTTCTTCCTCATCGCGAAAGATAATCGACCCAATCCCGGTAAGACCCGGTTGCACATCGGCGATTTCCCGAAGCGT
>Ga0102948_1000868_pt1 | contig 12071 bp, 10 predicted proteins | sample SalPonA_A_H2O_MG_FD_78211 | JGI IMG/M metagenome (GOLD analysis project Ga0102948, IMG submission 78211) | Water microbial communities from South San Francisco under conditions of wetland restoration - Salt Pond MetaG R2A_A_H2O_MG | ecosystem: Environmental > Aquatic > Non-marine Saline and... | reverse complement strand
CTATCCAGCTGAGCTACGGGCGCTTAATCTTGATGGCGGAGCGAGAGGGATTCGAACCCTCGATACGCGTAAACGTATACACCCTTAGCAGGGGTGCGCCTTCAGCCACTCGGCCACCGCTCCTTATCAACGGCGCGTATAGTACAAGAGCCGCAACTAAAGTGAAACCCTAAAAGGGAAAAACTTACTACTTTCCGCTATTTTGCTGCACTTTTTCATCCAAGATCCTCTGATAGATCTCTTCGCGATGAATGGAAACATCTTTTGGTGCATTCACACCGATTCTCACCTGGCTACCTTTAACACCAAGAACGGTGACACTGATATTGTCGCCGATCATCAGAGTCTCACCAACTCGCCTTGTCAGTATTAGCATCAGTTTCTCCTAAATCCATTTAAGATTGGCGATCCATCGATCGCCTTATGCGAATCCAATAACGCTAACTAGCGACTATTCAGCGACGCCTTCTGTCTGATCAAGATCAAAAGCACTGTGCAGTGCACGAACAGCTAGCTCCATGTATTTCTCTGAAATAACGACAGAGATTTTGATTTCAGAAGTCGAGATCATCTGGATATTAATATTCTCTTTCGCCAAGGTTGTAAACATATTGCTAGCAACGCCCGCGTGAGAGCGCATACCCACACCCACTATAGAGACTTTAGCAATCTTATTGTCACCTTTGACTTCACGTGCACCCAGCTCATTAGCGGTCTCTTCAAGAATCGCTAGCGCTTTGTCGTAGTCATTACGATGCACAGTAAACGTAAAGTCAGTAGTCTGATCAGCTGCAACGTTTTGCACGATCATATCCACTTCGATATTGGCAGACGAGACAGGACCAAGGATACGTGACGCAATACCAGGAAGGTCAGGCACACCCAGTACCGTCAGTTTTGCTTCGTCACGGTTAAACGCGATGCCTGAAATAATTGGATTTTCCACGCTATCAGTTTCCTCTGTAGTAATAAGTGTACCGCCGCCGTCTTGGAAGCTAGACAGAACACGTAATGGAACATTGTATTTACCTGCAAATTCAACAGAGCGAATCTGCAACACCTTCGAACCGAGACTGGCCATCTCTAACATCTCTTCAAAGGTAATTTTATCGAGACGACGAGCCCCCTCTACAACACGAGGATCTGTGGTATAAACGCCATCCACATCAGTATAAATCTGACATTCATCGGCTTTTAGTGCCGCAGCAAGAGCAACGCCGGTTGTATCAGAACCACCACGACCTAAAGTCGTAATGTTGCCATCATCATCCATACCCTGGAAGCCCGCTACGACAATGACATTACCTTGATCAAGGTCAGAGCGCATTTTACTGGTATCAATACTTTGAATACGGGCTTTGGTATGGGAACTGTCAGTATGAATGCGCACCTGACCACCCGTGTATGACTTAGCACCAAGGCCACGTTTTTTCAAAGCCATCGATAGTAGTGATATTGTCACCTGCTCGCCGGTTGAAACCAAAACGTCATATTCACGCGGGTCTGGGTTGTCGGTAATATCTTTAGCCAGTCCGATAAGGCGATTGGTCTCTCCGCTCATTGCAGAAACAACCACAACGATATCGTGACCTTGATCCTTAAATCGTTTTACTTTGTCTGCAACCGCTTCAATACGCTCGACGGAACCGACTGACGTTCCGCCATACTTTTGAACAAATAAAGCCATTTATAACTATTTCCAATTAACGCTGCACGTTTACAGTGCGGCTCTGACTAATTCTGGTACCGCAGCAATTGCCTGAGGCAGGGCTGCTATATCGGTGCCACCGCCCTGAGCCATATCGGGACGACCACCACCTTTACCACCAAGTTGACTTGCAAGCGCACGAATTAGATCGCCCGCCTTAACTTGCTCAGTAAGATCTTTAGTCACCCCTGCTACAAGGCTTACTTTTTCACCATCATGCGCCGCAAGAACAACCACACCGCTACCTAGCTTATTCTTTAGCTGATCCAGCATGTCACGCAGTGATTTAGGGTCCACGCCCTGCACTTCTGTGGCCAACACTTTGACGCCGTTAATCTCGAGAGCCGATGAAAGCAATTCACCACTTTGAGCAGCGGCTAACTTAGCATTCAATCGCTCAATCTCTTTCTCAAGAGAACGACTACGCTCATTCAAAGCCTGGAATTTTTCTAAAAGCGAATCTCGAGAGCCTTTGACCATTGAGCCTAGCTCACCTAGCAGCGACTCACTCTCTTCAAACCAATTAAGGGCTGCAAGACCTGTAATAGCCTCGATACGACGAACGCCTGATGCAATGCCTGATTCTGAGATGATTTTCATCATACCGATATCACCGGTACGTGAAGCGTGCGTACCACCACAAAGTTCTACAGAGAAGTCTCCGCCCATAGAAAGAACACGGACTTCATCATCGTACTTTTCACCGAACAGAGCTTGAGCTCCTCGCTCTTTAGCTGCATCAATCGCCATTACTTCCGTTTCCACTGAAGTATTGGCACGAATCTGTTCATTAACCATCTGTTCAATGGTGTTTAACTCTTCGTTCGTTACGGCTTCAAAATGTGAGAAGTCAAAACGGAGACGCTCATCATTACAGAGTGAACCTTTCTGCTGAACGTGTTCACCGAGCACCCGACGTAACGCTTCATGCAGCAGGTGTGTCGCAGAGTGGTTGAGAGCCGCGGCTTGACGACGAGCTTTGTTAACCACAGCATTGACTTGATCCCCGACTTTCAAAACACCCTCAGCAACAGAGCCCTGGTGAAGATGTGTCTTACCCTCTTTAGTACAGTTTGTGACTTCAAAGGTCGTGTACTCCGAAACTAACTGACCAGTATCACCTACCTGACCACCCGATTCCGCATAGAAAGGAGTACGAGCCATCACGACAAGACCGGACTCACCTGCACACAGTTCGGTTACGGATTCACCATCTTTGAAAATCGACTCAATCGCGACACGCTCTTCAAGCAATTCATAACCAGAAAATTCTGTAACGCCTTCGATCTCTAACTTATTGTTGTAATCAACGTTAAACGACCCTGACGCACGAGCGCGCTGACGCTGATCAGCCATCGCCGCTTCAAAGCCATCCATGTCAATCGTTAATTCACGTTCACGTGCGACATCCGCAGTTAAATCAACTGGAAACCCGAACGTGTCATAGAGTTTGAACACAGCTGAACCTGGAACGACGGTACCCTTAAGGTTTGCGATTTCCTCTTCGAGAAGTGCAAGCCCTTTATCTAGAGTACGAGCAAACTGCTCCTCCTCTTTAAGAAGGACTCTCTCAACCTGCTCCTGCATTTTTGCAAGTTCAGGATAGGCTTCACCCATCTCTTTAACCAACGGGGCAACCAATTTATAAAAGAACGCACCTGTAGCCCCCAACTTATTACCGTGACGAATGGCACGACGCATAATGCGGCGAAGAACATAGCCACGACCTTCATTTGAAGGCGTCACACCATCAGTGATTAAGAAAGAACACGAGCGAATATGATCAGCGATAACTCGCAGTGATTTGTTATCGCGGTCTTTGGTTCCAATCACCTCAGCGGTTGCAGCAAGTAGATTTTGGAAGAGATCAATTTCATAGTTCGAGTGAACGCCTTGCATTACAGCTGCGATGCGTTCAAGACCCATACCGGTATCAATTGAAGGTCGCTCAAGAGGGGTCATTTCACCATCTGCAGAGCGATTGTATTGCATGAAGACGACGTTCCAAATTTCAATGTAACGATCACCATCTTCCTCTGGGCTACCAGGAGGTCCACCCCAAACTTCAGGACCGTGATCGAAGAATATCTCTGTACAAGGACCACAAGGACCCGTATCGCCCATCGCCCAGAAGTTATCTTCATCTAACTTAGAGAAACGTTCTGGGTCAATGCCCATGGTCTCTTTCCAAATTCGTTCTGCCTCGTCATCACTGTGGTGAACGGTTACCCAAAGACGCTCCTTTGGTAGACCTAAGGTCTCAGTCAGAAAGGTCCAAGCAAATCGAATCGCATCTTCTTTAAAGTAATCACCAAAACTGAAATTACCCAACATTTCAAAAAATGTGTGGTGACGTGCGGTGTAGCCTACGTTTTCTAGATCATTGTGTTTACCACCCGCACGAACACAACGCTGTGATGTTGTTGCACGAGAGTAGTTACGTTTATCGCTACCTAGGAAAACGTCTTTAAACTGAACCATACCTGCATTAGTAAATAGCAGTGTTGCGTCGTTGCCAGGAATAAGCGGGCTTGAAGAAACCACCTCATGCCCTTGGCTAGCAAAATAGTCCAGAAACGCATTTCGAATTTCAGCACTGGTCATCTTTTTCATAGAATCAGCCGAGTCTCTATCATCTTAAATTGACACCAATGGGTCTGCGCCTAAATTTCGTTAGGTACAACCATGGCAAAATAGCGGATAAGTATATACAAACTAGAGTGAAACTCGTAGGGGGTTGGGCGGGGGAATTCACCAAAAGAGTGGTGATTAATCGTAATCTAGACCCCTATTCTGATAACGAAAAGCATATTCGATTTCATCAAAGCTGAAACCGCGACCAGCCATATGTCTAAACCATTTGGATTTTTCTTTCATATCCAAAGGAGGTTCTTCACCAAATTTTCGCTTTAAATAGTTCAGAGCAACCTGCTTAGGATCATCTTGACGACTCTCTAATAGCTCTGAAATTAAGTTTTTAGAGATCCCCTTTCGACTAAGGTCAAAGTTAATTTTCTTAGCGCCTTGTCCTTGTTCAGATTTTGCACGAATGTAAGTTTCTGCAAAACGGCGATCCGATTGATACCCCTCTTCTACAAGATAGGTCAAAACCCTCTCTATGAGCTCTGGTTTTTCACATCTTTTTGAAAGCCTTTCACGTAACTGACTCTGTGAATACTCCTGCCTAGCCAGATAACTAAAGGCAAGGGATTTGAGCTCAGACTCAGCTTCTATAGGGCTCTTTTGTCGCTTTTGCATAGCAGTAAAAAAAGGGGCCTAAAGCCCCTTTACACACAATTTAAAACTCTAATTCAGCATTGGTTTCTGAACCCTCATCACCTTTTTCAGGTTTATCTGGGACAGACAACAACTCTTTGCGAATTTGAGACTCGATCTCGTTAGCGATCTCTGGATTCTCTTCTAAGAATTTTGCAGCATTCGCTTTACCCTGACCAATCTTGTCACCGTTATAAGCGTACCATGCACCACTCTTATCGATTAGCTTTTGCTGAACACCCAGATCGATCACTTCGCCCATATGGTAAATACCTTTGCCATACATAATCTGGAATTCTGCCTGACGGAATGGCGGGGCAACCTTGTTTTTAACAACCTTAACACGTGTTTCGTTACCGATAATCTCATCACCCTGCTTCACAGCACCCGTACGGCGAATATCCAATCGAACAGAAGAGTAGAACTTAAGCGCATTACCACCCGTAGTCGTCTCCGGGTTACCGAACATAACACCGATCTTCATTCGAATCTGGTTGATGAATACTAACAAACAGCCTGACTGCTTAACGGTACCGGTTAATTTACGAAGCGCCTGTGACATCAAGCGAGCTTGCAAACCTACGTGCGAATCACCCATATCACCTTCGATTTCAGCTTTTGGCGTCAAAGCAGCAACCGAATCGACAATGATGACATCAACAGCGCCTGAACGAGTTAGCATATCCGTAATTTCCAGAGCCTGTTCGCCAGTATCTGGCTGAGACACGAGAAGAGAGTCAACATCGACACCTAATTTTTCAGCGTAGATTGGATCTAAGGCATGCTCAGCATCTACGAACGCACACGTTTTACCTTGACGCTGTGCTTCTGCAATTACTTGAAGAGTCAGTGTTGTTTTACCAGAAGACTCTGGACCATAGATCTCAACAACACGACCGTATGGAAGGCCTCCTATGCCAAGAGCAATATCCAAACCTAATGAACCTGTTGAGACCGCAGGGATTGCCTCACGAGGCTGCTCACCCATGCGCATGATTGCGCCTTTACCGAACTGTCGCTCAATTTGTGAGAGCGCTGCGTCTAATGCTTTCTTACGATTCTGATCCATGAAAAATTCCTTGAGCTATCTTCTGGCCAACTACTGTATTAATAACCAGTATTAAAGCACAGGTAAAAAATATGTCAAACCTGTATACGAAAATAAATTCACAAACGCTCTATTAGCCCAGTAATGGCGGCATTGATCGTCGCTTCTCGAACGGCTGAGCGATCACCATCGAATTGAAAGCAGCGAGCCTCAACTCGATTATTGGGTAATTTCCAAGCAATCCATACAGTACCGACCGGTTTATCTTTCGTGCCGCCAGTTGGCCCTGCTATACCCGTCACAGAGACGGCCACATCAACACCCTGCTGACCTGCAGCCCCCTCAGCCATGGATTTAGCAACAGGTTCACTGACCGCACCCCACTGAGCAATCAACTCACTCGGAACACCCAATAATCGCTGTTTTGCTTCATTAGAATAGGTAACAAGACCGCTATCAAACCATTGTGATGAACCTGATACGTCAGTCAGCGCCTGAGCAATGCCGCCCCCTGTGCATGACTCAGCTGTCGCTAACTTGTATTGAGCATCAATCAGCTTGTTAGCTAGCAGGTAAATTGGGTTATCCATCACTCTTCACAACAATGCAACTCTTAGAAAATTATTGTTCTCGTCACTCGATAAACAAACAGATTCAAGTAGAATCTGATGTTTAGCTCTTTTGAATGATTGTAAATTTTATGTCCAGTAATCCACAAGATCTTTCACAGCACACACCTATGATGCAACAGTATTTGCGCATCAAGGCCGATCACCCGCATGAATTTCTATTCTATCGAATGGGTGATTTTTATGAGCTTTTTTACGACGATGCAAAACGAGCGGCCGAGCTGTTGGACATCTCTCTAACCGCACGAGGAAAATCAGGTGGTGAGCCTATCCCTATGGCAGGAGTTCCATTCCATTCAGCCGAGGGTTACGTTGCTAGACTGGTTAGAATGGGTCAATCAGTTGTTATCTGTGAGCAAGTTGGTGACCCAGCAACCACTAAAGGCCCTGTTGAGCGTCAAGTTGCCCGAATCATTACACCAGGAACATTAACAGACGAAGCGTTTCTAGAAGAGCGTCGAGATAATCTTTTAGCTGCGATCTACGAACACAGAAATCGTTTTGGTCTAGCCGTATTAGACATTAGCGCAGGTCGATTCCATGTCTCAGAACTCGACAGTGTCGCTTTTGCAAACTCCGAAATTGAGCGACTTAAACCTGCTGAGTTACTGGTATCAGATGAGCTAGCTGAACAAGATTGGATTCAATCACTTCGTGGACTGGGGCTAAGGCGCCAACCACCCTGGGCATTTGAAATTGAAACAGCTCATCGAATTTTAAACGAGCAATTAAAAACTCGAGACTTGGTTGGGTTTGGTTGTGAAGGAATGTCACTTGCTATAGCAGCGGCGGGCTGTTTGATGCAGTACGCTAAAGATACTCAGCGAAGTGCCCTACCTCACATCAACAGTTTAATTGTAGACAAAGGTAATGAAGCGGTTCATATCGACGCAGCCACTCGCAAAAATCTTGAGATCGACGTCAATCTCAACGGTGGAAGCGAGCAGACTTTGATCTCCGTACTAGACAGAACCAAAACTCCGATGGCTGCCAGAATGCTGCGTCGGTGGCTTCATAGACCCCTGCGTAACATCTCCGTTTTACAAGAGAGACAGCAAGCCATTCAATGGATGCTAGATCAGTTCCGATTTGAAAATTTTGAAGAGGTTATGCGTTCCATTGGGGATTTAGAACGTATTTTATCACGTGTTGCTCTTCGCTCCGCTCGACCAAGGGACTTAGAGCGTCTTAAATTAGCGCTTAATTCACTGCCTGAAATCCAAACGTTGTTAACAGACTGCGAAGGCAGCCGACTCAATCACCTAAAACTGGCAGCATCTACCTTTCCGGAATTAGCCAATCTTCTGAGCCGAGCGATCAAAGAGAACCCACCGGTCGTCATTCGTGAAGGCGGTGTCATCGCCAGCGGATATGATGCAGAGTTAGATGAACTTCAAGGCCTGAGTGAAAACGCTGGTAGTTATCTGATTGACTTAGAGGAGCGCGAACGCGTCCGCACAGGCATCGCTACCCTAAAGGTTGGTTACAATCGTGTTCACGGCTACTTTATAGAGGTTGGCAAAGCACAGCAATTTGAACCGCCTGCAGAGTATCAACGTCGCCAGACCCTTAAAAACGCAGAGCGCTTCATAACACCTGAGCTTAAAGAGTTTGAGGACAAAGCACTCAGCGCAAAAAGCCGCGCATTGGCACGCGAAAAAGCACTTTATGAAGAACTGCTAGAACTGCTAGCCGAACAACTAACCCCTCTTCGTGCATCGGCAGAAGCGTTGGCGGAGTTAGATTTGTTGCGCAATCTATCCGAACGAGCCTCTTCTCTAGAATATAATTGCCCTACCTTGGTTGACTCGGCCACTTTACGTATCATCGAAGGCCGCCATCCGGTAGTGGAACAGGTTTTAGATACGCCCTTTGTTGCTAATAGCGCTGAACTTAATTCAGAACGACAGATGCTGATGGTGACCGGACCTAATATGGGTGGTAAATCCACCTATATGCGACAAATAGCCATCATTACCCTAATGGCCCAGATTGGTTCTTATGTTCCGGCAAGCAGTGCTGAGATTGGTATTGTCGATCAAATATTCACTCGAATGGGCAGCTCCGATGATCTAGCCGGAGGGCGTTCGACCTTCATGGTTGAGATGACCGAAACAGCCAATATCCTGCATAACGCGACAGAACGGTCTTTGGTTCTGATGGATGAAGTCGGAAGAGGAACCAGCACTTTCGACGGATTGTCACTTGCTTGGTCTGCTGCAGAGTTTTTAGCAAAAGAGTGTAGAGCTCTGACCCTATTTGCTACTCACTACTTTGAACTAACGCAACTCTCTGACCTTATCGACGGGGTCGTCAACGTGCACTTAACCGCTGTAGAGCACAACGACCATATTGTGTTTATGCACGAGGTCCAAGAGGGGCCTGCTAGCCAAAGTTACGGCCTACAAGTTGCTCAATTGGCTGGGGTGCCTCGCTCAGTGATTCAAAGCGCTCGTTCAAAACTGATTCAGCTCGAAGAGGGGAGTCACTCACAATCAATCAACCAGGCCAACCCTAAAACAGAGACAACCTCATCCCCACAGCAAAATGATCTCTTTATCGCCCCCATACCATCTGAAAGTGATTTACAGTTAAAGGCATTAGACCCAGACTCCCTTTCACCAAAACAGGCTCTGGACCTAATCTACGAACTTAAACAGTTAGTTGAGAAATACTGATCAGCTTAACCTATACTCAATGGTACAGTCGCTAGGAGGCATCCCATGACGTTCATCGTGACCGAAAACTGCATCAAATGTAAATACACGGATTGTGTTGATGTTTGCCCTGTGGATTGCTTTTACGAAGGTCCAAATTTTTTAGTGATACATCCGGATGAATGTATCGATTGTGCTTTGTGCGAGCCCGAATGCCCCGCTCAAGCAATTAAGCATGAGGACGATCTACTTCCTGCTGAAGATATCTATTTCAAACTCAACTCCGAACTCAGTGAGCTGTGGCCAAATATCCGAGTGCGCAAGGCTCCCCTGTCTGATGCTGAAGAGTGGAATGGAAAAGGCGATAAACTGACGTTACTTGAGCGCTAGTTACAGCCTAAACAGCGAATCAACATCCAGACCATTCTCTAAACAGATAGCTTTGAGCTTTTTAAGACCCTCGACCTGAATCTGTCGAACTCTTTCGCGAGTTAGACCGATTTCACTACCAACCACTTCTAATGTTTGAGGATCGAACCCCCTCAAACCAAAGCGTCGAGAGATCACTTCACAATGTTTCTCTGGAAGTGTCCCTATCCAATACTCAAGATTGTTGTGCAGCTCTTCATCGGCGTTATGATCGCTTGGAGATTTCACACGTTCATCTGAAATGACTTCGGTTAACGAACGACCATCCTCTGTTGCAACAATATCCAAAGATCCAACACGTTGATTCAAGCGCATAATCTTTTCGACATTAGCCAAGGGCTCATCTAGGTGACGGGCAACATCTTCCGGAGTCGGTTCACGGTCTAAAGTCAGAGAGAGTTGTCGTGCGACTCTAAGGTAGTTGTTCAACTCTTTCAGAATATGAATGGGTAAACGTATGGTTCGTGTCTGATTCATTATCCCGCGCTCAACCGCCTGACGAATCCACCAAGTTGCGTAGGTAGAAAAACGGAAGCCTTTTTCAGGATCAAATTTTTCCACTGCACGTATGAGCCCAAGATTCCCCTCTTCAACGAGATCCATCAGTGATAGGCCACGATTTTGATAACGACGTGCAATGTTGACTACCAATCTTAGGTTAGCTTCTATCATGCGTGCACGAGACCTCATGCACCCCTGCTGGATCGCCCTGCCCAGAGATTTCTCCTCGTCAGGGGTCAACAGAGAGGCTGCACCAATTTCATTAAGGTACTGTTGAGTCGAGTCCAGTTGACCGGCAGAGATTAGATCCTCATGAGCAGTACCGTCTTTACCGCGACGAGAGTCGATGACTGTCTCATGCTCATTTTGATTCTCATTGTGTTCGTCATCTAATAGATCAAGATCTTCAGATGACTCTTCATTGAACTCAATCTTGCTGTCTGAATTCATACTGTACTCACTTCATCAAGCCACTGGATGAGGGATTGTCAAAACGCTTAGCTATCGATTAGGCAGATAGCGCAACGGATCAACTGGCTTACCGTCTTTTCGAATCTCAAAGTGAAGCATGGGAACGGTTGCCCCACTGCTTCCAAGCTCAGCAATCACTTGCCCCGCCTTTACCTGCTGATTCTCTTTAACCAGAATTCTGCTGTTGTGCGCATAAGCACTCAAGAACTCTTGGTTATGACTGATAATGACAAGATTTCCATATCCAAGCAAACCGCTTCCGGCGTAAACCACCTGCCCGGGTGCTGCAGCTTTCACAGCATCACCTAACTTGCCAGAGATATCCAAACCTTTATTGCCACCCTCTTTAGATGAATACTTAGCAAGAATCTTGCCAGAATGCGGCCAACCCCAAGAAAAATTTGTCACGACTGGCGCAATTGTCTTCTTAGATGCTGTGTTTTTTGTCGGTAATCGGTTTGCGACTGCCTTAGAAGGAGTGGGTGACGTATTCGTGACGGGGGTGCCTTGAGTTTTTAAAATCTGGCCAGCGTAGATAAGATCTTTATCTTTGATCCCATTGATAGCGGCCAATCTTCGATGATCAATACCTAATCTGAAAGCGATACCAATTAAAGTATCACCCGAGCGGACACGGTACTCACCCGCACCAATGATAGGTCGCTGAAGCCCTAACGACTGATCTGAAACCGGTGCATATCCTGTGCCGCAAGCCGACAGGATGAGAGTAACTGTTAATAAAACCCACAGACGCAAACAACTAGCCTCTTGATGGAAGTCTATCGATTAACAGAACAACCGCTAAGCCAACCAGAATCAGTAGAATTGCCAGCGCCAATTGTGATGGCTCGCCGGTAAGATCCGTAAACGCAGCCGGCGTAACATTCTGTTCCACTAGAGGCACTTGAGCACCCTTAGAATTTATCGTGTAAGACAGTGTGTACTTCCAGGGCCACACCTTATTCAAAGAACCTAGCAAAAACCCAGATAACAGTGCCAAAGTCATTGAACGATAATGACTGAACGCCCAACTCAGCACTCTAGAGAAAGCTAATAAACCTGAAGCTGCACCAGCAGCAAATAGCGCGATAACTGCAAAATCAAACTCTTTAATTGCTGTCAGAATGGTCGTATACATTCCCAATAAAAGAAGAATAAAACTTCCGGAGATGCCTGGAAGAATCATGGCGCAAATTGCAATCATCCCTGCAAAAAAGACCATTAGAGCTGAATCAGGCACACTGCTAGGGGACATGGATGTCAACAAATAGGCTAACACTACACCAAGGACAAAGACTGACATCCTATTGGCACTCCAGCCTGCGACATGACGTGCCACACTCCATGTAGAT
>Ga0102948_1000866_pt1 | contig 12074 bp, 10 predicted proteins | sample SalPonA_A_H2O_MG_FD_78211 | JGI IMG/M metagenome (GOLD analysis project Ga0102948, IMG submission 78211) | Water microbial communities from South San Francisco under conditions of wetland restoration - Salt Pond MetaG R2A_A_H2O_MG | ecosystem: Environmental > Aquatic > Non-marine Saline and... | reverse complement strand
TTCAATTTGTACTCTTCTTCTGCTCGGCCTCCTTTAATCTGGTTAAGTTAGCGTATGCATTGAATGAACAGTTTCATAATGTTGGCATTTCGGGCTGCACAACGGCTGGAGAAATCACCCCAAACGGCTATGAACGAGGTTCAATTACCGCCATTGGTTTCTCTAACCAAGATTTTTGTGTTCAGGTAGGTTCCGTAAAGAACTTAAAACGCTTCAACCTTGGTGATGCCCAAACCATGCTGGATCAATTGCGCGCTAAATGTACACTGCCAAGGATGGCACTCAATGGCTTTGCCATTACTTTGGTTGATGGCCTGTCGATCGACGAAGAGATCTTCCTCGCCACTTTGAATTCAGCTCTAGGTTCTATCCCTAGCTTTGGCGGATCTGCAGGTGATGACGTCAATTTGGCCACCACCCATGTCTTTTTCGAGGGCGAGTTTCACACCGATGCTGCAGCCGTTTTAATGGTCAACACTGAGTTTGAGTTTGAGGTGTTTACCACCCATCACCTACGCCCAACAACTCACAAGTTTGTAGTCACTGACGCACAGCCTAAAAACAGAAGGGTTAACGAGCTAAATGCCGCACCAGCTGCTACTGAATATGCCGATGCTCTCAATCTATCGAGCGAGCAACTGAATAATGATATCTGCACCCTTAATCCATTGGCCGTCAAAATTGGAGAACAGTATTTTATTCGCTCGATTCAATCCATAGAGATTGATTCAAGCCTGACCTTCTTTTGCGCAATGGAGAATGGAATCGCTTTAACACTGATGCAGCCCAATGACTTAAAAGAGAATCTCATCGATCTATTCAATGGCATTGAGAGTCGAATTGGCAAACCACAGATCGTGATTGGCTGCGACTGTTTTCTTAGGCGCAGAGAGGCCGAACTTAAGGGAGAAGACCATAAGGTCTCCGGGCTTCTCAAAGCCTTTAATGTGATTGGTTTGAACACCTACGGTGAGCAGTTCTCAGGGATGCATATTAACCAAACCTTTACCGCCGTTGCTATTGGACAGAGACGATTAAATGAGCCAGTCTGAATTAGACGCGACGCAGAGAGAGAACGCCAAGCTGCGTAAGATTAATCAGGCGTTGATAGAACGATTAGAATCAGGCGCTGTTCAACTAGCAAATCCTTACTCTGCCTTTGAGCACTCTGTGACGCTTGCAGAACAGGTAAGGGAGAGAACCGACGCACTGAATCAGGCACTCGAGAAACTCAACACAAGCCATAGAGAGTTGACTGCAGCAACACAGATCGCGGAGCAGGCTAACCTTTCGAAAACCAAATTCCTAGCAGCGGTCAGTCACGATCTTTTGCAGCCTCTAAACGCGGCTCGACTGTTCGCCACCACACTGGCAGAGCAACCTTTGGATGATCGCCCAAAGTCACTGGTCGACTCAATGACTCGCTCGCTCAACGACGTAGAGAACCTACTAAGAACACTCATCGATATCTCGAAACTGGATGCAGGCGTTGTCCAAGCGGATAAGACAAATATAAGAGTTGCACCGATCTTGGAGCAGCTCTCTACGGAGTTTGAGGCCGCGGCGAGACACGCCCAACTGAGATTTAAACATCGAACGTGTAACGCATGGGTACACAGTGACTCACTGCTATTAATTAGACTGCTTCGCAATCTTTTGACCAACGCGATTCGCTACACCAAAACAGGAGGCGTCCTACTCTCTGCAAGACGCCGTGGCAGCAAGCTACTGATACAGGTATGGGACACAGGGGAAGGCATTAGCCAAGAGGATCAAAGCGCCATTTTTGAAGAGTTTAAAAGGCTACCTAATGCAGATAAAGCGCACGATAAAGGATTGGGTCTTGGTCTGTCGATCGTCGATAAGATTGCAAAGGTACTCGACCACACTCTCACTGTGACTTCAACACTTGGCAAAGGGTCTGTATTCAGTCTTGAAATTCCGATTTTGGATAGTGCGCAGGTGCCAGTGGATAATCAAAACAGTCTTCAACCCTCTCACCCCTCTTCGCTTCAAGGCCAACATATCCTAGTGATCGATAATGATGCCACTATTTGTGAAGCGATGAGCCAACTTTTGACCCAGTGGGGAGCCAAGGTGACGACGTCATTAAACGGTGAGCTGCTTGAAGAAGAGATGGTGAGATCCGTTGATCTGTTAATTGTGGACTATCACCTGGATCAGGGAACCGGTATCGATATCGCCAAGCGATTAATTGCAGATAGATCCGTCGATGTGCCTGTATTAGTCGTGACTGCCAACTACAGTCAGACCCTCAATGAGACGATACGCCAAGAAGGTTACAGCCTGCTGCATAAACCACTCAAACCGTTACTGTTTCGGCAGCGTTTACGACAACTACTGGGCTAGAGATAGATCGAAAAATCGATGGAAGCTGCTTGGTTGGCCGCTTGAACACGGTTGTCGACACCTAATCGGCGCAATATTTCAGAGACATGTGTTTTAATCGTGCTCTCTGATAGATTCAACACCTCTCCTATTTGCTTGTTTGAGCGCCCTTGAGCAAGTTGTTCTAACACTAACAGCTGCTTTCGAGTCAGCGCTCTAAGTGTGTCTTGCAGCTGTTGAGGACTGCCCTGCTGAAGCGAAGCTTGTCGAAGCAGTTCTGCCGGCATATAGAGGTCACCGGCCAATATTTGCTCTATCGCATTGCCCAGGGCCTGCTTTGGAAGAGACTTAGGCACATAACCCACAGCTCCTAGCGCTAACGCTTGCAGTACAAGTTGTTTGTTCTCCTCGGCAGAGACGATAGCGACCGCAACATCAGGATAGTGTGCTCGAATGTGTTGCAAGCCTGACAAACCTTGAACCCCTGGCATATTAAGATCCAAAAGAATCAGATCCGGTTGTTGCTCAGATAAAACCTGGTCAACTGCGCTAAATTGACCGCACTCGGACACCTTATCATCAGGATAGAGATCGATTAACACATTGACGACGGCCTCTCTGTAGAGAGGATGATCATCAACAACTAGGAACTGATAAGAAGGCATGCGCTTAAACGTCTCGAATCATCCCAATATGAGCAATACCGCACTCGTCGTAGACTTCACCATAGGAATGAAATCCAAACCCTTGATAAAACTTTTCAACCGGTATTTGTGCCGATAATCGAATAGCCACACCGGGAGCTTGCACTTCAAGTATTTGTATCGCCTCTTTAGTTAACGTTTTTGCGAACCCCTTCCCTCTATCGACTTTAGGCACCAATACTCTGCCAATCGATGATTCAGCATAGACTTGGTTCGGTAAAAATAGTCGCGCATACGCAACCAACTCGCCAGAACTGTCCTCTAACCATAGATGCTGCGCAATCTGGTCTTTGTCGTCCAAATCTTCACAACGACAGTTCTGTTCAAGGAAAAAAACGTTCGAGCGATGTTTCATGATCTTATAGAGCTGATCATTGGAAAGCTCTTCAAAAGCTTTGAGAAAACGTTGCGTTGTCACTGACTACTCCTTTGTAATATATCGATTCTATCACCACTTTAATCGCCACCGCATAGCCCTTTCAAAAACGGTACTTTAGTACCAATTAAAAAGAGCCTTATGGCCGATAGGGATTTATATCAATACTCCTCATAGTGAACGCAGGCTAATCAATAGCCCCTCGACTAAAAAAACAAATGAGGATTCTTCGATGATTTATGCAAATCCAGGCAGCGCAGGCGCAGTTGTCTCTTTCAAAGCAAAATACGGCAACTACATTGGCGGACAATGGGTAGAACCCGTTAAAGGCCAATACTTTACTAATCACACGCCAGTTAACGGTGATGCGATTTGTGAGATACCTCGTTCAACTGAAGAGGATATTAATCTCGCCATTGATGCGGCTGACGCCGCAAAAGATGCTTGGGGCACGATGTCGGTAACCGAGCGTTCAAACATCCTTTTAAAAATCGCAGACGTCATCGATGAAAATAGCGAAATGTTGGCGGTTGCTGAAACTTGGGACAACGGTAAAGCCGTTCGTGAAACCCTAGCAGCCGACATTCCTCTCTCTTCCGATCACTTCCGTTACTTTGCAGGCTGTATCCGCGCTCAAGAGGGCAGCATTGGTGAGATTGATAACAAAACGGTTGCATACCACTTCCACGAGCCATTAGGTGTAGTGGGTCAGATTATCCCATGGAACTTCCCACTTCTGATGGCTGCATGGAAACTGGCACCAGCACTGGCTGCGGGCAACTGTGTGGTTCTTAAACCTGCAGAGCAAACACCGGCCTCAATCCTGCTGTTAATGGAGCTGATTGGCGATCTTTTACCAGCGGGTGTTCTGAATATTGTAAACGGCTTCGGTGAAGAGGCCGGCCAGGCATTGGCTAGCAGCAAACGCATTGCGAAGATTGCCTTCACTGGTTCAACCCCAGTGGGTTCACACATCATGAAATGTGCAGCCGAAAATATTATTCCATCAACGACCGAGCTAGGTGGCAAATCACCTAACATCATCTTCTCTGATGTCATGAACGCTGAACCTGAATTTATCAGCAAAACAGTGGAAGGTGCTGTTCTGGCATTCTTTAACCAGGGCGAAGTCTGTACTTGTCCATCACGCCTTCTTGTACAAGAGGATATCGCTGACGAGTTCCTAGCGATGGTCGTTGAACGTGCTAATCAGATCAAACGTGGTAATCCTCTGGATACTGACACAATGGTTGGTGCTCAAGCATCACAGGAACAGTTCGATCGTATTCTTAACTACCTACAGATTGGTCGTGATGAGGGTGCAGAGGTATTAATGGGTGGTGATATACACGCAGTGGATGGTGATCTATCAAACGGTTATTACATACAACCAACCCTTTTAAAAGGCACCAATGAAATGCGTGTCTTCCAAGAAGAGATTTTTGGTCCTGTTGTCTCTGTGTGTACCTTTAAAGACGAAGCAGAAGCACTGGCCATCGCCAATGATACTGCATTTGGTCTTGGGGCGGGTGTATGGACACGCGACAGCAACGTCCAATACCGCATGGGCCGCGGTATTCAAGCGGGTCGCGTATGGATGAACTGTTACCACCTTTACCCTGCTCATGCAGCATTCGGTGGCTACAAGAAATCAGGTGTTGGCCGTGAAACGCACAAGATGATGCTTGATCACTACCAACAGACTAAGAACATGCTAATCAGTTACGATATCAACCCACTGGGTTTCTTCTAACTTTCGATAACGCACACAAAAAAGCCGGCTAACTGAGCCGGCTTTTTCGTATCAACAATCGATTACGCGTCGTATGGGTCACGTAAAACGATGGTTTCAACACGATCAGGGCCGGTCGAAACAATATCGATAGGCGTCTCCATTAGCGCTTCTAGCTTAGCTATGTAAGCACGAGCATTCTCTGGTAACTGCTCAAGTGTTTGAGCACCGATCGTAGACTCACTCCAACCAGGCACTGACAAATACTGTGGCGTCACTTTTTCATAATCTTCACTGCCGTTCAAAGAGTAAACGTCGTTACCCTCAGCATCTTTGTAGCCGGTACAGATTTTAATCTCTTCGAGGCCATCCAAGACGTCCAATTTAGTCAGACAGATACCTGAAACTGAGTTCACTTGAATCGCATGCTTTAATGCGACTGCGTCAAACCAGCCACAACGACGGGCACGGCCAGTTGTCGAACCAAATTCATGACCCCGCTCAGCCAAGCGCTGACCAATCTCACATTCCAATTCCGTAGGGAAAGGACCGCCACCGACACGAGTTGTGTACGCTTTAGTAATACCCAGAATATAATCTAGATAGAGCGGACCAAACCCAGAACCGGTTGAAGTACCACCGGCTGTCGTATTCGAAGAGGTTACGTATGGATAGGTACCGTGGTCGATATCAAGTAGTGAACCTTGAGCCCCTTCAAACATGATGTTTTGACCCGCTTTACGCATTTCATGCAGTTTAGCGGTCACATCAACGACAAGCGGCAGGAGTTCTTCTGCCATTTCAAAACACTCTTTAAGTACGACCTCGTAACTTACAGGATCAACTTTATAATAGTTCTCTAGCATGAAGTTATGGTACGCCATCACCTCTTCAAGCTTTTTGGCGAACATATCACGATCTTGAAGATCCCCAAGACGCAGACCTCGACGAGAGACTTTATCTTCGTAAGCTGGCCCGATACCTCGACCTGTTGTGCCGATCTTGGCATTGCCGCGAGCGATCTCACGTGCCTGATCAAGCGCGATGTGGTAAGGCAGAATCAATGGACAAGCCGGGCTAAGACGTAGACGCTCACGAACAGGAACACCGGTCTCCTCAAGATGCTTCATCTCTTTTAGAAGAGCGTGCGGAGATAAGACCACGCCGTTACCGATCAAACACTGAACGTTTTCACGAAGAATGCCAGAAGGTATCAGGTGGAGAACGGTCTTTTCACCATCGATTACCAGTGTATGACCCGCATTGTGCCCGCCTTGAAAGCGAACGACCGCGGATGCTTTATCCGTTAAAAGATCAACGATTTTACCCTTGCCCTCGTCACCCCATTGGGTACCGAGAACGACGACATTTTTGCCCATTAGTATCTCAACTATACGTTTACTTAGAGAGTGGTTACTGTCCACTCAGAATTTTCTTTTACTAGACGACGATCGCAGTGTGTTGGCGCTGCTGCATTGTCTAGCTCATAAACCACTCGTTCGCCCTGCGCACGCAATGCTGCAACGGCTAGGACCAACGATGAATCTTCCATTTTCGGTGCCAAAATTGCCAAGCCTGGTTGGGGCACTTCAGCCAGCGCTAATGTCACCAGCGTTTTTAGATCAGCACTGAAACCTGTAGCAGGACGCGCACGACCAAAATCCGCACCGATCTGATCATAACGACCGCCCTTCGCTAGAGCTTGGCCAAACTGAGGCGAATAAGCCGCGAATACAACGCCAGTATGGTAACTGTAACCGCGCAACTCACCCAGATCGATGTAGATTCCGATCGAGGGGTGTGCTGTTTTGACACGATCGGCGATCGCCGCAACGTGATCAACCGCTTCCAGTATTGCCGCGTTGTCAGCAAACAAGTCGCGCGCATGCTTCAGTACCTGCTCTGAACCGTTTAAGCTTCCCAAAGCAGCCAGTTTATTTTTGATCGAGTCTGATTGACCTAGGTGTGCGACAAATTGTCCAAGCTCAGGCAACGCTTTTCGCTCTAAAATATCGATGTAGCTAGCAATCTCTGAATCAGAAAGCCCCGCTTCGGCAACCAATTCAGTGAAAACACCCACGTGACCTAAATCTAGATTGATGGTGCCTTTGACGCCCACTTGGACCAGCATATCTAACATCAAAGCAATGACTTCTGCATCACTATCAACGCCTTTGTGTCCGAAAAGTTCAGCGCCGATCTGCATCGGATTGCGTGATGCCAACATATTAACTGCACGGGTATGCAGTACTGATCCGCAGTAACAGAGACGACTAACCCCGTCTGAACGAAGACGATGAGCATCAATACGCGCCACTTGCGGGGTGATGTCCGCTCGAATACCTAGCATGTGACCAGAGGTCTCGTCCGTTACCTTGAAGGTGCGCAAGCTTAAATCGCCACCCACTCCAGTCAACAGTGACTCAAGGTGTTCAGCGACAGGTGGCATCACTAACTCGTAACCCCAGCCATGAAACAGATCCAACACACGGCGACGAACCAGCTCAACCTCACGCGCAACAGGAGGGAGCAACTCTTTCATACCATCTGGAAGTAGCCAGCGATCAGCCAACGCCATTTTAAAAACTCCGATACTCTTTATTTAGAAAGTATGAGTAGTGCAGTGCCTATTAACATCGAGGCCAAACCAAAAGCACGAAGGGTCTTATCATTCACCATAGCAAGCCGACTCACCATAGAGCGCCAGCGGTGTGGATAGAGAAAAGGCATGATCCCTTCTATCACTAAAACCAAACAAAATGCGAGCCAGAGCTCGTGCCAAAATTCAGACATTTTAAGTACTGCTAAATCACAAAAAAACCGGGGGACACCCGGTTAATGCATTTTAACACGAAAACGGGTGCCAATGGCACCCGCTTTTTAACCCGACCTTCGTTTAGTTAGTCGCGGTTGGTGATGCGTTCTGAAGGTAACGAAAGAACTCACTGTCCGGTTTCAACAGCAGCACATCAGATCCATTTTTAAATGCCTCTTTGTAGGCAAAAAGACTGCGGTAGAATGAGTAAAACTCGCTGTCTTTATTAAATGCATCTGCATAGATTCGAGCCGCTTCAGCATCGCCCTCACCTCGAGTCACTTCCGACTCACGATAAGCGTTGGCTAGGATAACGGTGCTTTGACGGTCAGCATCTGCACGAATACCCTCTGCAAGCTCTTGTCCACGTGAACGAAGCTCACGTGCCAAACGCTCACGCTCTGTACGCATTCGCTGGTAAACCGAATTAGAGACTTCAGATGGGAGATCTATGCGTTTAACACGAACGTCAATTACGCTCAGACCAAGTTCATTTTCACTGAGCTCAGACAGTGATTCCACGACCGTATCCATCACCTCTTCACGTTCACCAGATACAACCTCAGTCAGGGTACGAGTACCAAACTGGTTACGCAGACTGGTTTCGATACGAGTTGACAGAAGGTCCGCCGCTCGGAAAGAATCACCCGAGGTTGCTGTGTAGTATTTCTCTACATCAGAGATGATCCATTTAACGTAGGAATCAACGACTAGACGCTTTTTCTCTAAGGTAAGGAAAGACTGTGGACGAGTATCCAACGTTTGTACACGCGCATCGAACTTGCGGACGGTGTTAACAAACGGGATTTTAAAGTGAAGACCTGGTTTAAGATCGCTCTCAACCACTTCACCAAACTGTAGCTTCACGCCACGCTCAGTCTCTTTAATGATGTAAACTGAATTACTAACAATCAATAACACCAATACGGCAAGTACCGATGTAAACATCGAAGTCGGTTTCATGTTAACGGCCCTCCCGCAGTGTGCTATTGCTTGAACTACCGATTCGGTTGATCACCTGCTGGGTTAGCTCACGCATACTAGTATCATCCAAACGCACAGAGCGAGGATTATTCGCGATTGTATCTGCTTGACGCTTCATCAACTGATCTAATGGCAAGTACATCATGTTATTACCACCATCGACATCAACCATCACTTTAGGCGTTTTACCCAACACCTCCTGCATCATATCAATGTAGAGACGTTCACGAGTGACGCCTGGCGCCATCTGGTAAGCTTCCAACAACGATGTGAAACGATCCGCTTCACCGCTCGCTCTTGCAACGACCTCTTCCCGGTAGGCATTGGCTTCCTCTATCACACGTTGAGCCGTACCACGCGCTTCCGGAACGATGCCGTTAGCGTAGGTTTCGGCTTCGTTTTTAACGCGCTGCTCATCCTCACGTGCTTTGATTACGTCGTCAAAGGCATCCTGAACTTGCTGGGGTGCGGTTGCGTTTTTAATGTTGACACGAGAAAGCGCAAGACCGGTGCCGTAGCTGTCCATGTAGCTTTGCAAACGTGCCTCAACTTGCGTCGCAAGTATCTCACGCCCTTCAGTCAAGATGCCATCAAGGTTAGTCGAGCCAACCGTGTGACGAAGTGAAGACTCGGATGCGTGTGACAAACTGGTTTCAGGATCACGAACATTGAGTATGAATGCACGTGGGTCACTGATCACATACTGAACAGTCATCTCAACATTAACGATGTTCTCATCACGAGTCAGCATTAAAGAGCCGTGGTCGTGGGTACGAACTCGGGTGACATTCACCTTAGTGACTTCATCAAGCAGTGGGGGGTTCCACTGAAGACCTGGCTGAACCGTCTCATGGTACTTACCAAGGCGCAGAACAACGCCACGCTCTTGTTGGTCGACGGTATAGAAACCAAAACCAGCCCAAGCCACGACCACAACCAATGCAATAATGCCAAAGAAACCTGCGCCAGGTCCTTTAACATCCCCACCATTAGATCCACCTGAACCCCCTGAGCGCTTACCGCCAAAGATTGAATTCAAGCGATCTTGCAGTTTTTGCAACGCTTCATCTAAATCGGGTGGTCCCTGCTCAGGGCCACCTGATCCGCCACGGCGACCATTGTTGCCACCTGAGTTCCATGGATCCTGGTTGTCTTTACGACCACCGGGCTCATTCCAAGCCATAGTATTGCTCCATTACTTTATAAATCTTAAACAAGATTAACTTGTTACCACTGCTCTTCTTCAGCCGGCAGATACCGATCATGCGGAATACCCAAACGGCTTAAAATCTTTCTCAGCTCCTTCTCTTGGAGCCTTACTTCTAATCTAATACGACCATCATCGGTAAACTGTTCATCGACCACTGCGTTTTGTGCAAACAACATAGCTCTAAACTGCCCCTGATTGTGATCAAGCTCCACAATCTCATGGAACATATTATTGGCCAGCCGCTCGCGCAGGGCCTGAATAAGTAAATCGGTACCAACCCCTGTTCTAGCCGACAACCAAACTCGAACCGGCGTGCCCTGATCATCTCGATCGATGCGCGGCTCCATTCCTTCCAGTCCATCAATCTTATTGTAGACTTCCAGAGTTGGAACTTCATCCGCTCCAATTTCATGCAACACATTATTCACTTGAGCGATGTGCTCGCGCCGCTCTTCATCAACAGCATCGATGACATGAAGAAGCAGTGTCGCTTCAACCGTCTCTTGCAGAGTTGCACGAAAAGACTCTACTAGTTTATGGGGGAGATCTCGGATAAATCCAACCGTATCAGCCAAAATAACTGCACCAATGTCATTGATCTCTAGTTTTCTCAGGGTTGGATCGAGCGTTGCGAACAACTGATCAGCTGCATAGACATCCGCTTCAGTAATCCGATTAAAGAGTGTCGATTTGCCGGCGTTAGTGTAGCCAACAAGAGAGAGTGTCGGGATCTCTGCACGGGCACGGGCTCTTCGTCCCTGCTCTCGTTGCTTACGAACCTTCTCTAAGCGACCGGTAATCGCTTTAATTCTGGCTCGCAATAGACGTCTATCAGTCTCTAGCTGTGTTTCACCGGGACCTCGCAGACCAATGCCGCCTTTTTGACGTTCCAAGTGAGTCCACCCTCTGATCAGGCGAGTCGACATGTGCTCCAGCTGAGCCAACTCGACTTGTAACTTACCTTCATGGGTGCGAGCACGTTGTGCGAATATATCAAGAATGAGACCAGTCCGATCAAGTACCCGGCACTCGATCTCACGTTCGATATTACGCTCTTGGCCGGGGGTAAGTGAATGATCAAAGATCACCAGCTTTGCGTCGTGTAGGCGAACGAGTTCAGCAAGTTCTTCAACCTTACCTTTGCCTAAGAAGAATTTTGAGCTGGGCTCGGAACGAGTCCCGAAGAGATACTCGACGGGATCAGCACCGGCAGAGAGAGCTAACTCTTCTAGCTCTCTGGGATTGTCATTCGCATTAGGTCCAGGAAAATCAATGTGGACGAGAATCGCGGTCTCGCCCGATTCAGGACGATCGAAAAACAATTAGAAACCTCAGTCAGCTGGCTTTTCGTCAACCTGAGGTAACTTCACAGGACGAGATGGAACCACTGTCGAAACAGCGTGCTTGTAAACCATCTGGCTCACTGTATTTTTGAGCAGAATAACAAACTGGTCAAAAGACTCAATTTGGCCTTGTAGCTTGATGCCGTTCACTAAAAAAATTGATACTGGAACGCGTTCTTTGCGAAGAACGTTCAAGTAAGGGTCTTGTAGTGTTTGCCCTTTTGACATGGTTATCACCTATAAAGTAGAAGTTATTTTGGAACTACGACCGCCGCCCAATAACTTAGGCTCGAGACAATCCTCGATACAGCCATTACGTAGTTTGAAAATGATATTAGATTCGTGGAATCAATGCCAAAGTTTTCTCAAAAAGATTTTCACTCAATGGGTCAATCACCTCGGCACCTTGCCAGCTGCGCAACCAGGTCATTTGACGCTTGGCCAGCTGACGGGTCGCAACCACACCTTTGTGGTGCATCTCTTGCCAATCCAGCTCGCCATCCAAATATTGCCACATCTGGCGATAACCAACACAACGCATCGAGGGCAAGTTCAGAGTCA
>Ga0102948_1000865_pt1 | contig 12078 bp, 13 predicted proteins | sample SalPonA_A_H2O_MG_FD_78211 | JGI IMG/M metagenome (GOLD analysis project Ga0102948, IMG submission 78211) | Water microbial communities from South San Francisco under conditions of wetland restoration - Salt Pond MetaG R2A_A_H2O_MG | ecosystem: Environmental > Aquatic > Non-marine Saline and... | reverse complement strand
GCAAGCTGTGCTCTTGCGACCCAAGCGCTCAGCTCCTGACCCCATACAGTGATCTTCATCTTAGTTCTCCTGCTGAAGTTTTTGGATGCGCGCCAGAAGGCCATTCGTGGCCTGGTCATAGCCCTCACAGCTCTGCTGTCGAAGTGAGTCGATCAGATCGTTAGCTACTTTTTTACCCAGCTCAACCCCCCACTGGTCAAAAGGATTAATGCCCCAGATAACAGCCTGAATGTAGACCTTATGCTCATACATCGCGATAAGGCTCCCCAGGCTCGCGGGTGTGAGCGTCTCAAGCAGAATGACGCTACTGGGTTGATTGCCAGCATAGCGCTGCCAGGCGGGTCTTTGCTCTGCATCACTCAGTGCTGCATCACCTAAAGCTAACACTCTGGCCTGTGCCAGACAGTTTGCGAGTGCTAACTGATGTTGCTCTATCAAGCCTGTTGAGCGACCTTCGTAACGTCGCGCTGGTACGATGAAATCGGACATCACACGCTCTGTGCCCTGATGCAGCAACTGATAGAAAGCGTGCTGAGCATTGGGGCCGATTTCACCCCAGAGTATCGGGCATGTGCGCGTCTGGACCAGTTCACCATCGAGCTTAACGCTCTTACCGTTGGACTCCATCTCGAGTTGCTCGAGATAGGCGGGCAGGTGAGCTAAACGCCCATCGTAGGGTAGGATGGCATGCGCATGAATATCTTGAAAATTAATATTCCAGATACCTAAAAGAGCCAGCAAAACGGGTAAATTCTGCTCATAAGGTGCTTCTGCGAAATGTCGATCCATAGCATGGGCACCCGCCAGTAACTCCTTAAAGCCTTGCATCCCGGTTGTCAGGGCAATAGGCAGTCCAATACCAGACCAGAGCGAGTATCGCCCGCCGGTCCAGTCCCAAAATCGAAGGATGTTGTGCTCAGAGATGCCCCAGCTTATTGCTTTATCCGGTGCCGAGGTGACGCCGATAAAGTGCTGGCGAAGCAACTGTTTGCGACTCAGTCCGCTTCGCTCCATAAGCCAGTCAATCGCAGTCGATGCATTTGCCAGTGTATCCAGAGTACCGAACGATTTAGACGAGAGTACAAAGAGAGTGGTTTCGGGGTTAAGTTCCAGCAGTAAGTTAGATAGCTGGCTGCCATCCATGGAAGAGACGAAGTGAATATCGACCCCTTCAGCCTCGGGAGGACGAAACTCGTTTAGCGCTTCGCAGGTCATTAACGGACCGAGATCCGATCCGCCGACACCTATATTGACGACTTGAGAGATCGCACGGCCGGTATATCCGCGCCACTGTCCCGCGTGGATTTTCTCAACAAATTTCTCCATTTGAGCCAAGGTTTCATGCACACCAGAGACGAGGTCTACCCCTTCAATCACCAGTGAGCTCTCTTGTGGCATACGCAGGGCCGAGTGCAGTGCAGGACGATTTTCTGTCGGATTGACGATTTGGCCGTTTAGCAGAGACTTGATCGCTGCGCGTAAATCGCGCTCCTCTGCCAGTGCTATAAGTTCATTAAAGACCTGAGAATCCACTCGCTGGCGGCTCAGGTCGAGCATTAGATGGGCTGCTGAGAAGGAGAGAGACTCGAAACGATCTTTCGTCTGTAGTAGATCTCGCAGGTGAACCCCGCGCAAACGATCGGCCGAAGCCAGTAGTTTATTCCATGCGGGGCTCATCTGATCGCCTTTATAGATTTTTAGATTTTATGAACTCGCGCAGTGCATCACCCGTTTCTGGGTGCTTCAATCCGAAAGCGAGATTAGCTTCAAGGAGTCCGGCTTTGTTGCCGCAATCATAGATGGTTCCGCGCATACTGAAGGCCTCCATCGGCTGCTCAGATAGTAAGCGTAGCATCGCGTCGGTGAGTTGAATCTCGCCGCCTGCGCCCGGCGCGGTAGTTTTAAGCAGTTCCATTACACGATTTGGGAGAATGTAGCGGCCAACTATAGCCTGATTCGACGGGGCTTCATTGAGTTTAGGTTTCTCTACCATGCCCCGGATAGGTGCGCCCATGCCCTCTTTCAGTGCAATGCCACCGCAGTCGACAATACCGTATCGATCAACATGCTCCTGTGGTACGCCCTCAACCATAATCTGGCCTGCGCCATTTTTCTGATAGCGCTTGACCATTTCGGCGAAGTCGCACGGCAGACCCTCGTCGTCGATGACCATATCTGGCAGCATAACCGCAAAATCATCATTGCCGACGACGTGCGCAGCACATAGCACGGCATGTCCCAACCCTTTGGCGCTGGGTTGACGCACAGAGATGACCTCTATTCCTTTCGGAAGGGTATTCTCTACTGCATCCAACAGGGCTTTTTTGTTTTTTAGCGCAAGCATCTGCTCGAGCTCGTAGTTCGCGTCAAAGTGGTTCTCTATTGCCTCTTTGCCGGAGCGTGTCACCAGGACAATCTGTCGAAACCCGGCGCGCATGGCCTCCTCGACTACATGCTGAATGACCGGCTTATCGACTACCGGAAGCATCTCCTTTGGTATCGCTTTACTGGCCGGAAGAACACGTGTGCCGAGGCCGGCGACCGGGATAATGACTTTTGAAAGCATTGATATTCCTTTGTTCGCAACAAGTTATTTGCGCTGTTGCAGTCACTCTATTCGAATGTGGGCAACCCACGCCTGCTCTATTTAAAGCAGTATGCGTGCCAGATCGGCGTTTAGGTTGAAGTGCAGTCTACTATTTTGGATCAGTGTTGGGTACTTGGCGATTTCTGGCACTGTCCTGAAGTTCTATATTAGCCGTACGATGGTGTGCACTGATATTAAGGTGCAGAGCCGTCTTGGCAAGCATATGTGCTGCGATTGGAGCTGTAATAAAAAGGAACAGGGTTATCAGCAGTTGTTGTACGGTCAGTGCACCTTCCACATAGCTGGTGAAGATAAGCGATGCGATCAGCAGTGAGCCCATCCCGAGTGTGGTCGCCTTGGTCGGAGCATGCAGGCGGGTATAGAAATCGGGCAGTTTCACCAGACCTATAGAGCCAATGAGCACCAGAGCAGCACCAAAGAGAATCAGTACGGAAAGCAGTAATTCCAAGACGAATGGCATGGTATCCATCATTCGATAATATCTCCCCTTAACATGTACTTGCATAAGGCGGCTGTGCTGACAAAACCCAACATGGCTATCAACAGAGCGGCTTCGAAATGGATCGTAGACGCTTCCGCTATGCCATAGAGGATAATTAGGGCAATGGAGTTGATGTACAGCGTGTCCAAGCCAAGCACGCGATCCGGAATGCTAGGGCCTCGCGCAAGGCTAATAACCGTCAACAGCAAGGCCAACGAAATCAGTGCGAAAGCGATATAGAGCGCAGTCATCAGCATTGGAAAATCTCCTTTAGCGGGCTCTCGTAACGCTGTTTGATCTCTGCTACGAGAAGCGCTTCGTCATCCACGTCGAGTGCATGGATATATAACCAAGCCCTATCTTCACTCACATCAGCGCTAAGTGTCCCTGGAGTCAGTGAGATAGTGGATGCCAGGATAGTGATCGGTAGCTCCGCCCGCATATCCAGTGGCACGGCGATAAAGCTGGGTGACAAATTTTGGTTCTTTCCAAGTATGAGTTTGGCTACGGTCAGGTTTGCAACCACTATGTCCCAGAGCAAGATACCGAAGTACCTCAGAATCAGCAGCGGTTTGTGGCCTTTGGGTTGCTTTGACTGCACTGGTAAACAATAACGTGGGATTGCAGTGGCCAGAATAGCCGCGAGCAGAATGTGTCCCGGTGATATGCTGTTATTTAACAACAACCAGGCTACAAATAGCACAGTGCTTTGCATGGGCATGGGGAACCAACGAACAAACATTAGCGGTTACCTCCATTCAGCAAAATTTCGGGTGTTTGCGCGAATTGATCCAGCTGAGCGGCGGTCGCAGCGGTGAAATCGACGATAGGGCCCGCAAAAAGAGACATTAAAGGTGCCGCCAAAAGCAACAGCCAGATAGCTGCGTATTTAGTGCTGGAGACCTTGATGTTGTCGCTGTTTTTGCCGGTCGCGCGCCAGAAGAGTGTCGAGCCAGCACGCGAAAAGGCGACGAGTGCAAACAGAGTAGCAATCAGTAGTGTCGGCCAGGTTGAGCTCATTTGCATCATGGTAGTGGCTGACTGCATCACCATGAGCTTACCGATAATCCAGAGAAGGGCGGCATTCCGATCAGCGCGAGCGCCGTAATGAAGAAGGTAATACCGAGTGCGACAGGTTGTGCAACTGGGCGAGATCGTACGATCATATCCAGCGCTCCGCCACGCTGCTCGGAAATCAACTCTGAGACCAAAAATAGAGCGGCGCCGGCCAGGGTTGAGTGTGCTGCATAGTAGAGTGCAGCACTGATGGCGGCTGGTGTGTTAATGGCCAGAGCCGAAAGCAAAGTGCCTACGGATACGATCACTAGATGCCCCGCCAGTCGCTTAAGGCTGGGACTGGAGAGAGCTCCGATTGCACCGATTGCAATGGTCAGGATCGCGGTCGCCCAAAGCCAGGGCTGTATCAGATCAGCAATATCGCCTGCATAATCTCCAAAAATCATACCGTGTACGCGCATCATGCAGTAGATGCCGACCTTAGTGAGAATGGCGAAGAGTGCGACGACGGGGCCTGGCGCGGTTGCATAGGTTCGCGGTAGCCAAAACTGTAGCGGGAGCATGGCTGCTTTGAGACCGAATACAACTAATAGGAGTAGACCGCCCACTTTAGCGAGTTCCAGCTCTGCCCCGCTGAGCTCACGAACCCGCAATGCCATATCGGCCATATTGAGCGATCCTATCGATCCGTAAACGACGCCCAGAGCAAAGAGGAAGATCGCTGAACCAACCAGATTCAGAAAGACATAGTGCACAGCTGCACGCGTCTTATGTTTTCCGCCGCCGTGAATCAGCAGTGAGTAGGAGGCGATCAATAGAATTTCGAAGAAGACGAAGAGGTTAAATAGGTCTCCTGTTAGAAATGCACCATTGATGCCGAGCGCTTGGAACATCATTAGAGGGTAGAAGAATCGGCCGGTCTCATCCTCGCCTGCACTTGCATAGAGCAGTGCAGCGAAAAGCAGGATAGCCGTCAGTAGCAGCATAAGTGCAGAGAGACGGTCGGCGATCAGAACAATACCGTATGGCGGATGCCAGTCTCCGACGGCGTATACAGCGACTTCGCCCGTCGCACTCTGGTTCAGCAGCACAACGGCTACCAGCAAGTTGATGCCGGCGGAGACCAATGATGCTATTCGCTGACGGGTCAGTGTCGTGCGAAGAGGCGGCAGGAGTAAGAGAATGCCCGCCAGCATAGGGATAAGGATAGGTAGAATGGGGAGATGGCTCATCAGCGCTGATCTCCGTCGTTCTGCTGACTGCGTATGCTGCCGTCAACATGATCATTGCCCAAGTCGGCACGGGCACGCATCGATAGAATTACTGCGAAGGCGGTCATCGCGAAGCCTATAACGATAGCGGTGAGTACTAATGCCTGCGGCAGTGGGTCAGGAACTGGCAAGCCTTGCTGCAATACAGCAGCGCCATCAATCACCAATCGACCGGAAGAGAATATAAAGAGATTGACCGCATAAGCCAGCAGTGTGAGGCCGAGCACGACGGGGAAGGTGCGCCCGCGTAGCGTCAGAAAGGTACCGGAGGCGGTAAGAATACCTATAGCCAAAGCGACTAGCATCTCCATTAAATGTTCTCCCCTTCAGTTGGTCTCTCTGTTGTGCTGAGTTTTCCGAGGTTCGACAGAATGAGAAGAGTTGCGCCTACCACGGTGAGGTAGACCCCCAGATCAAACACCATTGCACTGGCAACCTCAAACTTCCCAACAACCGGCCAGTTAAGATAGTCGAACCAGGATGTCAGGAAGGGTCGGTCGAACATCCACGAGGCCAGACCTGTAGCGACTGCAATGAGCAGGCCCCATCCGATTAAATACTGATAATCGAGTCTGAGCTTCCCTTTCATAAAGAAGACACCGTTGGCTATGTACTGCTGGATGAGAGCGATAGCAGTAATCAGACCCGCAATAAAACCACCGCCGGGGAGGTTGTGGCCCCTTAGGAATATATAGGCTGATACCAAGAGGGCGAGCGGTAGCAGAGCCTGTGAAACCATCGCCAGCATCATCGGATGCGTATCGCTTGACCAGGCACGGCCGGAGGAATCCGCCGTGGGGAGCGACAGCCGCATACGGCGAATGAGTTTATATATACCCAGACCGGCTATACCGAGTACGGTAATCTCGCCTAGGGTGTCGAAGCCCCTAAAGTCGACCAGAATGACGTTCACGATATTCGTACCACCGCCTCCTGTTTTAGCGTTTGCGGTGAAGAAGTCTGAGATGGTCTCTAAAGGACGGGTCATCATTGCAAAGGCTAGGGTCGCCATAACGCCACCCACCATTATCGAGATGCCAAGATCACGGAATACCACGCCTGGACTTGACTCTTTAGGTGTTGACTGCGGCAGGAAGAAGAGCGCCAACATCAGCAGAATGATCGTTACAACTTCTACCGCGAGCTGAGTTAATGCGAGGTCCGGCGCTGAAAAACGAGCAAAGATGAGCGCCACGATCAAACCGACCACCGACACTGAAATGAGCGCGATAACACGTTTACGATGCCATACCAGTGTCATTATGGCTGCGAGTGACAGTGTGAGAATTCCCCCAAAGGCTATCCAGTCGGGGGGCAGTTGCTCCCTATCACCGGTTGTTTCAGCGATCTGCATCAGCGGCCAGGCAGTCACAGCTAACGTGAAGATGAAGAGCGTAAGTACATAGTTTTGCAGGCGATTTGTTTCGAGGCGCGCATAGAGATTGTTGGCGGCCTCCACAGTGAGTTGCACAAGACGCTCGAACTCCAGCTTAGCGTCCCGGTCAGCAAACTTAGCTTGAAATGCGAACAGCCGCTCGCGGATATTGTAGATAACAAGGCCCAGTATCAACGCAGTAATACTCATCATCAACGGGATATTAAAACCGTGCCAGAGAGAGAGGCTGTACTCCGGCAGGTCCCCTTGAAGCAGTGCGCTCGAGGCGTTGTTTAGGAGGTCCCCAACAACCCAGGCCGGTGCCATACCCACCAAAATACAGACACCCACAAGTATCTCGACGGGTATCTTCATATAACGCGGGGGTTCGTGCGGTGTGCGTGGTAGGTTGATCGGTTCGCCGTTGAAGAAGACATCATGTATAAAGCGGGCGGAGTAGGCTACCGAGAAGGTGGCACCCACTGTTGCCAGCACGGGTAGCATCCAAGAGAGGGCACCCAGAGAGCTCTGGTGGACCGTCTCGTTGAAGAACATCTCTTTGGATAGAAAACCATTGAGCAGCGGCACACCGGCCATGGCCAGAGCTGCAACGATCGCTAAAGAGGCCGTATGCGGCATATATCGCCAAAGTCCATTTAGTTTGCGCATATCGCGCGAGCCAGTCTCATGATCGATGATACCAGCTGCCATGAAGAGTGAGGCTTTAAAGGTAGCGTGGTTAATGATGTGGAATACGGCAGCCACGGCTGCGAGATCGGAATTGAGACCGAACAACAACATAATCAGGCCAAGATGGCTGATGGTCGAGAAAGCCAGCAGACCCTTGAGATCATGTTTGAAAAGGGCGATGTAAGCACCTACTAACAGCGTCGCCGTGCCCGTTGAGGTGACAAGGAAAAACCATAAGTCGGTCCCTGAAAGCGACGGATAGAGGCGACCCACCAGAAAGATACCCGCCTTCACCATGGTGGCTGAATGCAGGTAAGCCGATACCGGTGTCGGCGCTGCCATTGCGTGGGGCAGCCAGAAGTGGAATGGGAACTGAGCTGACTTTGTGAAGGCACCGATCAGAATCAGGATCAGGATGATCGGGTATCGGCCTGACGCGCGAATCTCATCTCCGCGTGCCAAAATCTCTGTTAAATTAAACGTTCCGAGTGTATCACCCAGCAGCAGAATGCCGGCTAGAAGAGCCAGACCACCCATGCCAGTCACGGTGAGCGCCATGCGCGCCCCCTTGCGGGCATCGGTCTTGTGCGACCAAAAACTAATCAGGAGAAAAGAGCTGATGCTGGTGAGCTCCCAGAACGCCCAGAGCTGTAACAAGTTCTCCGACATTACAATGCCGAGCATCGCCGTCATGAAGAGTATTAAGTAGGCATAGAAGCGGCCCATGTCGTCCTGCTCGGAGAGGTAATATCTCGCGTAGAGAATAATCAGCAGGCCAATACCCAGTATCAGGAAGATAAACAGCAGGGCGTAGCCGTCCAGACGAAAAGCGATCTCCAGCCCCAGCTGGGTAACCCAGGGGTAGTGCTCGACCAGTGTATTGCCCTGAAACACGGCGGGCGATTGAATCACTACGAGTATGAGTGCCACTGCGGGAAGAATAGCGGTGGACCAAGCGCAGGCGGTACGCGACCAGTTGCGGGTAGCAAGCGGCAGAAGTGTGCCGAGCAATGTTAGTAGCGGAATCCAATACAGCACAGTTGATCCTTATTAGCTAACGAATGGGATAGAGCTGTAAGTTTTAGTCTTATTACGACCCACTGAGTGTAGGAGCGAATGGCGACTATTTAAAGACAAACTTTAATCTGAGTCGCCTCTCTTTTTAATCGGCCATAAAGCCTGAGTTTCCAACATTTGCTCGCGCCGCTCTTGCCACAAATCGCTGTAGCTGATTCCGAGACAGGGATGGGTTTGCTCGGGACAAAGCTCAGCGAGTGGCCAGAGCACGTGAGCGTGCTCAGTGATGTCACTTCGGGGAAGGCAGTACTCTGCGGTTCTTATCTGCTGACGGTCGTAGCAGATAAGATCTATATCTAACGCGCAGGCCTGATCCTCATCACCCCGCGTGCGTCCTTGCTCCTCTTCAATACGATGGAGAAGGTGGTGCAGATCTTCAATCGAAAGCAGGGTATTGGCTGTCGCAACCAGATTGAGGTAATTGGCGCCGCCGCGAAGTGCGTGACTCTCGAACCAAGGTGAAATGGCGAGTGAATCAAGCTCCTGATCCAGTCTCACCAGGGCCTTGCTGAGACGATTCTCAGCATCCATATTGCTACCCAGGCCCAGAATGACACATGCCATTAGCAGAAGTTCCCTCGGATAACGGATACACCCACTGATTCTGCTTCGGGAACCGCTCTGGGTTTGTGTATCGTCAGTTTTACGCCCTCTACGCCAAAGTCTGTTGCGAGCATTGTGCAGAGCTCCTCCGCGAGTGTCTCAAGTAACTCAGCCTTGGCACGTTGACAAAAGCTGATCACTGACTCGCTGATCGCTGCGTAGTTCAGTGATGTGTCGAGATCTTTGGTCGTGGCTGCGGCGCGAATGTCACAACACATCTCAAGATCAATTTCCAGTGGCTGAAGTTTGACCCGCTCCTCAGGGTATATACCTATAATGCAGTCGAATCTGAGTCTGTTGATGAAGATTTTATCCATTGTGACTGGCTCCCAGGGCATGCAGTGAATCCATCGGCCAACGTGGTCTGGTATCTATAGCCAAGGGACTGCATTCCCCTGCCATTAAACGCTGTGCACCTGCATAGGCGATCATGGCTCCATTGTCGGTGCAGAATGCAGGGCGCGCATAGAACAGGTTGGCTCTCTCTTTTCTAACGGCTTCTTCAAGCCGGGCTCGTAACGTCTGGTTAGCGCTCACGCCGCCGGCGATGATGAGCTGTTTTAGCCCTGTCTGTTGTAGAGCTCGGCGACATTTAATCGCGAGTGTATCGACCACCGCTTCTTCAAATGCTGCCGCTATGTTATTGCGTGCTTGCTCGGGAAGCGAGCCATCATCAAGACGCTCTGACTCAATCGTATTCAAGGTGAAGGTCTTGAGACCCGAGAAACTGAAGTCGAGCCCCGGGCGATCGGTCATGGGTCTCGGGAATTTGTACTTCGATGCATCGCCTTGTGTGGCAGCTTTCGCGATGAGTGGCCCGCCAGGATAGTCCATCCCCATCATTTTGGCGGCTTTGTCAAAGGCTTCACCTGCGGCGTCATCTAAGGATTCACCGAGAAGCTCATACTGACCGATGCCGTCTACTCGCACCAGTTGGGTGTGTCCGCCAGAAACAAGGAGAGCGACGAACGGAAAAGCGGGTGGATTATCCTCCAGCATGGGCGCCAGTAGATGCCCCTCCATATGATGCACGCCCACAGCGGGTATTCCCAACGCCAGCGCCAATGCGCGTCCTGTTGATGCACCAACCATTAAAGCGCCAATTAATCCGGGCCCCGAGGTGTAAGCAATAGCATCAATCTGACTCAAGTGTCTCTCGGCTTGGCTACAAACTTCGCGCACAAGTGGAATCAGTTTACGAACATGGTCGCGCGACGCTAACTCGGGTACTACACCACCGTACTCTGCGTGCATCTTAACTTGAGAGTAGAGAGCATCACTAAGGAGCCCCTTATTGGTATCGTAGAGGGCGACGCCCGTCTCATCACAGGATGTTTCTATGCCGAGTACTAGCATGGGTCTTACTCTATTTGGCTGAAAAACAGCTGGCTATTATCAGCTAATTGGAAGGGCTATTAAACCGTTTAAAACTTTATGCCCTACGGGTTTACAGGGGGTGGGTGTGTCTATATCATATGGCGCCCTCGAAGAAGTATCTTCGGGAGTGTAAGTCGAAAAATTAATCAAGGTAAATTAAAAAATGCCAGCAGTTAAAGTTAAAGAAAACGAGCCATTTGACGTTGCTCTGCGTCGCTTCAAACGTTCTTGCGAGAAGGCCGGTATATTGGCTGAAGTTCGTAAGCGCGAAGCGTACGAGAAGCCAACCACAGCTCGTAAGCGTGCGGCAGCAGCAGCTGTTAAGCGTCACGCTAAGAAGTTGCAGCGTGAAAACGCTCGCCGCGTACGTCTCTACTAATTTAAAACAGAGACGCGTTTAGAGTTCCTTGCAGTTGAACGCTACTCGCGCAGCTAACTTACGGATCATCGCAGATGTCGGCAATTAAAGCTCAGATAACTGATCAGATGAAGGATGCGATGCGTGCCAAAGACAAGGCGCGCCTCGGTACCATTCGCCTCATGCTTGCTGAGATCAAGCGTATTGAGGTGGACGAGCGTATAGAGTTGGATGACGCGCGTGTACTTGCGGTGCTAGATAAGATGGTCAAGCAACGGAAGGATTCGATTGCCCAGTATGAGGCGGCTGAGCGCCCTGAACTGGCTGATAAGGAGCAGCAAGAGATGGAGGTGATTAAAACTTTCTTGCCGCAACCTCTCAGTGATGATGAAGTAAATGAGATTATCGACGCAGCAATTGCTGCCACCGGAGCCAGCGGCATGCAGGCGATGGGGCAGGTGATGGCCGTCATTAAGCCACAACTCCAGGGACGCGCAGATATGGGTGTCGTCTCTAAACAGGTCAAAGCGAAGCTCTAAAAGCGTCTTCGCTGACACACAACAGCGAAGTAGCAGATGGCGATACCACAGCACTTTATTGATGACCTGTTAGCGCGTGTTAACATCGTAGACGTCGTAGATGCGCGGGTAAAACTCAAGCGCACCGGCAAAAACTACTCGGCGCTATGCCCCTTCCACAAAGAGAAGTCCCCCTCTTTCTCAGTCAATCCTGATAAACAGTTCTATTATTGCTTCGGTTGCGGTGCTGGCGGAAATGCACTGGGTTTTATCATGGACTACGAGCACGCCAGTTTTCCTGAAGCTGTTGAAGAGTTGGCAAAAACGCTGGGACTTGATGTTCCGCGCGAGCACGACCGAACGCGAGATGTAGAGCGCGAGAAACGGGTGAAGCAACAATACGACGTATTGGAGCAGGCCAGTAGTTTTTACCAGCAACAACTGCGCGTGCATGCGGACAAGCAGAAGGCGATCGACTACCTCAAGGGTCGCGGACTCTCAGGGCAGATTGCAAAACGTTTCGGTATCGGTTTTGCACCTCCTGGATGGGATAATCTCCTGAGCGATGTGAGTGAAGAGCGACAGGATGCCGAGGCGCTGCTGCTTAAAGCGGGTCTATTGATTGAGAACGAGGAGCGTGGACGCAAGTATGACCGGTTCCGTGATCGGATTATGTTTCCGATTCGGGACGTACGTGGGCGCG
>Ga0102948_1000862_pt1 | contig 12085 bp, 10 predicted proteins | sample SalPonA_A_H2O_MG_FD_78211 | JGI IMG/M metagenome (GOLD analysis project Ga0102948, IMG submission 78211) | Water microbial communities from South San Francisco under conditions of wetland restoration - Salt Pond MetaG R2A_A_H2O_MG | ecosystem: Environmental > Aquatic > Non-marine Saline and... | reverse complement strand
ACGATACGCGCCCGCAAGATCAAATGGCTATTTTGCTGCTGAAGAATAATCTGTTCTTCGCCAAAACGGCGTTTTTTCTGATTGGTGATCGCCAGCAAGCCTTTGAATTCAGGGATAACATCAGCCAGCTTTCGGCCAATCAGGTCGGTATCTTTTTTGCCAAGCAATTCGCGCGCTGTTGCATTTGGCAAAGTGACCTTGCCGTCCCGATCAAGACCAACAACGCCTGATGATACGCCGCCAAGAACCGCCTCGGTAAATTCACGGCGCTGATCAATTTGGGTATTGGCCTGCACAAGCTGTTCGCGGCTTCGCGCCAACTCGTCAAGCATTCGGTTAAAGGCCGACCCAAGACGCGAAATTTCCTCAAGCTGCGAATCTGCGGGCACGCGCTGCGACAAATTACCGGCACGCACCTGTTCGGCAACATGGATAACCGAGCCAAGTGGCCCAACAATTGCCGTTGCCAGATTCAAACCAATCCATAAAGACGCGATCAGAATCAGCAGAAGTATAATTCCAAACAACACCGCAAAGCTGATTTGAAGGTCAAGCTGCTGGAACCCTAGCTGTTGATAATCTGATGCGGCAAGGCGCGTCTGATCCATCGCTAGCAGAACTTTTGAATCGATAAACCGGCCAACAAGAAGATACGCATCGACATAGCTGTTCAATTTCACCACAGCGCGCAATTTATTGGTTTCATCGGCGCGAACCTCAACCACCTCGCCTTTTCGGGCTTTTTCGACCCAGCTTGCTTCAAGATTGGTAAATGTGATCGCAAAGGCAAATTGCGATTTTGCCAAAACCTGCCCGGTACCATCAAAAATAATCGCATCCGACAAATTGCGAAGCGCGGCCTGATCGCTAAGATAGCGCCCCATCAGGTTGCCCTTGCCAACCAGCCGATAGGCCTCGCGGTTGATATCATTGGCCATTGTTAGCACTTCACCCGAAATTGAACGTGCATGTTCGTCAAAATAGGATTCGGCAACACGAACAGATTCATTCACCGCGGTTGAGATGCGCTCGGCAAACCAACCCCGCAGCGAATAATCGACCACAAAAAGCGCAAATAGCGTCACAATAATCGCCGGAAAAGTGGTCACCCCACCAAACAAAACCGCCATCCGCCAATGCAACTGATGACCGGCAAGCCGCTGGCGGCGTTCCGACCATAAGCGCCAGATCTGCCGCCCCACAAGCGTGCCAAGCACAAGCAATGCCAGCGCATCAATCATGATCAGCCACATCACGAAATCGGTATCGTTTGACAGATAGTCAACGCGGGTCAAGGCATAGGCCGTGGCCGCCCCCATACCAAGGGTGAACAGAATTGAAATATAGGCTAGCCGATCTTCGCTAAACCAGCTTTTTTTATCCGTCATGGATGTGTTTTTATCATTATATTTCAACATTTTAGCGACCTGCCTTTATGTTCAGATCCTTGATCTTTTTGCGCAAGGTATTCCGGTTTAACCCCAAAATATCGGCGGCGCGAACCTGATTACCACGGGTGACTTCTAACGTGGCGAGAATAAGCGGATGTTCGACTTCGCGCAAAATACGGCCATAAAGCCCCGGGGCGGGCATGCCGCCTTTCAGGGCCTCAAAATAACGCCGGATATGCGCATCAACTGACTCGGACAGGCTTTCGGCATCTTCATTCAAATCGGCTTGGCTGGCTGGAAATTCATGTTCAACCGCCGCCGCATCAATGCTGTTATCGGCGTGAAGCACCAGCATGCGCCTGACCAGATTTTCCAATTCGCGCACATTGCCCGGCCAATGCCAGGATTTCAGCGCACGTAACGCTTCTGGGGTAAAGGTTTTTGACGGCAGCCCCTCCTTGACCGCATGAAGCTGGAAATGCGCAACAAGCGGGCCGATATCTTCAACGCGTTCGCGTAATGGCGGCAAGCGCAATGGCACCACATTCAACCGGTAAAACAAATCTTCACGAAACAGGCCTTGATGCATGAGGTGATGCAAATTCTGGTTTGTTGCGGCAATGACCCTGATATTTGTTTTGACCGATCGCTGCGCACCAACGGGCAGATATTCACCATCCTGCAACACCCGCAAAAGCCTTGTTTGAGCCTCGGGCGGCATATCGCCGACCTCATCAAGAAATAGCGTTCCGCCCTCAGCCTGTTCAAACCGGCCTTGATGATGCTTTGCCGGACTAGACCCATCATCCTTGGCCCGCCCGAATAATTCGGCTTCGACAAGGTCACGCGGTATCGCGGCAAGATTGATCGCGACAAAAGGGCCAGCGCGGCGGCTTCCAAGATCATGCAGCGCACGCGCAACCAATTCCTTGCCCGTCCCGCTTTCACCCGTCACAAGGACGGTTAAATCGGTGCTAACAACCCGCGCCATCGCTTTGAAAATATCCTGCATTGGGCGCGACCGGCCAATTAACGGGCCGCCCTCTTCGATTGAGGCTGTCTTGGTACTTGACCGGCTTGGCGTGCCGATGGTTTCAACCGCGCGCTGCGTCACCTCGATCAAACTGCGCAGTTCAAATGGTTTTGGCAGATATTCAAAAACGCCAACCTGCTGGGCTTTTACGGCGGTCAGCAATGTTGAACGCGCGCTCATCACAATGACCGGTAAATCGGGGCGGCGTTCTTGAATGCGGGGCAGCAGATCAAGCGCATCACCATCCGGCAAGGCAACATCGGTAATCAAAACATCGCCTTTGCCGGATTCGATCAATTTCCACAAACCCGCCGCCGTGCCGCTTGATTGCACAGCATAGCCCTGACGGGCAAGCGCCTGCTGCACAACAAGCCTGACCGATTTATCATCCTCAGCAACAAGAATAAGCGGTGGCTTTGCATTCATTCGGCTGATCCTTTTGCCGGTTTCGGTGGCGAAGACGCCGGTTTACCCGACTCGGCAACCGGAAAATTCATCCGAAAGGCGGTTCGACCCGCCGTTGAATCCACCTCAATCATACCGCCATGATCAGCAACAACGCTGGCAACCATCGTCAAGCCAAGCCCACTGCCACCATTGCGCCCCGATACAAACGGGTCAAAAATATGGTTGCGGATATCTTCGGGAATGCCGCGCCCATTATCGATAATATCAACCTGAACCGGCACATGCGATCCGCCATCGCTTGCCGCCAATGACAGGCGGCGACCGCGTGAATAGGATGTTTTTATCACAAGTTCTGCATTTTTATCAGTTGCCTCTGATGCGTTTTTGATAATATTAATGAAGGATTGAATCAACAGGTCACGATGCCCATTCACCAATGGCAAGGACGGATCATATTGCCGGCGGATCACCAGATGCGCACCATAAGATGCCGCTGCCAGCCCAAGACAATGATCTAAAACCTCGTGAATATTCACCGGGCTAAGAACAAGGCGCGCACCACCGGCAAAGCCTTCCATACGATCAAGAAGCGCGGCAACCCGGTCACTTTCCTCGACAATCATGCGGGTCAAGACGCGGTCTTCATCGCCAAGCCCGGACTCCAATAGCTGGGCAGCGCCTTTAATGCCGGCAAGCGGGTTTTTGACCTCATGCGCCAGCAGAGCCGCCATTGCCGAGATAGACCTTGCCGCACCGCGAAATAGTGACTGGCCGCGAAGCCGTTCAGCAAGCGCGCGCTCTTGGATTGACACCAGCAGGCGCGGCGTGTCACCAAACGGCGTGATCTGCACATTGACAAGCTTTAGCCCCAGCTTTGGCCCTGCCAGTTCCAGCCCTTGATCACCTACCGACACATGCTGATCGCGGGCGCGCTGCAACATCGAAAACAAGCTACCATCAGCCGGAATAAATCCATCTAGCGGCATGCCAGACAGGATCATCTGGCTTGATTGAAAAAACATCTCAGCCGCTTGATTGAGATAGATAAAGCAATTATCCGCATCCAAAACAAAGATCGGGTTAGGCAGGCTGGCCAGAATCTGCGCCATGCTAACGCCCGAATGGTGATCGAGATCATGGTCATGGTGCAGATATGCGGTTTGATCGGTCGCATCTGACCTGTCTGACGGTATTGATTTTGACGGCGAACGCATCACGCCGCCACATCGCTTGGGTCAAGCGCTTCAAAAAATTCATCGACCGCCGCGAACACCATTGCGGCATCGGTATTGTTATTGGCAATATCACGCAATTCGGCAGCACCGGGAAGACCATGCGCATACCACGCGATATGTTTGCGTGCCAACCGCATCGCCGCGGTTCCATAATGGCTAAGCATATCGTCAAGATGCGCCCGCATCAGATGATGCCGCATACCGATTGACGGGGTTGGGCGAACCGCCTGTCCCGCCAGAAAATCACCAGCCTGCGCCAAAAGCCACGGACGCCCTTGCGCCCCGCGCCCGATCATCACACCAGCTGCCCCGCTTTGTTCAATCGCCTTTTGCACTGTGTCAAGACAGGTAATATCCCCATTCGCCACCACCGGAATATCAACCGCCGCCACTACATCCGCAATTTTTGCCCAATCGGCCGCGCCATTATACATCTGACAGCGTGTTCTGCCGTGGATGGCCAGCATCTTGATTCCGGCATTTTCAGCCATCTTGGCAAGTTGCGGCGCATTCAGGCTGTCATCATCCCAACCAAGCCGCATTTTCAACGTAACCGGCACATCAACAGCATCAACCACAGCCGCCATAATGGCACCGGCAAGATGCGGATCTCGCATCAAGGCCGAGCCTGATAATTTGCCAGTAACCTTTTTGGCAGGGCAGCCCATATTGATATCGATAAAGCTTGCACCAAGATCAGCACAGATTTTCGCCGCTTCGGCCATAACCGGCGGTTCCCAGCCCGCAAGCTGGATTGATAGCGGTGCTTCGGCAATCGCTTCGGTTCGCAATTTCCGCATTTCGCTTTTCACATCGCGAAGGACGGCGGCGCTGGCAATCATTTCGGTCACCACCAAACCGCCGCCACAGCGGCGTACAGCGCGGCGAAACGGCCAGTCGGTTACCCCTGACATCGGCGCCAAAATGGCCGCATGGGGCAAGATGTTTCCATCAATAGCAAGAGACATAAAAGACCCCGAAACAGACCCGAAAAGACAAGCGCCGATAATGAATATCGGTAAAACGCCCACATAATAGGCAATTAATGCACAAAAATCCATCACTTAACGTCAATTGCCGCCAAAGCACCAACAATATGATCAAATTGGCGAACCGCCCTGATGGTACGCGCTTGCCAAGCTGAATATCCATTGGACAAAGCGCCAGACATTGGGGATAAGAAGGACTGTCATGCACGAAAAAATTATCTCACGCCCAGATCAATCCGGCAGCAATTCATGCGCGGCGATTATTGTCGCCGCCGGATCAGGCGTGCGCGCGGCCAGCACAAGCAAATTCGCCTCGCGCCAAGCTAGCCCCTTGGGGCATGATGACTTTGGGCATGATAATTTTGCGATAAATAATTTCGGGAATGACCTGCCAAAGCAATTCTGGCGATTAGGTGACAAACCGGTTATCGCCCATGCGTTTGATTATTTTCATCACCATCCGGCGATTGCTGCCATCATTCTGGTCGTGGCCGAGCCTTTTATCCCCCATATGGCCGATATTTTACCCGAAACGCAGAAACCCGTTCATCTTGTCGCTGGCGGGGCCACACGCCAGGATTCGGTTCACGCCGGTTTGACCGCCCTTGCTGGCCTAAAAAATTGCCTAAATATCGACTATGTTGCCATTCATGATGCTGCCCGTCCCTTGATACCAGCCGATCTTTTGGGCGGTTTAATCGCCGCAATAGACAATAGCAATGACGGCAAGCAGATAAACGAAATCATTGGCGCCGTTCCGGTTTTGCCGCTTTCCGACAGCATCAAAACCATCGACAAGGACAATAGCCACGACAACCCGACAAGCCGCCGCGGCCTTATTAGTGGTGGCCTTATCACTGGCGGCATCGACCGAAGCCAGCTTGCCGCGGCGCAAACACCGCAATTATTCCGCCGCGACATCATCACCAAGCTGCATGATGATTTTGCCGGCAAAGGCGGCTTTACCGATGATTGCAGCCTTGCCGAAGCAGCCGGTTTCAAAATTACCATGATCGATGGTGCCAAACAGCTTATGAAGCTGACCGATGCTGATGATTTTGCTATGTTATCGCATCGTGTCGCGGCCGACAGCGCGATGCCAAATTACCAGCAGCAAACGGATGATAGCAGCATGACAGAAACACGCTTTGGCACCGGCTTTGATGTTCATAAATTCAGTGATAAAGCTGGCCCCATCTGGCTTGGCGGCATCAAACTGGATAGTGACCGCCGTATGCTGGCACATTCGGATGGTGATGTTGGATTACACGCCCTATGTGACGCGATTTTTGGCGCGCTTGCCGACGGCGATATCGGCGCTCATTTCCCGCCATCCGACCCACAATGGCAAAATGCCAATAGCACGATATTTCTGGATTTTGCCACCAAACGTGTTTTGGCACGCGGCGGCCGGATTATGAATCTTGATCTTACCTTTATTTGCGAGACGCCAAAAATTGGCCCGCATCGCGATGCCATTCGTAGCCGCATTGCCGAAATATGCGGCATTTCAATCGACCGTGTTAGCGTCAAGGCCACAACATCCGAAGGGCTTGGCTTTACCGGTCGGGGCGAAGGGATCGCCGCACAAGCAAGCGCCAGCATCACCTTGCCAGCCCCATCTGACCAAAACTTGCCAGATGACACGGCAAAGTGATGGTTATTCGCGGCTCACTTCGATCATCGCTTGCCTATCTTGCCACGCTTGGCCCGATTGGGCATTTACGCCCTGCCCCGGGCACAATCGGATCGGTTGTTGGGGTCGTCAGCGGCTATATGATTGCCGGCTATGGCGCCGGAATATTGGCCGTGGCAACTTTGCTTGTTACGATTATCGGCGTTTTTGCGGCTGATGCTTATAGCCAAACCACCGGCCGCAAGGACGCACCAGAGGTCATCATTGATGAAGTGGCAGGGCAATGGATCGCCCTGATCATTCTGCCGCTTGATCTTTGGTGGTTTGCCGCTGCCTTTGTTTTGTTCCGGTTTTTTGACATTACCAAGATTGGCCCTGTTGGCATGGCCGAGCAGCTTTCGGGCGGTGTTGGCGTTATGGCCGATGATATTGTCGCCGGCCTATTGGCCGCACTTTGCCTGTGGGGCGCAGGACAAATATTTTTCGGCTTTTAGATTTAACTTCGGTGGCGAGGCGCAATGACTGATAACGCAACCATGACAATATCTGAACTGGCCAAGGCCATTATCACGCTTGCCAGTGAAAAAAACGTGATGCTTGTTCTTGCCGAATCCTGCACCGGCGGCATGATTGCCGCTGCATTGACCGATATTGCCGGTTCATCGGCGGTTCTTGATCGTGGCCTTGTGACCTACAGTAATCAGGCAAAACAAGACCTTCTTGGCGTCAACGATGATGTCTTGGCCAGCTATGGCGCGGTTTCGGCCGAGACGGCCATTGCCATGACCACTGGCGCGCTATTGAAAACGCCTGCCGCCCAATTGGCAGCATCGGTTACCGGCATTGCCGGGCCGGGTGGCGGCAGCCAAGATAAACCTGTTGGGCTGGTGCATTTTAGCTGTCAATGGCGCGGCAAAACGGCGGTTCATGATCATCACATCTTTACTGGCGATCGTGATTCAGTTCGCAAGAAATCCCTATATAATTCATTAACAATGATTTATAATGAATTGAAATAATTTATTATTTATTGATCAATCTTTTGCCGTACAGTGAATCGGCGCGGGTCTCAAATGCCCGCACCATGCGCTTAACCGCCTCGGTAAATAGCGTCTCAATGACCGATTGCAACAGCCGCGAATTAAATTCAAAATCGACATAGAAATCAATTTCACAGCCATCAGGGTGATCAAGAAACCGCCAGTGATTGGTCAAATGTTTGAACGGCCCTTCGGCATATTTCACAGTGATTTCCAGCGTTGCAGGATCAAGCTCGACATAGGATGTGAATTTTTCGCGAAACATATTAAAGCCGATGATCAAATCAGCGGTCAAAGCATCGGTTGATTCCTGCCGGATGCGTGACGCCAGACACCATGGCAGAAATTCAGGATATGACCGCACATCGGCAACAAGCGCATAAAGGTCTTGTGGCCGGTGATGGATCACCCGTTTTTCCTTATGGATTGTCATTCTTGCGCGCTCCGATACCTATGCGCCAAGATACACAGCGTTTCGGGCCGCTTGCAATGCGGCAAAATCGGCATCGGCATGATAGCTGGATCGGGTCAAAGGCGTTGACGACATCAGCAAAAACCCTTTGCCAGCGCCTATGTTCGCAAATTGTGCGAAAATAGCAGGCTCGACAAACCGGTCGACAACCGCATGTTTTGGCGTTGGTTGCAGATATTGACCAATCGTCATGAAATCAACATCGGCGCTTCGCAGGTCATCCATCAATTGCCCAACCTCGCCATCGGTTTCACCAAGGCCAACCATAATGCCCGATTTGGTAAAGATGGTTGGATCAAGTTCTTTGACTTTTTGCAAGATGGATAGCGAGTGGAAATAGCGCGCACCGGGCCTAATTGTCGGATAGAGGCGCGGTACGGTTTCCATATTATGGTTAAAAACATCAGGCCGCGCCGCGACAACAATTTCAACAGCGCCTTCTTTACGCAGGAAATCTGGCGTCAAAACCTCAATTGTGGTGCCAGGTGACAATTGGCGGATGGCCAGAATTGTATCGGCAAAATGCTGTGCGCCGCCATCATCCAGATCATCACGGTCAACCGAGGTTATCACCACATGACGAAGCCCAAGCTTTGCCACTGCTTTGCCAACATTTTCCGGCTCATGCGGATCCAAAAGATCAGGTCGCCCCGTGGCAACATTGCAAAAGGCGCAAGCCCGCGTACAAACCGATCCCAAAATCATCATGGTGGCGTGTTTTTGTGCCCAGCATTCACCAATATTCGGGCAAGCCGCCTCTTCACATACGGTCACAAGATTCAGATCACGCATCAATGATCTTGTTTCAGCATAGGCAGCGGAAACCGGCGCTTTTACGCGCAACCATTCAGGACGGCGCGGCTGCGGCCGATCCGGATTTTTGCGTTTTTCGGGGTGGCGTTCCGCCCCTTTGCTTGTGTTCATCTGTGGCATGGTTTTTTCTTAGCAGACTAACCAGATAAAGAACAACCGATTAACGGCTGGCAAAAAGGCTTTTGCCAAAAAACAGATAATGCAAAGACAAGACAGCCAGCATCATCAGCCTTACAATTTTAGAAATGAATGGCGCGATCATAGGCATCAAGAACCGATTCATGCATTGCCTCAGACAGGGTTGGATGCGGGAAAATCGTTGCCATTAATTCGGCTTCGGTTGCTTCTAATGTCCGCGCAATTGCATAGCCTTGAATCAATTCGGTGACTTCAGGCCCAACCATATGCGCCCCCAGCAATTCGCCGGTTTTCGCATCGAAAATCGTTTTGACAAAGCCGCCATCATCGCCAAGGGCAATCGCCTTGCCATTGCCAGCAAAGGGGAACTGGCCAATTTTCAGATCATGGCCAGCCTGTTTTGCCGCCGCTTCGGTCATGCCAACTGATGCGACTTGTGGGCGGCAATAGGTGCATCCGGGCACAGCCCCCGCGCCAATCGCATGAACATCTTTTTGACCGGTGATTTTTTCGACACAGATAATGCCTTCATGGCTGGCTTTATGCGCCAGCCAAGGCGGGCCGGTTACATCGCCAATGGCATAGATGCCAGCCTCGCCGGTCGCCCCCCATTGATCGGTCACGATATGGCCGCGATCGACTTTGATTTTGGTCGCCTCAAGGCCAAGATTTTCGGTGTTGCCGGTAATGCCAACCGCAAGAATCATCCGGCTTGCCTGCAATGGCTTGTCTTGGCCTTCAATGCTGGCCTGAACCCCGTTTGCATCGCTTGTCACCGCCTGCAATTTGACGCCGGTCATAATCGTGATGCCGCGCTTTTCGAATGATTTTTGAACAAAAGCAGACACATCTTCATCTTCAACCGGCAAAATACGGTCAAGCGCCTCGACCAGCGTCACCTTGACACCCATATCGTGATAGAATGAGGCAAATTCGCTTCCAATCGCCCCTGAACCAACAATGATAAGCGTTTCCGGCATGGTTTCGGGAACCATTGCTTCGCGGTAGGTCAGGATGGTTTTGCCATTAGCCTCGATATTGGGCAGAGCGCGGGCGCGGGCACCCGTGGCGATAATCACATGCTTGGCTGATACCATATCCCCATTTGACAGATTGATCTGGCGCAAACCGTCTTTTGCTGCGCCAAGCTTGGCTTCGGCCGCAATCACCGTCACCTTGTTCTTTTTCAGCAGATGCTTAACCCCCATCGACAGGCGGCCGGCAACCTTGCGTGACCGTTTCACCACCGCCGCAAGATCGACTTTCACCTCGCCAACCGTGATGCCGAAATCGGCCATTTCATCAATTGAATGACGTAATTCGGCAGCGCGCAGCAAGGCTTTGGTTGGAATACAGCCCCAATTCAGGCAGATACCGCCAAGATTCTCACGCTCGATCACCACCGGCTTTAGCCCAAGCTGGGCTGCCCGAATGGCCGCAACATAGCCACCAGGCCCGCCACCAATCACGGCAATATCAAATTGGGTATCGGTCATTCTAGTCTCCTAATCGGCGAACTGGTCGGCCTGCAATTGGTCAATCGCACGGCGCATTACAACAGCATCGTGCCTTACAAAAACATCGCGCCTTACAAAAGCATGGTAACGGGATTTTCAACAAACCCCTTAAAGGCCTGAAGCCATCTAGCACCAACCGCCCCGTCAACAGCGCGATGATCGGCCGAAAGGGTAACGCTCATCACTTTTGCCACGGCCAGATTGCCATCAATGACAATTGGCCGCTGTTCACCGGCACCAACCGCTAGAATACCACCATGCGGCGGGTTAATGACCGCGGCAAATTCACGAACACCAAACATGCCAAGATTGGAAATTGTAAAGCTGCCACCGGTATATTCGTTGGCGGCTAATTTCCCATCACGCGCGCGGGCAGCCAGATCGGCAGTCTCCTGCGATAGGGCGGCAAGCCCCTTTTGTTCTGCGGCCCAAACGATTGGCGTGATTAACCCGCCATCAATGGCCACTGCCATCGCAATATCGGCATGGCGGAACAGCCGTGTATTCTCGCCTTCCCATGACGCATTGGCTTCAGGAACAGCAATCAATGCCATCGCCGCGGCGCGGATAATCATGTCATTGACCGAGATTTTGATCCCTTCGGCTGCCTTGGCATTCAATGATTTGCGCGCTTCGAGCAAATTGTCGATTACACAATCAACGGTCAGATAGAAATGTGGCGCTTGCTGCTTTGAGTCCTGAAGCCGGCTAGCAATGGCCTTGCGCATCTGGCTATTGGCAACAAGATAGCTGTCGCCGTGCTGGGTCGCCCCTGCCGGTGTCGCCCCTGCTAATGCTGCGGTTGTCTGCGCGATTGGGGCGGTGGCGGCAGATTCAACATCACGGCGTAAAATCCGGCCATAGGGGCCGCTTCCGGTAATGCCCTCAAGCGCAATATTCCGATCAGCCGCAATCCGGCGCGCCAGCGGGCTGGCAAATATTCGCGGCTTGTCGCTGCTTTTGGTTTGGGGGGCCGGTACTGCTTTTACTGGTGCGGCGGTTACTGGTGCTGGTTCGGCTCGCTCTTTTGCTTCGGCTGCGACTGACGTTACAGGCACTGGCGATGATGGTTCCTGAAGGCCGGCTTTGGCAACATCACTTGCGGTTTCACCATCTTCTGCCAGAACTGCGATCACCGCGCCAACAGCGACGTTTTCGGTACCAGCATCAACGAAAATTTTGGCCATAACGCCATCATCGACCGATTCAACTTCCATTGTTGCCTTATCGGTTTCGATTTCGGCAATCACATCCCCCGAATTGACGCGGTCGCCCTCGCCAACAAGCCATTTTGCCAAGGTTCCGGTTGTCATGGTTGGTGACAAGGCCGGCATTTTAATTTCAATTGCCATCAGCCCTACCCCTTAAAGCCATCACAAGTGGTGCGCGCGGCGGCAACAATGTCGTCGATTT
>Ga0102948_1000861_pt1 | contig 12091 bp, 16 predicted proteins | sample SalPonA_A_H2O_MG_FD_78211 | JGI IMG/M metagenome (GOLD analysis project Ga0102948, IMG submission 78211) | Water microbial communities from South San Francisco under conditions of wetland restoration - Salt Pond MetaG R2A_A_H2O_MG | ecosystem: Environmental > Aquatic > Non-marine Saline and... | reverse complement strand
GTAACTAACATTGTCGTTGTAAGCGTATGTGTATAGTACAGAGTGAGACGCTGGAGCAACTACTGAATCACCAGTTGATGGGTTAGTAGTTAGAACACTTGGGTAGTAAGCCGCTGTGTAAGTGTTACGACCAACTAGACCATCCACACCATTTTCATTAGCATCAGCACCTTGAATCCACTTGATAGCATCATTTGGTGTAAGTTTCATCGGAGCATCTACAATGATGAATGCTGTCTCGTTACGGTCACTGTTTAGAGTAACCATTTCGTCATACAACTCTGGGTAACCAGGAGCAGCAATTAGACGGAAGAAAACAGTCTCTTCGCGAAGCTCTTCAGCAAATGTAGCTTCTTGCATAGCAGAAACAATTACTTTACGCTGTGCTTTAGAACCAAATGAGCCAGAACCATCAGCTTGGTTACCAGCAAAGTTACGCCATTTCCAATCAGTTTCTAGACTAGCATCATATACTCGTACTGTGTTAGCAGAACGACACATGTTGATTGCTGTCATGCCAACTGGCATTACTAGAGCACTTGGGGCATCATCCAATAGGTCAGTCTCAAATGCGCCAGGAGCAGTATCATTGGCTGTGATATCAGAGAAAATAACACCATCAGATGTAGATTGGTCAGATACATCTTTTAGTTTCCATGATGTGCCATTGTGACGATATATAACAAGGTTGTCTTGCTCGCTTGTGTCAATCCAGTAATCACCGTTAGATAGTGCGCCGCCTTGAGTGTCAGTGAGTGGAGCAACTGTAGAGTACTGTACGTCTTCTACACGGAACCATTTTTGAACACCGCCGTCAGTTTTAACTTCGTAAACTGCGTACTGATTAACTGCTGGAGAGAACCATAGTGTACCATCATTTGGTGCGCCAACTGGTTGTTCAGATGAAACATCAGCAGTGTAGCCACCTGTAGCAAATGTAGGGTCAGTAGTAATATCGTCCCATTCTTGGCCAGCTGGAGTATCATCCCAGCGTTTGATTGATACTTCGTTGCCGACAACTTCTAACCATAAGTCACCATCTAGAAGTGTACGACTTGTAGCCAATGTACCATCTTGGAATGTATCAGATGTTGTACCAGTAGGAGTATTTGTGCCTACATATAAAACTTGTTGCTCAACAAATGTTTTGCCGTCAAATAGAGATACATCTAGGTTGATACCGCCGCCAGGTTGTGTAGACTTAATCCAAGTATCTCCCACTAGAGGAGCGCCTGGAATTGAGTAGTGAGGAGCAATTGTAGTTGTTACCTCAGTCCAAATACCACCGATACCTTTGTAGTATGCCAACATAGTGCTGCCAGCACTGTTAACAACTTCAACTAGGTATTCACCTTCATCATAAGCAGTTGTCGCTGTGCCTGCCGCAGAAACAACTTCTACGTAAGGTGTTTTAGCAACCCACTCAGAACCATCGTATTCAAAGATACCAAAGTTAGATGTTTCTGGATTTAGCCAATATACGCCAAATGTTGGATTACCAACAGGCATAGCTGTATTAGGACGAAGCTGAGTTACATCAACATCTGCACGGACAACGTATGCTGCCGAAGATTGTCCTAAGAAAGAGTAAGCGGCCAATAGACCGTATTCATTTGTCTCGTCACCTTGTTGAACTGTACCTGCTACTGAACGGAAGTCTACGTTACCGAAGTATTGGGTTAGTTCGCGCTGTGAAGTCACGAGAACTGGTTTACCAGAATTTTCTGGTTTTGTGTAGTTTGCAATGCCATCAGAGTAAGTGCCAGTAGGGTCTACTTTATTTTCACCGGTTGCGATGAAAAGAACTGGAACTGTACCAGAACCAGACGGACCATAGATGGACTCATCTATAACTGTTACCTGTACGCCAGGCGAAACAAGATTTGCCATTTTCGGAGTTCTCCTTTTTTCTATAATTACGTAATTAAGAATTTATATATTCCTAAGCGTATTTATAGCATATTCAAGGAAAACCGCTTAAATAGAGTTATCTTAGTAGATTATCCCTAACATTTTGTCTAAAATCATCTAATGTCGTATGGTTGTACAATGTGTAATCAAATTGCCAGCCTGCCCAGCTCCATTCACTTGGATGTACATCAGGATACGATACTTCCATGTGGAATCCTTTGTCGTGTATCACATACTCTTCATCTTCAGTAGTAGTATTAGTGAGTACCGCATTTGTCCACCATTCTGGATATTCGTCTCTCCAAACCACAGCGATTTCGCCACCTAAATCTTTTATAGATTGCAACTCGTTGAAAAACCGACAATCTGAAATAACAACATTCTTGTCAGTGTTCATCACACGGCGCTCACATGCCGCTACCCAAATATCCTTATGAAAATGATTGCGAAATACATCAGTACCTATATTCTGAAGCGCATATCTAGGCGTGAATCCTTTTATACCTAATCGCTTCTCCCACCATGGGTCTACTGTTTCACGGAATATACGAGATTCCGGAGTGTTGCCTTCAAGTAATATTCTATCCCAACCAAATAAACTGGCACATACATCTTTGAGTACTCCAGCAAAACTAATACGTTCATATCCTTCCTCTATAAGAAATCCAGCTGCCGTGTCTTTACCGTGTCCTATTAAACCACAAATACCTATTATTTTTTTAGTCACTTGTTTTTTCTCTCATAATATTCATGTGTGCCTACAATAATAGTATACACCAATATGCTCGATAACACAATCTCTATTAACCGTGAAATATCATCCATGTGAAATCCTTAGTTAGCGTATGTTTGACCAGCACGATAAGCAGCGTCTTCACGCTGGCGCTGTAATCGTCTTTCTGCTTGCTCTACACCACGAACACACGCTTCGCGCTCGCCAATAGAAGGATAATCCCAACATTGTTGTCTCGCAGACCGAGTAGGCACATATTGCTGTTGCGGTGCGTATTGTGGCTGGTTATTATCTTGAACATATACTACCTGCGGTGGGCGGTCCATGTTAGCACCTACGGCTCCACCCGCATTCATACCAACCATTGTGCCGATTGCTGTTGCCGCAACATTACCCATGCCACCACCAATCTGATTACCAACCGCATAGCCTACCATTGCGCCTAACATTTGTCCATTTTGTTGCTGTGTAGCACAACCTGTCATAGTCACCGCGATTGCTGTAATCGCTAATAGTTTCTTAATCATAATTTTTACCTCTTTAATCTACATAACCACCATCTAGTAGTTTGTATGTATTCGTTTCTACCCATTTGTAAGCATTCATAATCTCACAATCAAGTTCCCAAGTACCTTCACAAGCATCTGGATTACACCAAAGCATCTCACGATTGGCTTTGGTCATTGCTACATAAAGGTCACTAATATCCTCGTTTAAATTAGACTCGCCACGCTCAATGGAAATATCACTAGCGTAAACAACTAGAGTGTTACCGTATGCGTTAAACATAAAATTTTCGTTAGCCATCTTAGTTCATCTCCACAACAGAATAAGCAAAACCATTTCTACGACCTTCTCGCTCGGCTTCCGCACGAGTAGCAAAGGTGTCCTGAAGAAAGTAACCGAAATTTGTTAGATAAACTTTGAACATGTCTTTTCTCTCACTCATTAACTTACTTTATGATCATAGAGTAAGATGTATTACTTGTCAATAGTTTTTTAAGGTTTATTTGAAAATATTGTAGTGCCTGTCAATAGCGCACCAAATGCTAAGTGAAATAAACCACCACCTTTTAATGTGAATGGCTCGTGTTGAAATGTATATGCTTGAATCATTTGTACCTGTACTGCCGTGTCCAATTCAAGCATTTTTTGTATTAAATCAAATGGGTCTAGATATGCTCGTACAATGCCAAACCACATTGGTACCAACATGAAATCAAATATACATATCGCTATATATGTGTATGCTGCGGTTCGTTGCCAGTTCATAATTTATACACTCTAGCCACTATAATAGGCTTTTCTGATATCATCAAGCTTCCTTTCTTATATGAACGCATATAAGAATTATTTAAATAGTCAATACATGTTCTATGCTGATCATATTTTTTACCTTGCAAATGCTCTTTATTTGGCTCTCGGAGATATATAGCCACTTGCTCGGCCACATTGTTTCCAAAATATAGCAAAGCTGTTTTAACGTCTGTGACAAACGATGTATCTTGGACGTGTACTCCAATTGTAATTTTTTCTTTTGTTATCATTCTGTATTTCAAACTTTCAACAAAAATATTATGCATTGCATGATCATCAACTATGTTATCACGGGCAAATGTTAATATCTCGTTTGCATATAACAATTCAGAAACTCTCTGAGAAATATGACCAATAGCAAAATCTTTAGTTATAGTTGGACTTGTGACATGTATGTTTGAACCGCCTTTATTATTAAACGTTACATCGGTTCTGGTAATAATCACCATTTCATTCGGCGATATATTTTTTAATCCTATTTCACAAGCCAGCGCTCTCGCATATATCTGTTTGAAATAAATCATCAAATCACGAGTAGGATGATCCCATGAAATATTAACCGAATTGACATTATATTTTTCAAGAAGTAGAGAAGTTTTTAAAATCTCACGCTGGCGGTGTCTTTCTGACACGGGAGCATACACAAATTCCATGTCAGCGTCATTCCATTTTTGTTTAATACCATTAATGTCACCGACATAATCTATTACACTATATATAACTCGTACATTTACATGGACGCTGTGAAACTCCTTTGCCATGTTGCGAACAATTGTGAAATATTCAATATGATGGTCTAACAAGTCACTTATTTTTCTAGGTAATCCAAAATACAGAATATTAATATTTATAGATTCCATTAGCCTATTACAAAACTTAGTCCAGTTGAACCATCATTATACAATGTAAGCTCTATATCTAATTTTTCTAATTCTGTCTGAGCATCAGCACGGAGCTGGTCACCATTCAAACTTGTACCACCTTGTGGTCCAGCGATTTGCGCAAATTTGCCACGTGCTTCAGCTAGCATTAATTTAACATGAGCAAATGCATAATCACGCAACCATGGACCAGCGTATGTATCAGTTAAAAGATTATCATCAGGACGATAGTTATATACATGCAGATAAGCAGAATCGTTGGCTTTAACTTTGCGATGAATTAGAAGTTTATGGTCTTGTGGCCGCCAAGTGAACATCATCTCAGCACCAAACAAACGACCCATTGTCTCTCTGTTTTGTTGTAGAAAATCAAATGATGCTAAACCGCCTTGTTTTTGACTGCCTAGTAAATAGGTATTCATAAAAGCTGCTTGAAATGGTTCAATATCGTTACCAGTACCAGATGATACACCCGTGGTTCTACGATAGATATCTTTTACTTCAATGATTTCGTCTGGTAGTGTGTATTCACTCACATCTTCGATAAGATTAAGGTGAATAAAGCTTTCTTCTACAGCATTCTCGGCTCGTTGACGATATTTCTGTAATGCTTTTTTGATTGCTAACTCGTAGTGCTCTGGGTCAAGCTCTACATCTACCATGCCTCCGCCAAGACGGAGTTCCATTTCTTTTATTAAGTCGCTTTTAACGCTCATACATTATCTCCTAATGTATGTATTTATACGAAATATATGTATTATTCATCTGGGACGAATTTCTTAACTGCCTCTTCGCCTTCGCCTCTGCGGTCATCAATCGTAGGGAATGACCTATCTTTTTTTCTTTTGTCAGTGCCGAATATTCTTTGTGCGTCATCAACTAATCCACAAGAGTCACAAAACTGTACCCTCATGAAATACCAAGTCTTCATTGCTCTGACTTCATCCATTAGTCCCAGTTGCTCTTCGTGCATTACTGCCAGTCGCTGTCTTAATACAGCAAGGTCTTCTGCCATGTCTCTGTTTTGTTGTAGGAGTTGAGCCATGTTCAATCGTTGCTGTTCAAACACAGAAGTTTTAGCATCAAGGTCAGTCTTACGCTTAGACATAATCCAGACTATAACGCCAGATATCCCACCTACAACCACAGTTATTGCGCCAGCATATTGCTGTATGAATATTAACTCTTCCATGATTGTTTTATATACAGAGTTGTGATAATCGCTGAGTACAAGCACCCTATTCCTAAAAATATTTGAATAGGCGTATGAGTATGGTCAGCAATTGAATTAAGAAATAAATATATCCAGAACAATCCAGATATTCCCGAAATAATAGCCCGTAAGGTTTCAGCAAATGGATGTAAATATATTGATATAAGATGTAATAAACCCAACAACAAAAATATCATTACCCAGAATGGTGCTTGTCGTACTTCCATCAGATTAGATTCAATACTTCCTACCAAACCGGCTTTAACCGCTAACGCCATTAGCGAAAACGCAGATACAATATCTATACATCTAGCATCTTGTGGCAGAAAAGTTCTCATGTTCTTTTAAGTGTCGTTCTAAATTTTTTACTATCCACAGCAGATACAATAAACGCAAGCATTGTTATTGTATTGAATAATGTCCATACCATATTAGCCGCATCGTCATCAATGTACGCTGTTACTTCTTTTAGCTCAAATACGAGTACTGACCACCACGAAGTCTGTGCTAGTATTAGAAGCACACACGACACAGTAGCCATCGTAAAAAATAAGCGCAGTCTTCCAACTTCGCTTGATGCTCGTATAGCACATAATACACATGCTACAACCGCAATAATGACTGGCATCAACTCATACCAAAATCTAATCATCATGTCCATAATAGTCTCCCCTATTTAACTTATTATTGTTATACTGCTATTTATAGGCAATGGAGAAGAAATTATATCTATTTATTACTAAGAATTTTTCTTAGTTTTAGTCTATTAGTATACTATACCTTGGTCTAATAGTCTCATCTGTCTCATCTGTATTTCTTAAGCTGGTCTTTCCATCGTCTGCCTTGCTCTTTTTTGCGACGGTCAACATTTGATACTCTGTCTCTGCGGTCGCGGTGAGCACGGCGGTCTATCTCACGCCAGCGCCTATTCACGGAACGGTCGATATAATCAGCACCTTTATAATATTCACTTCGTACATACCAGTCCTCTGCGTCTTCTACGGTCGCTAATCCTTCCTCTGGACTAACCATTTCCCCGTCAATCCACCAAAAAAACTTTAGTACTCCATCAACAAATTTTTGTCGTATTTCTATATTCATCCTTATACTATTCCCGCTTTATATACCACATACAATGTCATTAAGATAAGCAAAACCTCCATAATAGGAGGTTTATCTATGATTGTCATCATTACACGCTTAAGCATCAGATTACCTCTTTTTGCTATTTAGTAATCCGATGCCTGTATATTACACGTTGTCAGTGAAGTTAGGGTCAATCAGCCCAATCAACACATCGTCATTAGATTCCCAAGTGCCCATCACAATGTCTTGTTGCTCACTAGCATCGTAATGTACAACACTTGTGATATCAAACTCAACACCCACATCAACACCTTTGTTAACCGAAGTTACTTCAATAGCGAATGTGCTACCTGACAAGTTAAAGCCATCTTTAGTAGTAGATATTACTACCGAAAGAGTGCCACTGTCAAGTGACCAACTATCAATGTTAACTTGTGGTGACTTACTAACCATGTCTAGTGTGTAATCAGTTTCATATTCAGCATCACCAGATACTGCGATAGTGAACTTAACAGCATCACCTATATCAACACGGTGCTCACCAAGTTGCTTGTTCTGTACATTGATTTCCATGTGGTCATTTTGCTTGCCACCTGTTACCAACTCATAGTCGTAACCAGGTTGAACTTCATTGCCGCCTTGTGAGAAGAACCATTGTCCTAACTCCGCTGGCTCTTCTGGAGCAAGTACATCTTCAACATTAATGGTCACAGTAGCATCACTGTATTCACCATCTTCGTCCGTGATACGATAATCAAATGTTACAATCTGGTCACCATCTTCGTCAGAAGGAGTGTAAGTGAATTCACCGTTGTCGTTAAACACTAGTCCTGGTATATCTTCGCCGATTAACGAGAATGTATTAACTCCGTCACCATTGGTATCATTGCCAGAAACATCACCGCTTACTGGTGTGTCTTCGTCTGTTTCGTATGTGTCATCTTCAGCAACTGGTAGAAGATTTACATCAACCACATCCTCTGTTAGTACTTCTTGGCGTGGTGTTTCTACTGTATCAGTTGATTCAGTAACATCAGTGGTTTGTCCTGTTTGTTCCCAATCAGTTGTCACTACACCAGTTGAGCCATCTGGATATGTAGTGGTTGTAACATCTCTACTGTATGCCGTAGTGGTAGTTGTTGTAGTTGTTAATGTGTCTGTAACTTGATTGTACGAAACAGTTGTGGTTGTGGTAGTCGTTGTAGTTTCTTTTGTACCATCTTCGCTTGTTACTTTATTTGAAGTTGTTTCAGTTGTACGACCAGTTTCGTATTCATCACCTACATTTGTTTCAGTTGTTGTTTGTACATCAATCTCTTCTTTGGTCTCGGTGATAGTCTCAACAGTAGGTTCAAAACGAGTTTCTTCTACTTGTACATCAGTTAGTACTTCTGTACGAGGTGTTTCTACTGTATCAGTAATAGTGCTTGTGTCTGTAGCAGAATCATACATTGTCCATTCACTATTAACTACTTCGGTTGTACCATCTGAGTATGTGGTAGTAGTCACATCACGCACATAGTACTCGGTTGTAGTTACATTAGTTGTGATTGTGTTTGTTTCTTGGTTGTATGTGATTGTAGTTGTAGTCGTGGTAGTTGTTGTTACCAACTGGCCACGGTCTGTAGCAACTTCTGATACATCAGTTGTTGTATTACGACCTGTTTCGTACTCATCACCAACCACTGTTTCTACGGTAGATTCTGTGTTAGTAACAACATCGTATTCTTTAGTTACAGTAACAGTAGGCTCTTGTGGCTCAACTGGCGTAAACTCGGTATTAACATCTTCAATAACTTGCTCACGAGGTTCGTTAGTAGTCGTTGTTTCAGTTTGAGTATCAGTCTGTGTATCAGTTAGTGTCCATTCACCAAGCGTTACGGTTGTTTGGCCACTTGGGTATTCAGTTGTAGTTACTTCACGCTCGTATGTTTCTGTAATCGTTGTGGTTGTTGTAACTGTGTTTGTTTCTTTATCGTATGTGATTGTTGTTACAGTTGTTGTGGTAACAGTTGTACCAGTTTCATCTGTGGTTGTTTCACTACTTGTTTCAGTTGTACGACCAGTTTCATATTCGTCACCGACCACTGTTTTTGTTTCAGTTTCAGTACGAACATCAGTACGAGTTTCTGTGGTCACCGTTACGATTGGTTCAGGTGTTGGTTCAACTACTTCTGGTTCAACTAGCGCAGGTGGTTCTTCTTGCGTTTGCTGAACTTCAGCATTAAATGTAGTTGTTTCGTAACCAGCAGTTGGGTCAACTTCTGCGCCACTTCTGTCAAGCGCAATGAATGATGAACCACCACCATCTGCTGTTGGGGCTCCTGCGCCTGGTGCGCCTGCGGCTGTTCTTTCACCTACTTGAGTAGGGTCAGCACCCTCTAAGATTGCTTGTTGTAATGCGGCAATATCATCTAATGGGATAGTTGATGGGTCAGCGCCTGGGTCTTGTGCCGCTACCGCTTCATCAGCGATTTCTATTGTTGCGACTTCACCCACAATAACGTCATCTGGGTATATTTCCATACCCTCGTATACTGGGATTTCTTCACCATCTGCGGTGATAATGTATGCGCCTTCGGCGAATCTTTGTACTACTGTAGCCATTTTTGGTTCCTCACTTTATGCTATTATTTAAACATAAAACGATACTTGAAACATTGTACCATAGTACAATAGCGTTAGATTATTTAGTTATATGCTTATGCGTTAGGGTCATAAGTACCAACGGCACCTGATTGTGTTTCTTTGCCTTCGTGTTTGGTTTTATAGTCCGCAATCGCCGCTTTAATAGCGTCTTCTGCCAATACCGAACAATGTATCTTCACAGGCGGTAGTGCTAGCTCTTGTGAGATATCACTATTTTTAATCTCGCCTGCTTGGTCAAGATTCATGCCTTTAATCCACTCTGTTACAAGAGAACTAGAAGCAATTGCGCTACCACAGTTATGTGAGCCAACACGATTGGTAAAATAAACATGTGCTCCGTCTTCCAATTTTAAGTCATAAACTTTACATTGGCGTTCGTCATTTCTTTCCACTCCACGAAGTTCATTGCCGTGGGTTACAGGCTTAATGCTTACTATTTTCATACCGTTGTGTATAAAGTTTTGTATATCTTCTATCGCGGTATCAATATCTTCTACCGCAACACACAATGTATCGTAACCAGCAGTAGATAATTGCTTAGTTCTTCGTTCTACATAATCTGAATTTTCTGACCTATCTTCCATGAATGTTGGCATATTTTTAGTATATACCTCTATACATTTTTTCTTGCCTGGTACAATAAAGTCTGGACTAGCAGGACCGTCTTCTGTTTGAATCCATACTTTGCCGGCAGAATATTTTGCTGCCACATTATGTTCTTCAAACAAGTCAATGAATCGTTGTTCTACGCTTGTAATACGATTTCTATCAATAGATTCCATTCCTTTTTGCCAATTTTCAACATACTCTGGATTGCTCCAGTTTCGTTTTGATGCGTCAGAATGTTTTTTGAGACGTTCCTGATTTGTTACTTTGTATCCTGCCTGATTTTGCGGCAATGTAGAATGGTCAAAGTTTTTGTTATGTTCATACATTCTTTCAGAAAGAATTTCTTTGAATTCTGAACGATGACGAATATTGGTGAGTTTGCGTAACTCATACTCTGTTATTTCGTACAATTCCTGTCCTTCAACTAAATCCTTTGCTAGTATAGGTTTATTGTTAGCATTCCAAAAAACATGCTCGCGGGTACAGATAAGTTTGAATGTATTCGGTTTCATTCCTTCTCTATGTTGCTCTCGTTGAAACTCAACAATCAGCAATTCATCTATATCTACGTATCGGGTAATGATTTCTTTTATCTTATTCGGTATAACGTCAGTTCCGTTCCATGCCAAAACTTCATCGCCAACTTTCAAGTCTTTCATTTTTACGCCTTTAGTAGGCGTATTAACTGTCATGTTTCCAGTGAAACAGCCATATGTTTTGAACTTAGCATCCTCAATGATACCACTATCATTTACTTTAATTTGTAACTGCATTACATCACCACACGCTGGAGCACCTACCATGCCAGTGCCAACACTGTCATCGTTTCTATCTAGCTTGCCTACATTGCGCGGATTTTCATAATGATCAAGAACCTTGTCTGAATAAGCCATGTTATTTCTCCATTAGAATAGTTGAGTATTTCACTCAAGTATTTATACATACGACTCTAATATTACTACCATATCCGTATATTGTCAATGCTAGTTTTTCTATTTCTTCTACGCTGTCGCCTTTGATAGTAGTACGAAACATGTTTTCTACATAGAGTTTATAGTTATTCATTTAGTACCTATTAGTTACATTTTACGGGTTTATCGTTTTCATCTAATACATATGTTTTGCCGAGTAGGCGATGCGAATGCGAAAAAATGGTGTATTGAAGAACACCATCTACGCACTCTGCCTCGTTATTATATACTTGTGTGTATTTTAAATATTCTATGTCACTCAGCGAAGGTTTGGAAATGAATGACAGTACTACTATTGCCACTGGCATCATTATAGCAAATACTATAGCAAACGCAGTACTGGATTTCATTATGCTATCTCAAAGTTGTCTTTGTATTTTTTGTACTCATCTGCTGATTTCAAATCTTCAATGATATCACCAGTCGCTAGGATACGGCGATTGTTTGACAAGCGCACAGACATACTATCAACAATCTCAACCACTTCAAAGTAGTCCTCACGGTTAAAACACTTAATATAATCACCTTCAAATACGATATAATCTTTCATCTTATGCTGCCTTTTTTGCTGGGATGTAGAAGACGCCGATTGGCGAACCATTTACTGAACGAGTTTCGTAATCTTTGATTCGGCTATAAGTGAAGTTTACAACCAGACCATCAGGGTCACGACAAACAACAAGGTCACCGTCAAAATCAATGATTTCACAATTCTGTGTAG
>Ga0102948_1000859_pt1 | contig 12094 bp, 7 predicted proteins | sample SalPonA_A_H2O_MG_FD_78211 | JGI IMG/M metagenome (GOLD analysis project Ga0102948, IMG submission 78211) | Water microbial communities from South San Francisco under conditions of wetland restoration - Salt Pond MetaG R2A_A_H2O_MG | ecosystem: Environmental > Aquatic > Non-marine Saline and... | reverse complement strand
GCCGGTTTAACTATCCTCCCCTCGGGAACGCTTTTCGGGCAAAACAAGCCGAGTAATCGGCTCAACATCGCTTTGATCGGTGCGTTCGGTCGTGCCCGTAAGCACTACGAATCGCTTAAGGATGAAAACGTTGTCGCCGTTTGTGATGTCAACCAGCTCAATATTCCGCCGGCGCTGAAGGAGTTCCCCAAGGCCAAGGTTTACGAGGACTGGCGCAAGTGCCTCGATCATCCGGGGCTTGATGCGATTCTCTGCTGCACGCCTGACCATACTCACGCTTTCATCGCATGCTGGGCGATGAACCGCGATCTACATGTGTATATGGAGAAACCGCTCGCCATTACGGTCCATGAAGCCCGCACCGTCCGCAAGCTCTACCAGAAGAAGAAGCACAAACTGTCCACGCAGGTGGGTATGCAAAACCACGTGCAGTCCAACTTCAGGAGAATCCGCGAGAGTCTTCAGGATGGCCTCATTGGCGATCTTAAGGAGGTCTTCGCTTTTGGGAACCGCAAGTTGCCCCGCGATGGGTATCTCCCCGGTGGCTTCGACGTGCCTTCCACTCTGAACTGGGATCTTTGGCTCGGGCCATCGCCCTTCCATCCCTACAACCCGGGCTACTTCTCAGGCCGTCCCGGAGCAAACTGCCTGGAGTGGAATATGTATTGGGATTTCGGAGTGGGTCAGATGGGCGATATGGGTAGCCATACGATGGATCTACCCTGGTATGCTGTTGAGGCCGATCTTCCTGTTCGCGTGAAGTCCTCCTCGCCAGAAAGTTTCAACCCGGAGGTGACCCCGGTAAACCTGACCTCCAGTTTTATCCTACCCGCCAATGACTGGCGCGACGAAGTCCGTTGCACCTGGTTCCAGGGTGGGGCCATGCCGCGGTCGCCCTCCAGCTGGATCGATCTCGATAAGATCGGCCATGGGATCATGTTCAAGGGTGATAAAGGTATCATCGTCGCTGACCTTTATAGCCGCATGATTCTGCCCGACGGACGCTCAGGAGACATGACTTACTACAAGCCCCGTGCAGAAAGCGAGCTTTTGCCCGACCTCGGCAATTTCCAGAAGGATTGGACAAATGCCTGCAAGAATGGAAACCCCTCCGGCACCGCTTGCAATTTCGACTACGGGTCGAAGATGATCGAGAATATGTGTCTCGGTCTGGTCGGTTTTCGTGCTGGTAGCGAGATCGAGTATGACAGCGAGCGAGGCGTCATCACCAACAATGCCGAGGCCAACCAATTCCTGACCAAGCCATACCGGGACGGCTGGACCATGGACGGTTGATAGGCGGGGGCAGCGTTTATTCGTTCTGGCGGAAGCGGCATAATTTTAGAAATAAATAGTCAGCCATCGGCAGTAGCTCTACTCGGGCCGAGGGCGACGCAGATCGCGCTCATGATGCGGGTGCCCGAGGGTGGCGCCGTTCGGCAGGATCTGGATGGGATCGGCAATCCTGCCGACCGTCACTCTGCGCTGCACGAACCTTGCGGACTTCCGGAAAGCCGGAGATCGAGGGCTGGAGCTTAGCGCTAGCGGAACAAAATCAGAAGGCTGAACCTCCAGGGGAGGGGAGCGGAGTTTATCGAATTATGATAATTTTTTCCAGATCATTTAAGGTTCGCTCAGAATCTCTCTCTTTTACCATGAGCCCTTTATTTTAATCTCCCTCACCCGTTTTCGGATCGAATAAAATGCGAACCAACTTTGACCGTTTTTATAAAAAATTGGCAAAAAGTGAACCAACAACGTCATTTTGTGTAATGACAGCGGTAGCGATGGGATGTATAATAGTAGAGTTGTTTTCTTACCCCAAAACCTAGTCAGAGATTCCCCAAACTTATGAACTTACCCCAACGCTCCAACCGCAAAATTTTGTTAACTACCCTTGTCGGACTATCGCTCGCCTATGGCGCTTCCGCTCAATTTATCGTCGATTTTACCGTTGTTGAAGGCTATTCTGATGGATTACTGGCCGGTCAGAATGGATGGACAGTTTTTGACGGGACCGCCGGGGACCCGAACACGTTCACGGTGGATACGGCAGGATCCGGTTCACTGATCGTCGACCCGTCTGTCGACCCAGGATTTCAATCAACCTCCTACACCGGACCCGGAAGCGCTTTGTCAGGGAATACACTCACCGGGTCGATGAGCTACTCGTTCAATTTTGGAGTCGGGACTTCGGCAGCCGTTTCAAGCGCTCCGAATATACCCACAATCCAGTTCGTTAACACCAGCCAAACTTCGGAACGCATTGACTTTAATGTCCGTCGAGTCAGCCAAGCCTCTTTTAGACTCAATATTGTAAACACACTTAACGGGGCTAGCGCGTCCTCTCTCTCGAGTGTTTTTTCTGTAGCGGACATCGGGTTGTCTATCGATGGGTCAAATAATTGGCTAGATGGTCAAACCGACGCGTTATTCCTTGCTTTTGAGGCTGTGCACCAAGGCAGCAACGAATGGCTGCAAACAATAACGCTTACGAATACGGATACCTCGAATATTGTCGCAACTTTTAGTGAAACTACGACGGATGCGGATGGTAGTTTTCTCGCTCCTGATAAGCAATTCCGGATCGCCCCGCTTAACAACCAATTATACGCGTTAGAAACGAGTATAGATTCGATAGCTGTATCGCTGGTTCCAGAACCTTCCTCCTTTGCGCTTTTATCTGGGATGCTCGCGATGGGATGGATCATGATCCGTCGTCGGTAGTTTGGATTCAGCGGGGTCGGTAACCCCATGTGCGCTACAAGTTGTTTTACAACTTTCCCAAGTTTGTCGCAATCGACAATAGTCTCTCTATCGGCACCGCTCCTCAGCGTCACAGTATTGAATCATGGGCGATTCACCGGCTCTTGTGACGCTAAACGGTCTGATCATTCACACGCCTTCGTCCGTTGATGCGATCTTTGTGTCGCTGGACTTACAGATAAACCCCATAAGCCCCATCCATGAAAAAAATACCCCTGATTCCCTTGGTCTTCTTATTGATTTGTAACTTTCTAGTAGCCCAGGACACGATAGACGAGTGGCTGTTTGACGACGGTACGAACTTGAAAAACACCTCGAATTCGGGTTCGAGCGGAACGGCTTGGGCTTGGAATGTCGCCGACGGCACACTGGGCGACGGGGTCTTCCAACTGTCTGGTGGTCTCGGGAAGGGTGTTGCGGCACGTCATGCATCGCCCCTGCCACTCTCCGGGACTGTTCGGTTTGAAGTTGTTATATCCGAGTGGGATTTCAGCGCTTTCTCGACCGGAGCGAACAGCCAGCGCGTCTTCGTCTTTTCGGCGACCGATGGCGGAGGCACCCGTCTGGCCCGTATCCAAGTCGTTTACGATAATGGTGAGGTGAGTATCACCGCCGACCAAGGAGCCGGTTCCTTCAGGAAGCTTGGGTCACTCAGCCTATCCGGAAATGAACCGACAACGGTTAGCGTCTCCCTCGATCTCGCTACGGAAAAGGCCACCTTCACGGTGAGCGGAGCTTTGAACAATAGCTTTTCTGGTATAACTACAAAGCAAAGCAGAACGGCTAGTATCAAGGATTACCAAATTGGTCGTTATGGAAAAGGGGCATTTGATCAGAGCGAGGTCTATTTGAAAATCGATTCCATTTCGTTGAAGGCAGGCGAATCGCCGACCCCAATTTCGCTGCACCCCTTGTTCAGGGAAAACAGCGTCTTGCAGCGCGATAAGGAGATTCCGGTCTGGGGGAAGGCCGCAGCGGGAGAGACGGTCAACGTTTATTTGGACGATGTTCTCGTTGGCTCAACCGTCGCAGATGCCGAGGAAAACTGGAAGGTTGGAGTCGGGCCGTTTCCGGGGGACGGCGGGATCGGCCACAAGCTCGCCGTATCGAGTCCCAACTCGAACCTGTTCTCTGTTACCTTAAACGAGATCGTTTTTGGCGATGTTTACATCTTGTCCGGTCAGTCGAATATGGATTGGCCCATCAGCAAATCCTACTTTCCTGAGTCGGAGCAAGCAGGTGCGGATCTTCCCTTGATTCGACAGATTCGTCAACAGTATGCCACATCGCCGGAAGAGCTGAGCGAACCGAACCTCTTGACTGGATGGGTGTCTGCTTCGCCGGCAACCGTTTCTGACTTCAGTGGAGTGGGTTTTTTTTTGCAAAGCAGTTGCACCTGACAACTGGAGAGCCGGTTGGTCTTATAAAATCGGCTTGGGGTGGGCGCACCATCGAGCGCTTTATCAGCTCGGAAGGGCTTGAGTCCGTCCCTGTGCTGTCGGGCTTGCTGCAGGAATCCCAGCAGGGAGAGCCGACCACAAATCAGGGTAATCCATCCCTCTATCATGACATTTATAATGCTATGATTGCCCCACTCGCGCCTTATGGCATTCGCGGGGTCCTCTGGTATCAGGGAGAGGCGAACGTAAACCAGTTTCAGGATCGCGACATTTATCAATTCAAGCTGCGCGCTTTGGCACGCGGCTGGCGCCAAAAGTGGGGCGATAGTGAGCTTCCCTTCCACATTGCCCAGTTGCCGAATTTTGCTTCGACGCCTTCCTGGTCGGAGATCCGGCTCGCCCAGCTCAATTCGCTTAGCGAGTCAAATTTTAACATGGCGGTCCTAATTGACGTCGGGAACGATCGTGACATCCACCCGACCAACAAGATGGACCCGGGAGCCCGAATGGCGAAACTGGCTCTCGCTAACGACTTTGGGCAAACGATCGACTACAGTGGACCGCTCTTCCGCGAAGCCCTCGTCGAGGGAAACCAAATACGGGTAAAATTCGACCACCTGGCGGGTGGTCTCTATGTGGGCACTAAAAACTTCGCCGAACCAGTAGCGGAAGTTGCGGGTCCTTTGCAGAATTTCGAAATCGCCGGGAGCGATCATAAGTTCGTTGCAGCAGATGCGGTCATTGATGGGGACATCGTTCTCGTTTCAAGCGCGGCAGTCGCCGATCCGGTTCATGTCCGCTATTGTTACGCTTCGGCACCGAATGGGGCCAACAAACTTTACAATCGAGCAGACCTGCCGGCGTCACCCTTCAGCACTCATCAGACTTACGAACTCGACGTGCTCTCAGGCTCCGGTGATGTTGTAGCGGTGGAGCCGGGAACGGTGCATTCGATATCGGCGGACGCCGCGGAGGCTGGTTTTGTTTTTGATCGCTGGATTGGTCCTGCTGGAATTATCGAGGATGTTAATGCCTCATCAACGAACGTTACGATGCCGGTGCATGATGTCTACATCTTTGCCAGCTACCGTCCGTCGGGAGACGGCACTTTTTCGGTCGCGGTTACCGGGGGCAGTGGCGCGGGTAGCTCTCAGGCGGGTTCGGTTATCAATATAAAAGCAGGCGCCCCTGGCGCGAATCAGGTTTTTGAGCGTTGGGTCGGAGATGCGACTGGGCTGATCAACGCGAGTGCTCCCGAGACGACGTTTCGTATGCCAGCCAGCAACGTAGCCCTCACGGCGACTTTTCGCGCGATGGACTCTGTCGGTGTGGACAACTGAGTAATGGCGGGAGGGCGATTGTCCTCAACCGCCGCGCAGTGGTCGCGGTGGCGAAGCAATAATCCACCACAATCATCTACGAAGAACCAAAAAATTCGCGTTCTAGAACTTCCAGCTTGGTTGATCGAGTTCGCAGACGCATGCGGCGAGCAATTCGATACAGGCCTGCAGATCTTTTTTATGCGACGACTCGATCGTCTGGTGGATGTGGCGTGTCGGCACTGAGATTGCCCCGGCGATGGATCCGCCGGCGACCATGCGTTGCAGGCTGGCGGTGTCGGTGCCGCCGCCGGAGAGGATCTCTGTTTGCCACTTAATTTTGTGGGTGTCGGCGGTGGCCTTCATAAAGGCGATCATACGGTAGTCGCAAATGACGGAGGAATCCATCAGTTTAATCGCGGCTCCTTTACCCAAGCTCGTGCAGCGCTCCTCCGGTTTTGAGCCGGGCACGTCGTAGGCAATAGTGGTGTCGAGGCCGAAGCTGAAATCGGGCTGGATTTGAATGGCCGATGCCTGGGCGCCGCGAAGGCCGACTTCTTCCTGCACGGTAAAGACGGCATAGAAATCGTAGGCCGGTTTTTTGCGGGCTTTCTTGAGCTGACGGAGTGCTTCCAGAAGCACGAAAACGGAGGCGCGGTTATCGAGCGATTTTACGTTAACGCAATCGCCGAGCTCGATCAGCGGAGAGTAGCGGGTAATGAAATCGCCGACCGAGACCTGTTTTTCGAGGTCTTTTTTGCTGCGGCCGGTATCGATGAAGTAGTCGGTTATTTTCATCGCCTTGCTCCGCTCATCCGGTGACATGATGTGGATCGGCTTCGAGCCCATCACTCCCAGGACGTCCTTGCGGCCGTGGATGATGACGCGCTGCGAGGTGAGGGTCTTCGGGTCGAAGCCACCGACCGGATTGAAGCGCACGAACCCATTGTCATCGATATGGGTCACGATGAAGCCGATCTCGTCCATGTGCGCGGCCGCCATCACCTTCTTCGAAGCGGAGCGGCCCTTCTTTAGTGCGATGACGTTTCCGATATTGTCGATGCGGACCTCGTCGGCCAGGCCGTCCAATTCTTTTATCACAAGTTCGCGAATGACTTTCTCGAAGCCCGGTGCGCCGGGAGCTTCGCAAATGCGGGCAAGGAGATCAATGTTTATGGGCATGGTTCTGTTTTAGAAAATTTTCCTATCGGGGCGCGAGGGCGAAATCAGGGCCGATTCATTTTGAACCATTGCGGGTCGCCGGAGTGCCAGCTCTCTTCGAGTGCGAGGTGCAGGTGGCGGCCGAAATGGGTGGCACTGGACTTCTCCTTTAATTGATCGCTGACGACATAGAGTCCATGTTTGGCACGGGTCAGGGCGACATAGGCACTGCAGAGCTCATTCGTCCGGGCCTCGGCTTCGAGTCGCGCGGACTGCGCGGCGAGGGTGGCGTCTGCCTCGGCAATATCCTTGCCCGGCAGTAGCATGCCCCATTTCGGAGCGTTGGCCTCCGGACCGAGAACCAGTTCGCCCGAGGTGGAGCCGCTGCCCTTGCCGTCGAGCCCGGCGACGATGACCATTTCAAAGCCGAGCCCCTTGGATTGGTGAACGGTCATGATGCGGACCGCATCGCTTGCCTCGGACTCCTGAACCTCAAGCGCTTCGACAAAAGCGATGAAGGCATCAATGCCGTCGCGGCCCCGGTTGTCGAAACTTTCGGCGGCGGCAATAAGGGTCTCGGCGCGGGCGTGGAGAAAGCTCTCTTCCGGACCATCCGATTGCGGTAAGGCCAAGTCGATCCAGCCTTGCAGGGTAGCGGCGTAGCCTTGCTCGGCGATCGAGACCAGCGTCTGCTCGCGGAAGGTCTCGATCGCATGGACGCCCCAGGCAGCGGCGCAGGGGAAACCGCTTGCCAGAGCCAGTGCGAGACTGTCTTCCGGGTGCGCCACGGCGCGCAGTGCGGCCAGCACGGCGCTGCCCAATGGATTGTCGGTGCAGGGGTTGGACTTACCTTCGACGGCGACGGGGATGCCCTCAGTCTGCAACAAGGCTGCGAGCTGGTTGGCATCGTCATTTTTCCGGAGGAGGACGGCGCACTCAATCCCTCGGCCGAGCGGGTCCACCTCCTGCAGAATGCGAAGGATCTCGGCGTGTTGTGCGTCGACTTCCTCATCGGGGGAGGCCTCCACCGCATGCCAGGCCGCGTAGCCGGCACGGTCGCGGATCGGCGCGGCGACGGAGTGGGTGTTCCAGCCGAGTTGCCATTTCTCGAGTGTTTCCCGAGGGAGTCGGAGTGGTTCCGCATGCGTGCCAAGATCGCCAAAGACGGTATTCACCATCTCGATGACAGGCGGGGCGGAGCGCCAGGACTCTGTTAAGGGGGGCGCCTCGCTGATGCGTGGGGTGAAGTGTTCGAAAATTTCGTGAAAGAGATCCGCATCTCCACCCCGCCAGCCATAGATCGCTTGCTTGGTGTCGCCCACGTAGAAGAGCGAGCGTTGGGCCGCGTCGTCCATCAGCACTTCGTCGATAAATGCGCTGAGGATGGTCCATTGAATGCGGCTGGTATCCTGGAATTCGTCGAGCAGCCAGTGATCGAAATTCTGGTCGATCCGGTAGGCTACCTGGGTGCGCCAGTCGAGAGCCTCGATACGGTCGGAGTCGGCCGCACGTGCGGCGAGGAGAGTCGTGATGTCGGCGAAACTGATCAATCCGGCATCGCGCACCATGCCTGCGTAGACTGATTCGTAGCGGGCGGTGAACTGGTGGAGCCCGCGGGCACGCTCGAGGAATTGTTCGATCGCCTCCGCGAAGAGCGCGTCGGCAAGAGCCTTGCGCGCCTGTTGCACTTCGGGGCTCAGGTCGAGCCAGCCCGTTTTTTTACGGGTGAGCTGAAGGGTCGGTTTTTTCGGCTCGCTGATCAACTTGCTTTTGAGGAAGCGCTGGACCGTCTCGCTCCAGGCTTGTCCGGGTTCCAGCGCGCGGACGGCCTCGAGATTCTCTTCGAGGTAGGCTAAGGCTTCATCCGATAGCTCGGGGTTGGTGGCAAGGGCCGCCTTTTCGAACGCGTCGGCGGCATCCCGGATGCTGTTGGCATTGGCAAAAGGGAAGCCTTCCGGCCAGATCGCGACCGGATCGCCCCAGGTAATGCCCTCCGGTGTCTCGAGCAGCCGCTGGTGCAAGCGATCGATTTGCTGGAGGAGGGTGCCGAAGATGTTGCGCTCACCCTTTTTCCGGCTGATCTGTCGGCACTGCTCGATCATGGCTTCGAGGCCATTCTCGGCGGACGCACCGACGGCAAAGCTTTGGGCGAGGGCACGTTCGCGGGCGTTGGCCAGGCTGGCATTGTCGGCGATCGCGAAATCCTCCGGTAGGCCGGACTCCAGCGGAAACTGCCGGGCAATGCGGGCGAAAAAGCTGTCGATCGTGCTCAGGCCAAGTCGTCCGAAGTGGTCCACGATGTGGCGCAGGAGTTCGCAGCACTCACGCCCGCTCAGTGTCGATCGCTCAGTCGCCTCGGCCAGTTTGGCCAGTTGGGTGGGATCGGTGGCGGCTCCAGCCAACCGCAGGAGCAGCTCATCGAGAAACTCGCCTGCCGACTTGCGGGTGAAGGTGAGTGCGGCAATGCGATCGGCAGACACACCGGCCAGGAGGAGGCGGATGATGCGAGTGGTCAGCGCATAGGTCTTACCCGAACCCGCGTTGGCGACGAGCATAGCGTGCTGGAAGGAATCGGTTTGGTTCACGCGGCGGGGCCTTTCAACTTTTCGATGGTTTCGGCGGCGATGCTTTCCTCGGCATTTCGGCCGAGCAGGATGGGCCCGGCCGGGTCGTCCCAAATCTCGCGGAACGGCTGCGGGGGCCAGAAACGCCGCTCGTGGATGCGCTTTGCGACGGCTTCGGCACAGGTCAGGGCGGAGTCGTAGGCCTCGGGGTTGAGCGCCTCGCCGAGTTCGTCGAAGGGCAGGATTGCGGTGTCGTTGGGATCGGAAGGCAGGAGGAAGTAGGCCGACTCCGGGGCCTGGGCCGCGCACTCCTTGGGATACCAGTGCTCGAGAATGCGGCGATAGAGCGGGAGCTGCAGGCCCTTCCAGGCCCGCTGCATGGAGCGTCGACCGGTGTCGATTTCCACCAGAGCCTCTTCCATCCAGCAATGGGTAGGCGGAGCGAGGTGTGTCTTGGCCGGAACCTTCGCCGCGCTGTAGGTTTTGAAATCCATGATCCGGAGCGCCCCGGTATCAACCTGTTGCTCGATCCGGTCGATGATGCCGGAAAGTGGGAGCGGTCCGATTTTCAGAGGGGAAGGGTCGTCCGCACTCAGATAGCGCTCGACGTCGGTAATGACCCAGCCCTCGTTGAAGGACACCGCTTGCACGCGGGCAAAGCCGTGCAGTCGAGCGGCTGCATTGGCAATCTGCACCTGCACTGCAGGTGACGGACTCGGGCCGAAGAGTTTCACCGCCTGTATCTGGAGGAGCCGCTGCACCTGAGCACGGATGGTGGCTTCATTCATACGCAGCATCGACTCGCCCATGGTGATGGCTTCCCTGCCAAATTGCTCAAGGGTGAAGTGTATCAGATTTCCAAATACGGACGCATCCATCTCGTGGGCTGCCCGCGGGCCACTGTCGAGTTTGAGGATATGCTTGAGGCAGAAGCGGAACGGACAGGCGAGATACGTTTCAAACTGGGTCGGGCTGATCCGTTTGGTGCGCGGGAGTTCGCCCGGGAGATGCCAGCGCCAGGCGGTCTTTCGCGTTGGACGCGCGCGGGACGACAGGCTCGGTTCAGTGAGCAGGCGGATGCGTTCCGGCAAATCATCGAGTGCGGTGCGCAGAAGCAGGCGTGAGGGCCGGTTGGGATCACCTTCCGGGCTGTATTTACTGAAGGATAGGAAGATTTGCTCTGCCGGGCGCGAAGCCAGAAGGCCATCGAGCAGGTAGCTGTCACGGGCGAGGCGTTGCAGATTATGGCTCAGCCCGAGTGCCGGGCAAAGCGAGTCGGGGATGAAGGGGTCGCCGTCGACCGACCGTGGAAGTTGACCGTCAATCAGTCCGCAAAGCACGAGCTGTGGGGCGGTAAGCCAGGGAGCTTCCAGCCAGCCGTTTAGCGGGATTTCATCAGGAGCAGCGGGGTTGAGTAGCTGTTCGTCGCGCAGAGCCTGAGCCAATACCTGGTTGAAGAAGGGCGCCCCGTTTTTGGAATCGGGCACCAGTGCGGGGGAGGCGGCCAGGTCGCGGGTAATTTCGAGGAGTCGGTCGACGCTCTCCGGCCGTTCGGCAGCGGACTCGGGGAATGCGGCTTCGAGCAGTTCGGTCGCGCTGGATTCGAGGCGGGACTGGACGCAGCCGAGCAGGCGGCGGACCTTGCCCCGCAGCTTTGAGTCGGGGCATACGGCCGGCTCTGCTGGCCAGGCCGCCCAGGCGGCATCGAGGGTGTTGGCAATCGTCTTGCCCAAGAGGATATCTATAGCCGTCAGTGCATCGGTCAGGGAAATAGGGCTCTCACTGTCGAGGGCTTTACAAAAAGCCGGCAGTTCGAGCAGGCCGCGCAGACGGCGCAGATCCCGGCTCTGACGGAACTCCTCCCAGCCAAGAGCAAGCCGGGCCGCTTCGGTATGCAGAAGTGATTTCCCGCCCGGTAGGTAGGGTCGGTGGCCTTTGAGAATGAGCTCACTGGCGAGGGCGGGCTGCAGTTTCGGGTCGACCACCACGAGGTCGGTGGGTGTCTTACCGATCGGAGCGGCTGCGCTGCGGGCTTCATCCTGGGTGGATGCGGCGACGGTAATTTGCTTCGGATCCAGAGAGATCGGCCGGTGCTTCCAGAAGTCCGCTTCGGGCCGGCCCCAGTCGTCGAAGGCTGTTTCGGGAACCTTTGCCGGATTCCAGATCAGCACGTCGACTCTGGTTCCGGCTTCCTCCAAATGGTCGGCATACTGTTCAAAAGCCTTCGGCAGGTCGCTGACTGCTGCGATGACGAGATGCTGGAGGCCGCTCTGTGGTTCGCGGGTCTTTGCGATGCGCAGGGCATTCGGGTCTTTCAATTGCCAGTCCGATAGGCAGGTAAGGTAGCTTTGATAAAGCTCGGCCAGAGCGGACCAACGGGCGGCATCCATCGGCTGTTGGGCCGGTTCGGAGAGACCGGTCGATTGCGGGCTGAGCGCCGCTTCGGCGAGGCGATCGCAGAGCCGGTTTAAGTTGCGCGCGGCTTTTAAAAGCTCCGCCGTGGTTTCAGGAAACCGGTTGCGAAACAAACTTTGCCGAACCGATCCGGGAGCCTGCCGCAGTGCCTTGGCCCAGGCAAGCGAGCGTTCGACACTGCTGGCTGGACGATCGTCGTCGGGCAGCAGCGCCTGCATGGCCTGTCGTGCTCGGGGCGCTTTGGCTCCAGAAGCCGCCAGCCGGGCCGCCACGCTGCGGGCGGCTCCGGCCGTCGGAGTGATAAGCAGCGTTTGCTCCGGCGCAGGCAAACCCGCGAGGAATCCGGCGACTTGCTCTTCCAGCGGCCCGGGAGCGTTGAGAAAATGTCGGTCGGGCATTCGCTTGGGTCAGGCGATGGAGAGAATGTGGAACGGCCCGTGCCGGGCTTAGGAAGCCGCCGCCAGCGCCT
>Ga0102948_1000855_pt1 | contig 12134 bp, 11 predicted proteins | sample SalPonA_A_H2O_MG_FD_78211 | JGI IMG/M metagenome (GOLD analysis project Ga0102948, IMG submission 78211) | Water microbial communities from South San Francisco under conditions of wetland restoration - Salt Pond MetaG R2A_A_H2O_MG | ecosystem: Environmental > Aquatic > Non-marine Saline and... | reverse complement strand
GTGGTGGAATTGGTAGACACGCCATCTTGAGGGGGTGGTGAGCATAGCTCGTGCGGGTTCAAGTCCCGCTTTCCGCACCAAATTGAAAGGCTAGCATTATTGCTAGCCTTTTTTATTGCGCGTAATAAAACGAATGTAGAATAAATACAGCGCGTTAAGGCTACTCGTATTCTCTTTTATGCGCTATCCTAACTACATCGTGTATTTTTAATAGTGTGAGTTCGCATGCGTCAGTTAGCAACATGGATAGTGGTGTGCAGTTAACCGTTCGGCAAAGCCTATTTCGCACATTACTGGTTGGTATATTAATAACTGCATTGTTAATAGTTACCGCTGTGTGGCGCTCGGCAAATACGCTTCTAGAACAAAACATTAGCCAAGACATCACCGTCACCGGTAACGTGCTCGATAGGCTGATTGAAGATAGAAAGCAAATTATCAAAAGCGTTTCAAACGTACTACTGCGCTCTTATGACTTCAGACGTGCGGTAGGTACCTCTGATATTCCCTCTATTGAAGCCGCCTTTCAGAGTTATGCAGCACGTATCAATACCGACGTTATTGCCCTTGTCGATTTAGACCATTCTATTGTTGCAAGCTATTCCGACTTATTTACTGTGGGCTCGCAATCGCTAGAAAGTACTGCTCTTGTCGCAAAAAATAATGAAAGCGGGTTGTTTATTATTGATGATACGCTAATACAACTTAACCTTTATAAAGTAGAAATTCCTACGCTTCGGTATTATATGCTCATTGGCGTAAAATTTGATGAAGTGCTGTTGAATGAGTTAAAGCGTTTAGTCGACGCTGATATCATCGTATCGGATAAAATATCAGGTAATGTTATTGCATCTACCTTAGATAAGGGAAAAGCGGTAACTGTACTCAACAGTCAAGGGTCGCCAAGCTATTGGGATGTCACGTTTGGCTCAGAACTGACCTACTTTAGCCGAGATGTGAGCTTTTCATCTGAATTTGGTGAATCTCCGGTCACTGTTACTGCGACTATTGATGCTTCACCGTCGTTTGCATCGTTTACCAATATTCAGTTATCGATTCTATCAGTAATGTTCCTTACTATTTTTATCGCGCTGGGTGTCTCGCTACTGTTAGCACGCAATGTAAGTAAACCCGTATCCAACTTAGTAAAAGCAGTCAATCTCGTTGCGTCGGGGTCTTACGGGACGGTGCTAAAAGAGCCGTCTTCATTGTTGGAAATCACAGAGTTAGCAGCTGCTGTAGATAGCATGCAAGATAGCATACAACTGCGTGAGCAGAGAATTAGATATCAAGCACAACATGATGTACTGACCGGGCTTTATAATCGCAACTATGTTGAGCAATTCTTCGAACAAGAAATGCAAGCTAATAAGCCGTTACAGGTTATTGCCATAACGGTAATTGGGTTTAGAACGATTAACGATCTTTATGGTTATTCGAATGGCGATAATGCGCTGAAAGCATTGTCAGAACGCTTACTACGTTGGCCAGGTACGTCTGCACGCCTCGCCGGCGGTGAAATTTTATATATTAGCGATACATCGTTAGATGACGACAAATTAGAAACACTGAAGCATATTCTGGAACAGCCCGTTGAGAGTAATCTTATTGCTATCCCACTCAAAGTGGCGATGGCGGTTATCGATTGTCCCAACGATGCTGCTACCTCTGAAGAGCTGTTCAGAAAAATGAATATTGTGACCGACGAGGCAATTCATACAGCAACATGGATGGTACAATACCGGCCTGAACTTGAAGCTAGGTATGTGAGGCGTTTAACCATTACAACTGAGCTCAAGCGCGCATTAGCGAGCAACCAAGATGAGTTGTCCATGGTGTATCAGCCAAAAGTAGATTTACGTGCAATGAAAGTCTGTAGCATGGAAGCCTTAATACGTTGGAATAATGAAACCTTGGGGTTTGTACCGCCAGATGAATTTATTACTATTGCTGAACAGGCAGGACTTATTGAGCAAGTTACTACCTGGGTAATGCAGCAAACCATTAATGACCTTTCAGACTTTAGAACCAAAGGTTATCAATTTAGTATCGCAATGAACCTTTCCACGCAAGATATCCAGAATAATATATTGCTGTCGAAATTGGTTCAGCTACTTACTGATGCAGGGTTAGCGCCTGAAGACTTAGAACTTGAAATCACCGAAAGTGACTTAGTATCAGATGCAAGCTTGGCAATTGAAAATCTCACTTCGTTAAAAAACCGTGGTTTTCATTTCGCTATTGACGACTTCGGAACGGGGTATTCCTCGCTTGCGTACCTTAAAAACCTGCCTGTAGACACGATAAAAATCGATAAGAGTTTTATTTTGTCTCTAGCCAGTGACGAAAACGATCAACAGATTGTGCATACTGTTTTAAGCTTAGCGAACATTTTTGGCCTTAAAGTGGTGGCAGAAGGCGTCGAGGATGAGCTTTCATTGAATATCTTAAAAGAGTGGGGCTGTGATATTGCTCAGGGCTATCACATTTCTAGGCCACTTAAAAAGGCAGACCTTGAAAGCTGGTTGGAAAATACACCTTTAAGCTAATACCAATTAGCGTTAAATATGCGTAATGTTGGCAATAATTGTGCATTGATTTATTGTGACAGTAAAAACGCCCACGATTTATATGTTCAAGCAGGGTTAGTGGGCATATAGTTCACAACACTATAAAAAAACTGCAATAAAAGGAAATTTTATGGATATCATACGCATTTTACTTTCGATACTTTTGCCACCGCTAGGTGTATTTCTTCAAGTTGGCATAGGTGCCCAATTTTGGATTAATATCTTACTAACGCTGTTAGGGTATTTTCCAGGCGTAATTCACGCTGTTTATATCATTGCCAAGCGCTAGCAATTGATAGATGTTACAAATTTAAAAAAACCGGCTTGAAAGCCGGTTTTTTTATTAGCGCATTAAAAAGGCCGGGAACTCCGGCCTTTACTGTATATATTACGAATCAGTGGTTATGCTGATTCGAGCTCTTTTTTCATTTCTTTTTGGTAACCGTCTGCTAAATCCACTTTCTGTTTATCGTTAAGCAGTGAACCTGCAATTTGAAAGAACTCTTGTTCTTCGTCAGCAAGGTGGTGCTCAACCTTTTCTTTCAAAGATTTAAGATAATGCAACCAAGCAGGTGAACTCATTTCGGTAGAATCAAGTGTACTGATTAATTCATCTATCTCATGGTGTTCGGCTATACCATGACGAGTTAAATCTACTGCCCCATCTTTTTCTAAAAGATGTGTGTAAAAGTGGCGTTCCTCAGCCACGGCATGGCTTTCTAACTGGTCCTTTAACTCTTGATAGTATTCTCTTCGTGCTTCAGTATCGCCACTGGTTTCAGCTAATATTTTAAGTAGCAATCTCTGTTTTTCATGATCTTGACGTAACGCTTCAAAAATTTTCATAGTACCTTCCTTACACTAAATAATAATAATCTACTCGGTAGACTATGCGATATTCATTCCATATGTGTTAAGGCTCTATGGCTATGATTTTCATGATGTTTTAATACAAAGCATGTGTGTATTGCAAATAGAAGGAAAGCGGCGTGAAGGATTTACACAGAAGATAGAGTAATGTTCACTCTATCTTCTGTGTATAAAGGTAGTTAAATTCCTTGTGCCAACATGGCTTCGGCAAGACGTCTAAAGGCAGCGATGTTCGCACCTTTCATATAATTTACATGGCCGTCTTCATTGCCTTCTTCAACGCATCGAGCATGGATGTCTTTCATGATGTCATTGAGCTCTTCATCTAGCGTAGATGCGCTACGGGGCTTAAAAACGGCGTTTTGGCTCATTTCCAACCCAGAGAGTGCAACACCTCCTGCATTTGAGGCTTTGCCGGGTACATAGGTTGTTTGTGTTTCATGAAAAACAGCTTGCGCTTTGTCAGTGCAGGGCATATTGGCGCCCTCAAGCACCATTCGGCAGCCATTATCAATCAGTTGTTTCGCATCGGCCTCGTCTAATTCGTTCTGTGTCGCACAGGGAAGGGCAATGTCAGTGGCAATGTGCCATGGCTTTTTGTTTTTATGCCATGTGGCACCAGTGCGCTCTGACAAGCTAATCAGAATATTTTCTTCGTTAGCACGATGACTAATAGCCCACGTTATATCAGCTTCTGAAAACCCATGCTCATTAAATAAAAAGCCACTGCTATTCGATAGGGTGAGCACGCAAGCCTCTTTTTGTATAGCCTTTAGCGCTGCGTGTAAAGCAACATTGCCCGCGCCTGATACTAAAACACGCTTTTCTTTTAACGGTGTGCTTTGCGCTTCACACACGGCTAGTAGGAAATAGATGAGCCCAAAGCCCGTCGCTTCTGTTCTTACATGACTTCCGCCGAATTCAAGCCCTTTGCCCGTTAAAACGCCCTCAAATCGATTGTTTAAGCGACGGTATTCACCGTAGAGGTAGCCAATTTCTCTGGCACCAACGTTAATGTCACCCGCGGGTACATCGGTTTGTGCGCCAATATGACGTTGTAATTCACGCATAAACGCCTGACAGAAAAGCATGATATCACGGTCGCTTCGTCCCTTGGGGTTAAAGTCAGACCCGCCTTTCCCCCCGCCCATTGGTAGCCCGGTCAGTGCGTTCTTAAAGCTTTGTTCAAAGGCCAAGAATTTTAATACCGATAATGATACTGAAGGGTGAAAACGCAAGCCCCCTTTATACGGGCCCATTGCGGAGTTATGTTGAACCCGCCAACCCTGATGAACTTCCACGTCTCCTGCGCTGTTTACCCAGCTAACGGTAAAGTATATAACGCGCTCAGGTAAGCAAAGTCGCTTTACGATGTCATAACGTTTATAGGCTTCATTTGCGTTTGATATTGGAACAATATCAGCAAGCACTTCCTGGGTTGCCTGAAGGTATTCCGGCTCATTTTCAAATCGTTCAGACAAGAACTCGGTTAATTGGTCAATGTTACTCTTACTGCTCATTCGTTATTGCTCCGAAGAAGTGGTATTACTAGCAAGAACACGTAGGCTTTGTGGTTTGCTAGTTACCGTAATTGTAGATGCAGAAAAGATTTCGCCGTCGACGGCGTATTGCACTTCTTTTGGAAAAGTGAGGGACACTGTTTCTGCTTTTTGGTGAACAATGCTTTGTGATTTACGTTTGGACTCCGCTGGACTAAACATCAGTTCCGCTATCGACAACAATTGCCTATCAGCATTTTCATTTGGAAGTAGATATGTGATATCTACTTTTCCATCGGTTATTGAGGGCGGGTTATCACCTTGTGCTAGTGCGGTTGTTAGAGGCGCGGCATTCGCTATAACAAAACTTGGTGTTTCAAGGTGCTGCGACTCACCGTCATCCAATGACAGCGAAAAGGCTAAGTTTTCGTTCTTCGTTATAGCGTTGTAGAGTCCCTGAATGTAGGCTAGTTGTCCTCCAGCATTTTTGTCGTCGCGACTAGCAGACGAAATCATTTGTTCTTCGAACCCTACGGCTGCAACCAATAACATTAATCTATCGTTACATTGCGCTGTATCTATCGTTGTACGTTCGCCATTTATAATGATGTCGCATGCTGTTGATATGGGCATTATCTTACTCATAAAACCCTGAAGCACTTGGCAAAGTGCATTAGCCGTGCCCAGAGGTATCATACCCATAGTGACGTTGGAGCCAATTACGGCACTCGCCACTTCGGTTATCGTACCGTCACCGCCGCATGCAACGACAATATCCGCACCTTTGTGGATCGCATCCCTTGCGTGCACTTCACCGCTTATTTCAGGCGTAGTTTCAAGAATGCTTATTTGAAAGTGTGGGTTAAGGCGGGATAATATTTCGTCCTTCTCGACATCCCATTTGCCCCCTCCTGATACGGGGTTTACCACTAATACAAGCGACTTGTTTAGGTTGAGTCTGCCGCCTTTTTTCACCTGCGATAAAGCGTGTAGTTGCCGTTTGTTTAACCGAGCGGTAGAACGTATAGACTGAATTTTGTTCATGGCGTCTACGATTGACAGTGTGTCATCACGTGCAAGTAGATAAGCCGCGGTAACTAGAACACTTCTTCCTCTGCCCAGCGCGCAGTGAATGACAACTTTTTTGCCGCTTCGAATTTGTTGGTCGACCCAATTGATTGCGGTGGTAAGTTGTTCAACTGTTGGACTGGTGTGATCAAGCACAGGAATGTTTAGATACTCGAATTCTTGCTGGTACGCAGTCCAATCTAATCCGTCGAATTCTGCAGTAACATCTAAAATGGCGTTAACACCATTGTCTTTCATCAGCGGTACATGTTGTCCTGACATTCGACATGCTAAAAATAAGTTATCATCTATTTTTTGTAGTGGCGGGACTTTATCGGTTCTTCTCGCATATTCATTGAAAAGCCCCGTCCCGAGTAAGAACGGGATGAAAACCCAACGTATATAAATTGGTATTGAACCGTCTTGCCGCTTTCTAAATAGCTCGGGGTAATTAAGCAGGTAGGCACTGCTAACCGCAATGAGTGAAAATGCTATCCACCCTAATAGTACCTTTACTATAACGAACGGGACTGTCCATGTTAGGTAAAGCGCTAGTAATGCGCCTAAGACATAATACTTGACCATTTTCATTATCAACATCCTTTGTATTTCTTTAGCATGCATACGGTGAACGTCTTGTTTTCGTTTATAAATATGTACTAGATGAACTAGATTCGCGTGAACCCCGTAAACGCTGTAAACACTAAAAGAAATAAATATATGAGTGATAACGCGTTAAAAATTACTAATTTTGTGTGGTTTCAATCAATCTGGTGGCTTGTTGTATTACTTCAAGATGCGTCAATACCTTACGTGATTGGCCTGTTAGTGGTGTGGCTAGTCATTTCCCCGAAACGTTTCGCTGATGCGATATTGTTCGTTACTATTTTTTTATTCGGCCTAGTGGTGGATAGTAGCCTAACGTACTTGGGCATTTATCGCTTCGATACCACACACCAGATAGCCAATGCGCCGTCTTGGCTCATTCCAGTTTGGTTAGGCTTGCTTTGGTCAGGTTTGGCCGGCACCCTGTTACACAGCATGACACTATTTAAAAATCGTCCACTTATCGCAGCACTAGGGGGGGCCGTTTTCGCGCCATTAAGTTATGTTGCGGGGGCTAATTTCGGTGCGGTTACGCTAGGGCAATCTGTTTTGATGACGTATATTTTTGTCGGCGCAGTATGGGCATTTGCATTTCCTGCTGTTTTTTATATTGCCAATTATGTCGAGAAAACTATGACTCGCAAAAAGGAAGGTATATATGACTAAGTCAGTATTGGTGACCGGTGCAAACAGAGGTATTGGGCTTGAGATAGCTCGGGGCTTTGCGCAACAGGGGTGTAAAGTTGTAATGGCGTGCAGAGATGAAACCCTAGGCCTTGAAGCGCGGCAAGACATCGTTGGTGGTGACGTTCATGTTATTGAAATGGCGCTAGATGAAGAACAAAGCATTATTGACGCGTTTGTGCGAGCCAACGCGGTTTATGGCCCTTTTGATATTCTGGTCAATAACGCGGGCGCGTTGAACAGTTGCGGATGGGACGAGCTTACGAGCAAAGATTTACATGATGCAATGCAACTTCATGTTGCTGCGCCACTAACGCTAATAAAGCATGTTCTTCCAGATATGTTGGCGTCGGGATTTGGACGCATTATAAACGTATCTTCAGGGTGGGGTAGTTTTAAAGAGGGCTTAGAAGGCCCGCTTTCCTACGCTGTTAGCAAGGCCGCACTTAATGCGCTTACGGTAAAAATAGCGAATGATATAAAAGCGAGTCATGGCGATGATTGTGACGTAACGGTGAATAGCATGTGCCCCGGCTGGGTTCATACGCGCATGGGAGGTGCAAGTGCGCCGCGTACACCTGAAGAGGGAGCCGAAACCGCACTCTGGTTAGGATTACATGATAAGGGCGGGCCCAACGGCGCATTTTTGAGAGACAAAGCGCAAATTGACTGGTGAAGATAACGCAAAAAAAACGGCCCCAAAGGGCCGTGTTTAGATGGTTAGCGGATGGCCATCACAATATTATTCGAGTGATTTTCCAAAATATTTTTAACTTTCGTTACGCCGTCTGGTGTTTTCGTATTCACTACCAACGCCGCTTTTCCGTTACGCAAACCATGCCTAACCGTTTGAATGATGTTGTTTCTATCTGGGCGCAGCGCGAAAAGGCCTGCAATAAAAAGTCCTAAGAATAACCCTGGGCTGATTAATGCGATAAACGTGAAAATGGGGTTTTGCTGCGTTAACGCTGGGCCGAAAGCAACCAATAGGCTAGCTACAATAAATCCTGCGCCCAACCCCAACGCACCCATCTTAAGGTGCGAGCTCCAAAGATGATTGCCAATAACGGTGCTGTCTTGTTCTAACTTTTTACCAAAATCGTCTTCAGTGCCTTCGATAAGCGTAACTTGTGACTCTGATACTACAGATCGTTCTATTAAAGCACGGGCTGAACTAGTTGCCTGCGCTTTGTTATCATAAATTGCGGCAATTTGACCCTGAGCATCCGGTGTCAAAAGTGCTTTGATGTCATATTCCGAATTAGTCATGAATTCTCCAATTTTGTGTTCGTTTGATTACTCGTTACGAAAAACTGCTTTAAGAGATTTCTATGTCTCGTCCTTGTTAGGATAGATTTACGTAATGCTTGATTACTATCCATTCAAATTATGTACCTTTGTTTTAAACGGGCGACGCTAGGTCTATTGAACGTTGTTTTGTATGAAGTGTTACATCGCTAAGTAATTGATATTTATGCTCAATAAATGAATGTTAAAAAAAGTTTTATCTTTAGGAAGTTGGTTTTTTGCCGATTGCCGATGCCAGCAGACAAACACGAAAATTTCTGCTCAATGCGTAAAAATGCGCCTGACAGTGAAAAAATGTCACGTTGTTTAGCAACAGGTGCTGCTTATCCATCTATTACGCAATGCGTTCAGTGCCCGATAGCACCGCGTCTGTAAGCGTTAGAACATAAAAAATACGGCTACGTGTCATGTTTTTTTCGTGGGCACTGATTTTGCTTTAGCTTTACTTATCTCAATAATAAACGTCTATCGGGCACATTTAGCCGTAGAAGTATGCAATACAATGCGAGTGATAGGTAACCATGAGTAAAAATGGACGTAGAAAACATGATACTGATGCGACGCTCGAAGAAGATATTGTGCGTGTGGCGAATCACGATGAACATCTTCACATCATGCGTGAGGGCAGCGCAGAAAGGGGTTTTTATTATCGTTATAAAAACGGCAGACGAGTAAACAAAGCCAAGGCGTTGAGGCGAATAGAACGTCTCGTCATCCCGCCAAATTGGCGTTCAGTTCGTATCAGTAAGCTACCAACAGCGAGTATACAAGCCATTGGACATGATGAGAAAAATAGACGCCAATACATCTATCACCATCAATGGCATAAACAGCAGCAGGCCGCGAAGTTTGCTTCACTTTGTCAATTTGGTTTGGCTATTGAGGATTTTCGACAGCGTTGCTTTAGCTATCTTGAAACTAATGAATGGGGCGTGGAAAGAGCATGTGCACTTGTGGGGCTGCTGCTTGATAAAACAGGCGCGCGGATTGGTCATGCACAATACACGCAAGAAAATAGTACCTATGGGTTGAGCACCTTGCGCCGAAAACACGCGGAAGTGAGAGAAGATCGGATCCTGTTTAATTACACCGGTAAGCATAACAAGGCGCGAACTGTTGAAATAAATGATCCCATGTTGTCGACACTTGTTAAAGAGTGTATCAATTTACAGGGGTACACAATATTTCGTTATCAAGGTGACGATGCCAAGTGGCGTGACCTGACCAGTGAAGACATGAATCATTTTATACAGCAGCATATGTCAGATGATTACAGTTGTAAGTATATTAGAACGTGGGCTGCGAGCAGAATTGCGTTACGTGCTTTGCCAGAGGTTGAAGCTTCAGTAAACGCGAGGAAAAACAGAAAGTGGGCTCCCACGCTGGCGAAGCATGTCTCAAAAGCGTTAGGGAACACTCCTGTAGTATGCCGAAAGTATTACATTCATCCGAAGCTATTTGCCGCAATAGATGATAGAAAAATGCGAAGAGACCTTATAAGCAACGTAAATACTATTTTAAATAAAAAATGCGAAGAGTCGATTAAGAATATAGGGTTGGAAAGGCTCTTGTTGAAGGTTATATCCTAACAAATGCGCTTAGCTGAAAAAATATTCCAAATGGTAATAAGTGAATATAAATATCAATAATTATGCATAAATTATCGACAAGTTATTTTAATTTTGCAGATACTATTTTTCGGTACGCTTTTGTTTTAAAAGTGTTTTTGATTTGCTTTGATTGGTAATTGTAGTGACGTGAGTGGTTGGGTTGATTTTCATGTTTTCTTGCTCCTTTGAACATGTAGTCTAAGATTTGAACTTGAAAAAATCTGAGAAACCTTTATATTATTTGAACTCTAATCATTTTAGTTCGATGTATTGAAGTGTTGTCTACGCACCTTTTATTAAAGAGAAGCGTAAACGGTACCGCATCAATATTCATCGCCAGCGCTGAGGCACGGATGATTAGGTTTTCTTAGCAGTAGAGGATTACAACCCACGTTATGCCAATCGAAAGCTACATTTCGTTGAGTATCTATTTTATTGCGATGCTCGGCATCGGCTTGTTTTCATATAAGCAATCCACAAGTGACATTTCGGGTTATATTCTAGGCGGTAGAAAAGTCAGCCCTCAAGTTACCGCGCTGTCAGCGGGTGCATCTGATATGTCAGGATGGATGCTGATGGGGTTACCCGGTGCCATGTTTCTTACAGGCTTTGACGCCGTGTATATCGCTGTAGGTCTTGTTGCCGGCGCGCTAGCAAATTATCTCCTAGTCGCCCCCAAGCTTCGCTTGTACACCGAATACGCTGACGACGCGCTCACCGTTCCCGAGTTCTTTGCAAAACGCTTTAATACGCCCAATGCATCAGTTCGAATTGTATCTGCAGTGATCGTAGTGATGTTTTTTACCCTATACACGTCTGCGGGCCTGGTTGCTGGCGGAAAGCTTTTTGAAAGCGCCTTTTCCGTCGACTATCAACTAGGATTATTTATTACGCTTGGTGTTGTTGTGTCATACACACTATTGGGTGGGTTCTTAGCGGCGAGTCTTACTGATTTCGGTCAGGGATGCATTATGTTTGTCGCGCTCATTTTGGTTCCTGTTGTCGCGTTTATGCAGTTTGATAGCGCGGCTCAAATGACAGAGTCAGCGTACTTATCAATTCCAGAATTTTCTGAATCGGTCGCATCACTTACAGCAATCGGCTTGATTTCGAGTTTAGGGTGGGGGCTCGGGTATTTCGGACAACCACATATTATTGTTCGTTTTATGGCAATACGCTCAGTGAAGTCAGTCAGCGTGGCACGAAATATTGGTATGTCGTGGATGCTCGTTACCATAGTGGGAGCATTAGGCACAGGGTTTGTCGGTATTGCGTATGCTAATGCCTTTGGTTTACCGATAGATGATGCTGAAACCATTTTTATCGTGTTTTCCCAACTCTTGTTTCACCCGTTAATTAGCGGCTTTTTAATGGCAGCGATACTCGCAGCCATTATGAGCACTATTTCATCTCAGCTTTTGGTATCGGCGAGTTCGCTAACAGAAGATATTTTGCGTGTAGTGAATAAAAAAGAGATGGCAGAACAGACAACCGTTACGCTCGGTCGTGTAGGTGTTGCTGGCGTAGCCGCCGTTGCACTGTTTTTAGCGATGGACTCGTCAAACAGTATCTTGTCGTTAGTCAGTAACGCGTGGGCAGGTTTTGGTTCTGCTTTCGGTCCTCTCGTGCTTTTCTCGTTGTATAAACGAGGCCTAAGCCATACTGCGGCGTTAGCAGGGATCATATCTGGGGCAGTTACCGTTCTGTTTTGGATTTATGCGCCCGTTTTGAGTAACGGTGAAACACTAAGCAGTGTTATGTACGAAATTATTCCAGGGTTTGCAGTGAGTGCTGTGAGCCTGTGGGTTGTCTCTTCTTTTTCTGCGTCGCCTAGCAAAGCGGTGGCAGAAACGTTCGATGAAGTCAGCCTAGAATTAGCGAATCAACAATCTTAAGGTAAGTAATTATTATGAGTCATC
>Ga0102948_1000853_pt1 | contig 12141 bp, 11 predicted proteins | sample SalPonA_A_H2O_MG_FD_78211 | JGI IMG/M metagenome (GOLD analysis project Ga0102948, IMG submission 78211) | Water microbial communities from South San Francisco under conditions of wetland restoration - Salt Pond MetaG R2A_A_H2O_MG | ecosystem: Environmental > Aquatic > Non-marine Saline and... | reverse complement strand
TTTAGCTCCTAGCGCAGGGCGCACTGGTTCCAAAATCAAACAGGTAGAGTCGATCATTATCGAATTTGACTCGTTCATCTGATCCCAGCGGTGCGCGGTAATCTCGATTAGCCTTTATTTAAATCATTTTGTCGCCGGCACGAAGTGTCAGGTAGGTCATGTTGCCGGTGGATTCAACGCCAAATACTCCACTACGTAATTGCTCTGCATTGTCTGTCATGTGGTAATCCTCTGTGCGGAAGCCCAGGTATATTTGACCTTTGTATGTTGCTAGCGCGCCTTTTGCTCGGATGCCCGGTGAGCTCAATGTGCCATCCCTCTGATCTCCCTCAATAAGATTCATGGGGGAGGACCAATGAAACCAGCGACGAAAATGTTCGCTGGATCGCAATAGATCTGATCGGGGGGTTCCAATTTGCTGGATACGACCCGCCTGTATAATCACGATTCTGTCCTCAAACGTCATTGCCTCAATCTGATTGTGGCTTCCCTTGCTGCTTTCAACACAGGGCGGCGGGATAGGTTGTTATTTTTCATTTTCAGTTCCCTCGGGACTAGATCGTCAAAAGTCGGGTTGCTTCTTGATTAATCAATTTAAACAAAAGATATAAACAGATTGCATTAGTTCAATTTTATGTCAAGTAAATCGATTAATTGGCAAGCATTTTACGGATCAACCGATAGTTTTTAGTTAATCACATCGATTTCGATCAGGGTGAATATAACAAATAGTTTGACAGATTTACAAATGTTCATAATGATAGAGGGACGAAGTTAAGCATGTAAGGTATTACCAATGACGACGAATGTAAGGCCCACAGGTCTGGCTCAAGCGCTTCTGGAGAGGGCTGCGAGCGCAGCCCCCATTCGAATCGGCTTGATCGGTTCAGGTGAAATGGGGACGGATATCGTCACCCGTGCAGCGATGATGGACGGAATAGAGGTGTCGGCGATCGCAGATATTCGTCCGGCATCAGCGCACAAGGCGGTGGCGATTGCGTTTCAGCAGGAGGGAAAAAGCGCAGATGTCTCCTCCGTTGATGCGTTAAACAAAATTATTGAGAGTGGCAAAGTCGGTATCGTTGACGATGCGGATCTCATACTTAATTCGGGCCTGATTGACGTTGTTATTGATGCCACAGGGGTGCCGGCTGTCGGTGCGGAGATTGGTCTTCGCGCGATGGAGCATGGGAAGCATCTGGTCATGATGAACGTTGAGGCCGATGTCACCATTGGTGCCTACCTGCGTCATCAGGCTGAGCGTTTGGGTGTCGTTTACAGTCTAGGTGCGGGTGACGAGCCCTCTTCTTGTATGGAGCTCATCGAGTTCGTTTCGGCGATGGGGCATAAAATTGTTGCGGCGGGTAAGGGTAAAAATAATCCACTCAATTTCGACGCAACGCCCGATCAGTACCTGGCTGAAGCAACAGCACGTAACATGAACGCGCGTATGCTGGTTGAATTTGTGGACGGCTCAAAGACGATGGTGGAGATGGCTGCGATCGCAAACGCGACGGGGCTCATACCTGACCGTCCCGGTATGCATGGTCCTGAAGCTGGTCCCAAAGAGCTCGCTAAGTCACTGATTCCAGTAAAAGATGGAGGATTGTTATCAGATATCGGGCGGGTTGACTATTCAGTCGGTCAGGGGCTTGCACCCGGCGTCTTTGTTGTGGCCGAGGCTGAGCACCCGCGGGTCTGGGAACGTATGAAAGATTTGAAAATGGGGGACGGTCCTTATTTTACTTTTATTCGACCTTACCACCTCACTTCGTTGGAAGTCCCTCTGACCTGTGCGCGTGCTGTGCTCTATGGCAAGGCCGATATGATCCCACTCGATCGTCCTGTCGCTGAAGTTTGTGCAGTAGCTAAAAAGGATCTGATGCCCGGTGAGATCCTAGATCAAATAGGCGAGTACACCTATCGGGCTTGGATCATGACGGTGGAAGAGGCGCGGGTAGCGACAGCTCACCCAGCGGGTCTGTTAGTTGGAGCAAAAGTAACCTTGCCAATTCGTAAAGGAGAGCTGATCACTGCTGCGAATACTCAGCTTCCGGATACGGCTATTGTTGCTCTGCGTCAGCGTCAAGATAAATTGCTTTTCGGTTGAGGCCAGGGATATGACTAAGAAGACTACGAAGCCTTACGCAATCCGTGCCTACTCGCCAGAACAGCTGCGTGAGGCCCTGCGCAAAATGCTACTTATTCGTAAGTTTGAAGAGGGTGCGGAGGATTGTTATACGCGAGGCCTCATTCACGGCACGATGCACCTTTCGATTGGCCAAGAAGCGAGTGCAGTAGGATCCTGCATGTCGCTGACCGATGCGGACAAAATCACCTCTACTCACCGAGGGCACGGACATTGTGTCGCTAAGGGTGCCGAAGTAGGCCGTATGTTCGCAGAATTTTTTGGCAAAGAGACCGGATATTGCCGTGGACGAGGTGGATCTATGCATATTGCTGATGTCACCAAAGGTAATCTTGGCGCGAACGGTATAGTTGGTGGTGGCATCCCAATTGCGGTTGGATCTGCGCTGACGTCTAAAGTCCTCGGCAAAGATGATGTCACTATCTGTTTCTTTGGTGACGGGGCGAACAATGAGGGCGCCTTCCACGAGGCTTTGAATATGGCCTCTATTTGGAAACTCCCTGTTGTGTTTATTTGTGAAAACAATAAGTACGGCATGTCTACCTCAACCGAGCGCTCGACGGCAGTGAAGAATATATCTGACCGCGCTGTCGCGTATGCAATGCCTGGGTTCACGGTAAATGGCAATGATTTTTCTGATGTGGCTGAGACGGTGGATGCGGCAATAGCCCGTGCGCGTCGCGGTGAAGGTCCATCATTGATTGAAAATCTAACCTACCGGTGGCGCGGTCACTCCAAGTCTGATCGCAATCGATACCGCACAAAAGAGGAGATTGCGGATTGGGTTGCAAGAGATCCGATCCTCAGTTTTCGAAATCTTTTAATCGAGCACGGTATTGTTGATGAGCAGATTGTCGAGCAGCTTGAGCGTGCGACAGATAAGGAGATCGAGGATGCAGTGGAGTTTGCAAAAGCTAGCCCGGCTCCAAAGGTTGAAGATGTAACGGCTTATGTATACACCAGCGAGGTTTCTGTATGACAAGCGAAGCAAATATCAGTGTTCAGGAGCTCTCCTATGCTGAGGCGATTCGGGATGCTCTGGATATAGCGCTTGAACGAGACTCTCGCGTCATTTTGATGGGCGAGGATATCGGTGTTTATGGCGGAGCCTTTCAGGTAACCGGTGATCTGGTTCACAAATATGGTGCCGAGCGAGTCATTGATACACCCATTTCTGAACTTGGTGGGGCGGGTGTGGCGGTGGGTGCTGCGCTGACGGGCCTGAGGCCAATCTTCGAATTCCAGTTTTCTGATTTCGCTGCACTGGCGCTTGAGCAGATCGTTAATCAGGCTGCGAAGTTGCGCTACATGCTCGGCGGCGAAGTCTCTGTACCTCTTGTTATGCGTTTTCCGTCGGGTTCGGGTACCGGCGCTGCGGCGCAGCACTCTCAAAGTTTGGAAGCCTGGCTTGCCCACGTACCGGGTCTGAAGGTTTTACAGCCCTCAACGCCGGAGGATGCAAAGGGGATGCTGCTCGCTGCTCTTGAAGATCCCGACCCGGTGATGATTTACGAGCATAAGATTCTCTACAAAATGAAAGGCCAGGTTCCCAGCGGTTACTACACGACTGAGATTGGTAAGGCTGCAGTGCGTCGTGAAGGTAAGGATCTTACAATCGTTGCTACGTCAATTATGGTACACAAGGCGCTAGAAGCGGCTAACTCTCTAGCCGAAGCGGGAATCGATGTGGAGGTGGTCGATCTGCGAACGATTCGACCCATTGATCGTGAGACTGTGCTTGATTCGGTTCGCAAAACAGGGAAATTACTCTGTGTATACGAGGCGGTCAAAACCTTGGGGATCGGGGCTGAAATATCAGCGTTAGTAGCAGAGAGTGACGCGTTTGATTATCTGGAGGCGCCGATTGTTCGGCTTGGTGGTGCTGAGTGCCCTATCCCATATAACCCAGATCTGGAGAAGGCGGCTGTTCCGCAAGTGCCCGATATTCTTGAGGCCTGTCGTGCACTCCACGAGGGGAGGGTCTGATGCCAGTCGAGATCATAATGCCCAAGGTTGATATGGATATGTCGACCGGTACGATCGCTCAATGGCATGTAAGTCAGGGGGATCGTGTCGAGAAGGGCTTGCCTCTTTTTGACATTGAGACCGACAAAGCGACCATGGAGATTGAGGCGCCGACTACAGGCGTTCTGGGCTCCGTCTCTCCAACGGGTGTAGCGCTCCCCATCGGCGCGGCCGTTGCTTGGTTGTATGAAGAGGGCGAGGTGGTTGGTGAACCGCCGCACCCAGTTGCTAACGCGAGCGAAATACCAGCGTCCGAGGAGGACGTGTCATCTACACCGCTGGCATTGGAAAATATTACGATTCCTCTGGTGTTGTCAGCAGCGGACACCCAGTCAGCGAGTATCAAGCCTCGTGCTACTCCGCGGGCACGTAATGCAGCGCGAGAAAAAGGTCTCGATCTGGCTTTTGTTAGTGGTACTGGCCCTCGCGGGCGGGTGCAGTATCGCGATATAGAGGCCTTGTCAGTTGACTGGTCAGCCAGTAAGTCGCCACAGAGTTTTGATCAGGAAGTTGGTGATCTTGTTGTATCACGGACTGAGGGCTCAGGAACTCCTTTCGTCTTCTTTCATGGCTTTGCAAACGATGCAACTAGTTGGTTTGCGCTTGAGCGCCGACTCGTTGGTCGGACAATCATCAAAGTAGATCTGCCCTGTCACGGTAAGTCGCCTAACCGGAGCTATGCAGATTTTCCATCGCTGGTCGCCGAACTGCGCACCGTATTTGATAAGCATGTCGACCAGCCAGTTCATCTGGTAGCACACAGCTTGGGTGGCGCCTTAGCTTTAGCGGTAGCGGACACCCGTCCGAGAAAAATTGAGAGTTTAACTCTAATTGCACCTGCGGGGCTGGGGCCACAAATTAACGCCGACGCTCTGAACGGAATCTTACGTGCCTCGCAGCCGCAGAGTTTGAAACCCTGGTTGGAATTGCTGGTCGCCGACTCAAGCATGATTACGGACGCATATTCACGCGCTGCTATGGTTGCGCGCGAATCGGCTAATTTGCGCGCGGCTCAAGCTCGCTTGGCGAGCGTCCTCTTTCCTGATGGAACTCAATCGTTTTCGCTCAAATCGGCGCTGGAACGACTGGATATGCCGACGAAAATTATCTGGGGTAAAGCAGATCAAATCATCCCTTGGCAGCACGCGTTACAGGCACCAGGACGAGTGGCTTTGCATTTGCTCGATGGAGTCGGACATATGCCCCATGTTGAAGCGCCTGAAGAGCTTGGTTTAGTATTGGGAGCCCTGAAGTGATCAGGTGCCTCCCTTTTACAACTTTGAGTAACGAATATGGCCGAGAACGGCAATACCGCAGCATCGACCCGCTGGAAAGGACAAGAGCAGTTGAGAGTTAGAGCTGCATGGCTTTATCACGTTGAGGGCTTAACGCAGTCGGAGGTTGCAAAAAGTCTCGGCATTAACCGCCTGACCGTGACCCGGCTTTTAGCTGATGCGCGAAAACGCGGCGAGGTCGTACTTCGGATTAAATCTGAGTTCTCCGGTATTATTGAACTGGAGCGTAATCTTGAGCAGCACTTCGGTATTGAGCGGGCTGTAGTTGCCCCCTTTTTGGATCCGCAGGGTGACCCAACCCAGACGATCGCAGCTCAGGCTGGCAATTTCGTAACTGATCTCATGGCAAACGGTATGACGGTCGGGGTTGGCTGGGGACGAACACTGTTCCAGATGTTGTCTTTTGTTGATGGACGAGCATTGTCGGGTGTTAAAGTAATCTCGTTACTTGGCGGTATCGGGCAGGCCAGGCGTTTTAATCCCTCTGAATTCGCCTGGCAATTTGCTGAGCTTTTTGATGCTGAGGGTTTTCTGGTTTCAGCACCAGCGATTGTGGACTCGGCGTCTACCAAACACACCTTGCTAGAGCATTGCGGTGTTAGCCATATATTCGAGCTGGCAGAGCATTGTGATGTGGCACTCTTATCGTGCGGCGGTATAGATAGTCTTACAACCTCCTACCGAACGGGACATGTGACCGAAAGCGAGCGCAAGTCTCTGGTTGAGGCTGGAGCGGTGGGAGACGTTCTCTATAATTTCCTCAAAGCGGATGGTTCTCTCTGCGATCACCAAATCAATGAGCGGTGCGTTAGCATGCCTCTGGCGAACTTGGCCAAGATCAAGCAGCGTATTCTGATATCGGGGGGCGCTGATAAGACTGACATTATGGTGGCCACGATCGATGCACTCAATCCTACTGTTCTTGTAACGGATGAGCAGTCTGCTAAGCGTCTGCTTAACATCAAACTAGGTCTGTAAACGCCAATTTATGGCGGTTTTCTCGCCTCTACGCAGCGATGGCGCCATCGTACTTGAGTAACACTGGTGTCGCGGCGTAAGGGCAACTGCCTGGTTGATCTCTGTCGACTTAAAGCTATGCTGGCTAGATAGGACAGCCGTCAATCGTGTGTGTGAGTGGTCAATTATGCTGAGCTCAGAACAGATCAGTTTCTATCATAAAAATGGCTATTTAATGGTAGAGGATGTGGTAACGCCAGAGCAGTTGGCGAAGCTTCAGCAAATTACACACCAGTTAATCAATGCCTCTCGCAACGTTAACAGCAGTAATGATGTTTATGATCTCGATGAGGGCCACAGTGCAGAGAATCCGAGGCTCACTCGTATCAAGCTACCCCACAAGCAACACCCCTATTTTGATGAGATTCTTAAGCACTCAGGCGTGACTGAGGTGTTGCGCAGCTTGCTAGGTGAAGATGCTGTGCTGATCACGTCTAAACTTAACACTAAGGCCCCCGGTGGCGGAGCTGCTGTTGAATGGCATCAGGATTGGGCTTTCTATCCACATACAAATGACGATCTACTCGCGTTCGGTTTAATGCTCGAAGATGTGGATAGTGATAGTGGCCCTCTTCAGGTGATCCCGGGTTCTCACCGTGGGCCTGTGTTGAGTCACATGCATGCGGGTCGATTTGCCGGTGCGGTAGATCCTGAAGACCCGGATTTTGATGTCAGTCAGGCTATTACTTTAGAAGGCAAAGCCGGGAGTATGACTGTGCATCACGCACGCACATTACACGGCTCCGGTCCGAACCAAAGTGACCGGCCTCGTATGATTCTTTTTTATGAGATTGCAAAGGCGGACGCTTGGCCGATACTCGGTGCCTCTTCTTATATCCATGCACTGGGTCAGGAGAGGTTCTGGGACGATCTTCAGGATCGTCTGATTATAGGTGCGCTCTCATTGGAGCCTAGGCTGGAAAAAGTTCCTGTCCGAATGCCTCTTGCGCCGCCCTTGGATAGCGGCTCAATATTTAAAACTCAGAAGTATGGCGGGGTAACGAGTGCATTTGACAAGTCTAAGTAAATCGTAACAACACTGAAGTGCTTCGCTCTAGGGTCCTCTTTTTCTCGCTTTTTGTTCGCACAATGATAAGCAAATGTGGATTTGCTGATTGGCGGTTGCTGTCGTCAGATACTATGATGAAGTCTGTGTACCGAGAGCAGACAAGCACCGAGGAAAGCCGGAATGAAAACCTCCATTAACCGCACGCTTCTAGCAGCCACGCTGCTCGCGTTTGTGCCTTTGGCTGCTCAGAGTAAACCTTTGAGAGAGACCATAGTGGAGACGCTGGAGACTCACCCGCAACAAGTGCGGGTAGTTGAGCGCCACGCCGCGGCACTTGAAAGTGTTCAGATGGAAGAGGCGGGTTACCGACCAACGGTTGATCTAAGTCTGGGGATAGGGCGCGAAAAAACCTACAGTGGTAGTGATAACGACTGGTTTACGCGGCGCGAAGCAGCGTTGCGTCTTTCGCAGATGCTCTATGATGGTTATGAGACTAAATCACGTGTTGATTCAAGCATGGCAGGTGCTCGGGCAGAGGCTGCTCGGAGCGAAGAGCGTGCTGAGGGCATTGCGCTGGAAGTCGCCACGGTGTATCTGGATGTCTTGAGGCAGCGACAACTGCTTGAGGCAACTAAAAATAATCTAGCTGCCCATCAAGATACTTATGAAAAAATTGCCCGGCGTGCTGAAATGGGAGTCGGTAGCGGTGTCGACGCGACTCAGGCCAAAGGGCGTCTTGCGCTTGCAAAGTACAACCTGAGCGTAGTGGAAGGTAACCTCTGGGAGTCAGAGATAAATTTCGAGCGAGTCGTAGGGTACAAACCTGCCGAGCTCCAGATGCCCAATGAAGACTGTTGTACCCACCTGCCATACACAGCAGAGGATGCACGCTACGTTGCAATTATGGAAAACCCCCGCTTTGCCGCGGCCGTGGCTGACCACGAGTCCTCGCTCGGGCAGGTGGCTGTTGCGAGATCAGCTATGCAACCCAAGGTGCACTTGGAAATCGACTTGACGAGTAACAAGGGTGCGAATGCCACCCCCGAGCGAGAGTCTGCACTCAGCGCGATGATTCGTGCTCGACATAACCTCTATCGGGGTGGTGCAGATGAGGCTCAAATCAAAAGGGCGGAGTACCTGAGTGCTGCGACACGCGCCCAGGGCGAGAAAGATCGACGTGATCTTGAGGCTGATGCTGAGATCGCTTGGTATGAGCTTGAGTCGATCTATCTTCAGTTGCCAGAGCTTGAACGTCGCCAAAACGAGGCTCAGGGTACTCGCGATGCTTACTCTAAGCAGTTCAATATTGGTCAGCGTTCTCTGCTTGATCTGCTTGACTCGGAAAACGAGCTTTTTACTGCGACGAACGACCTTATCTCTGCACGGATCGATGAACAGCTTGCTCGCTACACCCTACTGGCGCGAGTGGGGCGTTTTATGGACTACCTGGAGCTTGAGGCGCCGGGCCATCCAGAGCATCGTAATGATGAAGGTGAACTGCCCGAGCTAGATGCTGTTAATGTCGCCACCGCAGTCCGCTAGGGTTTGAGCGTTCAAGCTAAGAGGCCAGCGTCGCTGGCCTTTTTGCAGTCAATCATTTGGTAGTTTCAAAAGGCCATATCGGATTGTCCGTACATTGCCTTCGCAAGGATTGGATGATTAGCAGTTGGAGGTGTTGTGATGGTTCAAGGTCTTCTATTCGTTCTGCTATTTCAGTTAATCGGTGAACTCGCGGTGGTCTCTTTGGGGTTGCCACTACCCGGTCCTGTGCTGGGTATGGTCTTACTTCTCATTGTTCTTCTTAATCGCAAGCAGGTTCCGTCATCCTTGCGCGTTGTGTCTGACGCTCTATTGGCCAACTTGGCGCTCCTGTTTGTTCCAGCCGGTGTCGGACTGGTGCTGCATTTTGAGCTGCTTAAAAGCGAGTGGTGGATCATTCTTTTGGCGATTGTCATCAGTTCCATCGGTGCTGCGTTCATAACTGCGCTGGTTTTTGCCGCTCTACTGCGTCGACAAAGATCAAAAGGAGAGGCTGGCGATGCTTGATGTGACCGAGTTTTGGGTCTATTTCTCAGCTCAGCCGCTGATGTGGATCGTGGTTACGCTGGCTGTCTACTCTGGGGCTGTTGTACTTCATCGTTTAGCAGACAACACACCACTGCTGCACCCTGTGCTTGTGAGTATGATTTTACTAATCGGACTACTGCAGCTGACAACCACACCCTATCAGACCTACTTTAGCGGCGCGCAGTTTATCCATTTTCTTTTGGGTCCTGCGACTGTGGCGATCGCTGTACCCTTGTTTGACCATTTCAAAACCATACGTGAGCTTTGGTTACCTATATTAGTCGCTTGTATCGTCGGTGCATTCACCGCAGCTGCCCTTGCCGTTGTGGTGGCTTGGCTATTTGATGCGCGAGTTGAGACACTGCTCTCGATAGCACCGAAATCGGTCACATCACCGATTGCGCTGGGCATTTCTGAAAAAATCGGCGGTTTTCCTGAGCTTTCCGCAGCGCTCTGTTTGGTAACCGGCGTGCTCGGAAGTTTGCTGGTGCCCACGGTTCTACGATTGATGCGTATCGAGGATCAGGAGACACGTGGCTTTGTTTTAGGTCTAACTTCACACGGTTTTGGGACGGCGCTGGCTTTGGAAGCCGGCGCTCTGGCAGGTGCTTTCGCAGGTCTTGCAATGGGACTCACCGGTTTGATGACTGCCATCATGCTACCCTTACTGGCCGCTCTATTCTGAATTGAATTTCACCTCGATGCGCAGTAAAGTTCGCGCAAATTTAGGATCCAAAGAGGTGAGCTTAAGATGCCAACCCCACTGGCGCGTTATAAGAGAGATCTGCAGCGAGATGATTTTTCCTACGATGCAACCCAAGAGATGGCGGTTCAACATCTGCAACGGCTCTTTGATGAGCTGGTTGCTGCTGAGAACACTTCGAAAAAGGGTGGTCTGTCACGCTTTAAATCCAAACTGAAACTGGGTAAACCCAAGCCTGTTGAGCCGGTAAGGGGACTCTATTTTTGGGGCGGTGTCGGTCGTGGTAAAACCTATTTGATGGATACCTTCTACGACACCCTGCCGTTTGAGCGCAAGATGCGCACGCACTTCCACCGTTTTATGCAGCGTGTTCATCAGGAGCTCAAGGCACTGGACGGAACTAAAAACCCGCTAACAACGATCGCCGACAAGTATGCTGCCGAAACGAGGATTATCTGTTTTGACGAGTTTTTCGTTTCAGATATCACTGATGCGATGATCCTCGGAAGCCTACTACAAGAGCTATTTGCGCGGGGCGTATCCTTGGTGGCGACATCAAATATTGTGCCTGACGGGCTCTATAGAGATGGCCTTCAGCGCGCACGCTTCTTACCGGCTATTGCGCTCCTGAATAAGTACACCGAGGTGGTGAATGTCGACTCAGGTATAGACTATCGCCTGCGTACACTGGAGCAGGCGGAGCTCTACCATTGGCCGCTCGATGCTCAGGCGGATGTGAGCCTGAATTCAAGTTTTGAGAGTCTCGCGCCTGATTTGGAGGAGCTTGAAGAGAATGTCAAAATCGAAATTAACAATCGCTTCATACAAGCTCGCAAGGCCTGTGAAGATGTGATCTGGTTTGATTTTGATGCTATCTGCGAAGGCGCTCGTTCGCAAAACGACTACATTGAGCTGGCCAAGCTTTATCATGCTGTACTACTGAGCAATGTTCCCCAGCTCGGCCGCTCACGTGACGATGCGGCGCGTCGGTTCATCAACCTAGTAGATGAGTTCTACGACTCCGGCGTGAAACTCATCATCTCAGCGGAAAAGCCAATCCATGAGATATACACCGAAGGTAAGCTCAATTTCGAAATCGAGCGCACGAAGAGTCGTCTCTTGGAGATGCAGTCACATGAATATTTGGCGCGTGAGCATAGAGCATAGAAGGTCTGGGCTAATTCCTGGTCTGCAAGTCGACCGGGACGCTGTTCTTGGAAGCTCTGCGAGTACATCCCTGTAAGCTTAGTGGCGGCATCCCTGTCGTCAAAATTCCCAGAGCACACTCCCGGCAAACTGGTCTCTCCGCGCATTCTTAGCCTACCTACCCGTGCTGAGTGATTGAGGAAATGAGCCCAGTACGCCAGTTTGTCGGGTTGCGTTAATGCACCATGGTGAGTCACTCTTTCGTCCATCAATGGGATCAAACTTGTTAACATATCGCTGCGCTGCGCTGCGCTGCATTGCTTTGCTTTGCTTTGTATAGCCTTTTCAGGCCCTCGGCGGCAGGTTTTTTTGATTACGGATGATCGTATGCCGTGAGGTACACGGATATGTAGAGCGTGGCCCGCATGAGGCTGGCAGGGATCTATTGACGGCGTGTCTGGGGCGGCGCACGCGTTAGTGGTTCACCTGAAATTTCTTTCAGTCAAACTATTCTAAAATTCCTTGATTAATGTATAATCCGCGCTCCGCTAAATATAGCGGTCGTAACTAGAAAGTTGTATCTAAAGTCTAACTCTTTGAGTTAGTTGGCTTGCAACCAATAATTATAAGGTAAGCCGGGACCAACCCACTGGTTGATTCGAGGTTTATAGATAGGAAATTATCATGTCTTACACTGTTAGTGCTAAGCCAGCCGAAGTAAAACGCGACT
>Ga0102948_1000852_pt1 | contig 12145 bp, 12 predicted proteins | sample SalPonA_A_H2O_MG_FD_78211 | JGI IMG/M metagenome (GOLD analysis project Ga0102948, IMG submission 78211) | Water microbial communities from South San Francisco under conditions of wetland restoration - Salt Pond MetaG R2A_A_H2O_MG | ecosystem: Environmental > Aquatic > Non-marine Saline and... | reverse complement strand
CCGCTCCGTGAAGCAAGAGAGGAGAATCGCATATCGTCAATGTGGGAATTAGATTATGAGTATTACCGACGTGAATTTGGATGAGTTTTACCGCTCTGCTATTTCAGAGCAACTCGCCGAAATGCTATCGATAATATCTAATTACCAATAAGCTAACGAATATTCACCTTAAATATGAGGTGAGCTGAGCCTAAAAATCGCGGCCAAACAGAATGCAGAGATACAAATAAGACCTCAAAATTGAGGTAGAAGTCATGGTGACCTCAATTATAAGGTCAATCACCGAATACTAATCAAACCAAAGCTAGAGAAATGAATACAGAAAACGCAAAGATAGCCGTTATCGGTCTTGGGTATGTAGGTCTGCCGTTGGCGGTCGAATTCGGTAAGCATAGAGACGTGCTTGGATTCGATATTAATTCAAAGAGGGTCGAGGAATTAGAATCTGGACATGACTTTACGCTGGAAACGACGCCTGAAGAGTTAAGTGAGGCAACTGGGCTCCGATTTACCTGTGATGTTGAGCAACTAAATAGTGCTAACGTCTATATCGTTACTGTTCCGACACCAATCGATGAGTTCAATGCTCCCGACATGAATCCTTTGCGAAAAGCCTCTGAGATGCTGTCAAAGGTCATTAAGAAGGGTGATATCGTGATTTATGAGTCCACGGTCTACCCCGGAGCAACAGAAGAGGTTTGCGTTCCACTTATTGAGGCTGGAAGCGGTCTAAAGTTTAATGTGGATTTTTTTGCAGGTTACAGTCCTGAACGAATCAATCCAGGCGACAAAGTCAACACGCTCACTAAAATTAAAAAGATCACATCTGGCTCAAATGCTGAAATCGCTGCTTTTGTCGATGCCTTGTATGGTTCCATCATTGTCGCTGGCACTCACTGCGCGAGTTCTATAAAGGTCGCTGAGGCTGCAAAGGTAATTGAAAATACACAGCGTGATTTGAACATCGCCATCATCAACGAATTTGCCAAGATTTTTAACATTTTGGGCATAGATACACAGGAAGTGTTGGATGCTGCTGGTACAAAGTGGAACTTTCTTCCATTTAAACCGGGTCTTGTAGGCGGGCACTGTATCTCGGTCGACCCCTACTACTTAACCTATAAGGCTAAAGAGGTCGGCTACCAGCCCGAGGTTATCCTCGCAGGTCGTCGGATAAACGACGGAATGGGGCAGTACACCGCTACCCAGCTATTGAAAGCGATCAGTAAGCGCAAGATCCATATCGACGAAGCGCGCATTCTTGTTTTAGGTTTCACTTTCAAGGGTGATTGCCCGGATGTGCGCAACACTAAAATCATCGATATGGTTAAAGAACTCAAAGCGTTTAATACGCATGTTGATGTGTTTGATTCGTGGGCGGATGCAGGAGAAGTTGAGCACGAGTACGGTATTAAGCTAACTGAAACGCTGGAGGATCGTAGTTACGACGCGATTGTCTTAGCGGTAGACCATTCAGAATTCAAAGGTTGGGGCGAGTCCAAGATCAGAAATCTAGGTAAAGAGAATCACGTGCTCTATGACGTGAAACACGTTCTTGAAGTTGGGCAATCTGATCTTCGTTTATAAGGGATATATATGAAACGTTTTGGACTTATCGGTGCAGGTGGCTATATTGCTCCACGTCATCTAAAAGCTATCAAAGAAACAGGGAATGACCTTGTTGTCGCTATGGATGTTAATGATTCAGTTGGGATTATGGATAGTCATTTCCCAGATGCTGAGTTTTTCACTGAATTTGAGGAGTTTTCTGCATTCGTAGAGGATCAGAAAATCCAGGGTAAAAAGTTAGATTACATCGCCATATGTTCACCAAACTATCTTCACTTACCACACATGAAGTTCGCACTTCAGCACGGTATAGACGTTATTTGCGAGAAACCTCTAGTACTCAATACTGAAGATTTGGACACACTGAAGCGTTACGAAACTGAGTATGGTGGGAAGGTGAATTCCATTCTGCAGTTGCGTCTTCATCCTTCAATTATCGCTTTAAGAGACAAGGTTCAGTCTGCACCGGAAGGCAAAATTTTTGATGTTGATCTTACTTACCTAACTTCGCGCGGTAATTGGTACCTCAAAAGCTGGAAGGGGTTTGATGAAAAATCGGGAGGCGTTGCGACAAACATTGGTGTCCACTTCTACGATATGCTGCATTTCATCTTTGGCGATATCAAAAAGAATGAAGTCCATCACCGGGATCAAAAAACCTCGTCCGGCTATCTTGAATATGATCGGGCACGCGTGCGTTGGTTCCTGTCAATAGACGCTAATCACTTGCCGGAGAACGCAATACAAGGTGAAAAACTGACCTATCGTAGTATTGATATCGAAGGCGAAGAATTAGAGTTCTCGGACGGCTTCACCGACCTGCACACACAGAGCTATCAGAATATTCTCGCCGGTACGGGGTATGGCGTAGAGGAAAATCGTGCTGCCATTCAGACTGTATCAGATATGCGTAGAGCAGTTATCACTGCAAATCCTGAAAGACCTCATCCACTTTTAGTAAAAGTTCTCTCATGAACAGCGCAGAGGGAAGCTGTATAAACTACATGCAAGTATTAGATATTTTGGGTGAATGATTTTGGGAGGAATAGAAGGCTAGTTATGAATTATCAAATCCATGAATCTGCAATAGTAGATTCCGGCGCTCAAATCGGGGAAGGCAGCAGAGTTTGGCATTTTTCCCATGTGTGCGCTGGAGCTCGTATTGGGAGGGGTGTTTCTCTAGGGCAGAATGTTTTTGTAGGAAACAAAGTTACTATCGGTGACCACTGCAAGGTACAGAACAATGTATCCGTCTATGACAACGTGCATCTCGAAGAAGGCGTGTTTTGCGGCCCAAGTATGGTTTTTACCAATGTTTACAATCCGCGCTCATTGATAGAGAGAAAAAGCGAATACCGAGATACTTTAGTGAAAAGAGGGGCAACGCTTGGCGCTAACTGCACCATCGTTTGCGGTGTAACTATAGGTGAGTACGCCTTTATCGGCGCTGGTGCAGTGATCAACAAGGATGTACCCGCATTCGCCTTGATGGTCGGTGTGCCTGCAAAGCAGATCGGTTGGATGAGTGAGTATGGTGAGCGGTTAGACCTACCGTTGGATGGGAATGGAAATAGTACGTGTAATAAAACCGGCAAAGTTTACAAGCTCGAAAACGGTACACTCACAATAGGTTAACACAACATGCAATTTATAGACTTAGGCGCGCAATATCGACACCTAAAACACAAAATCAATACAAGAATTCAAGCGGTTTTAGACCATGGTCACTTTATCATGGGTCCTGAAGTGCAAGAGCTAGAGCAGCGGTTATCAGAATATGTCGGTGTTAAACACACAATAAGTTGTGCAAATGGAACAGACGCACTGACTCTAGCCTTAATGGTGTTAGGTGTCAAAGAAGGTGATGCGGTTTTTTGCCCGACCTTTACGTTCTTCGCCACAGCTGAAACCATTGCATTCGAAGGCGCAACGCCAGTATTTGTAGACTCTCACGAAGATACATTCAACATCTGCCCAAATGATTTAGAAAAGCGCATTGAAGCAGTCATCGCAGAAGGTCAATTAAAACCGACCGCGATTATCGCAGTCGATTTATTTGGTTTACCAGCAGACTACCCAGCACTTAGAAAAATCGCAGATAAATATGATTTGAAAATCATTGAAGATGCGGCGCAAGGCTTTGGTGGCGAAATTAATGGTAAGCGAGCCGGGTCATTTGGTGATATTGCAACAACCAGTTTCTTCCCAGCTAAGCCATTAGGCTGTTACGGTGATGGTGGTGCGATTTTTACCGATAATGATGATTATGCAAATCTTCTTGAGTCACTTCGCGTACACGGTAAAGGTAAAGACAAATACGACAACGTGCGTATTGGTATGAACTCGCGCCTTGACACCATTCAAGCAGCCGTTTTACTTGAAAAGCTAGCCGCCTTCCCGCAAGAGTTGGTTAATCGCAACAAAGCAGCAGAAAAGTACACGGCAGAATTAAAATACACCTACAAAACACCTGTTGTCCCAGAGGGCTATGTTAGCTCTTGGGCGCAATACACGTTGACGGCTTCAGACCGAGATGCAGAAATCGCAAAATATAAAGCCCAAGGTATTCCGACTATGGTCTACTACGGCAAGTGTATGCATCAACAAACCGCATTTAAAGCGCTTGGTTATCAAGAAGGTGACTTCCCGGTAGCAGAGCGTTTAGCAAATTCAGTGTTTAGCCTACCGATGCATGGTTACCTTTAATAGGTTAAGCAACACAGCAGTTAAATTGATTTAAAGAGATATTAAAATGATTGAATTAAAGGGTAAAAAAATATTCATCACCGGTGGTGCTGGTTTCATCGGTTCAACACTGATTGGTAAGCTTATTAACGATAACGAAATCATTGCTTTTGATAACTTAGATCGTAACACGTTAAAAAGCCAGTCATTCGCTAACCATGAGAACTTACGATTAGTGCAAGGTAACGTGCTAGACCAAGCGCATTTAATTGAAGCGGCCAAAGGCTCAGAAATCTTTATTCATGCAGCAGCAATCGCTGGTATTGATAACACAGTAAAAAGTCCTGTTCGCACCATGACAGTTAACATGACGGGTACTGCTAATGCGCTAGAAGCGGCTCACCAAGCAGGCACGGTAGAGCGTTTCTTGGAGTTCTCTACATCAGAAGTGTTTGGTAGTCGTGCATACCGTGTAGATGAAGTCGATTCAACAACGACAGGTGCGGTGGGTGAAGCGCGTTGGACTTATGCTGTAAGTAAACTTGCAGGTGAGCACTTAACGCATGCTTATCACAGAGAACACGGCCTTCCAACGGTAACTTTCCGTCCATTCAACGTATATGGACCAGGTCAAATCGGTGAAGGTGCGATCTCAATCATGATCCGTAAAGCACTAAAGAATGAAGATATCTATATCTTTGGTGACGGTGCACAAATTCGTGCATGGTGTTATGTTGATGACATGGTTGATGCGTTAATGAAAGCGCTATCAATGCCAAAAGCAGTGGGTGAGTCATTCAACATTGGTAATGCGCGTGCAGTAACAACGATTTTCGGTTTAGCAGAAACAATTTGTCGCGTATTAAATTCAAAGTCAAAAATTGTGTTTAGAGATGCATTATCAGCAGATATCGAACTGCGTATTCCTAAAACAGATAAAGCAAAAGAGCTTATCGACTTCGAAGCAAAAGTTGACCTAGAAGAAGGTTTATTAAATACAGCTGAGTGGATCGCAAAAAATATGGACGATCTGCCAGAAATGCCAGACATGTTTCTCAACAAAAAATAATGGTGTCACATAGAGTAAGTAACGCTTCGGTTGTTTACTCCCCTCACCACCTCTGCACCATCACTATATTTAGAGCTTATTAAAAGATGATTAAGTTATCACAGCCACATATACCAGAGACTGCAATAGAAAAAGTAGGTGACATTCTTCGCAGCGGTCAGCTGGTTCATGGTGAAGAATGTAATTTATTTGAGCAAGAGCTTGCTGAGTTTTTAGGTGTCAAGCATACGCTAGTGGTGAGTAATGGTACGGCAGCGATGCATTTGGCGTTACTTGCGCTGAATGTTGGCCCGGGTGATGCTGTGATTGTGCCTGATTTTACCTTCACTGCCACAGCGAACATTGTGGAAGCGGTAGGCGCCAAGGCAATCATCGTTGATGTAGATAAAACATCATACAATTTAGACCCACATAAGTTGCAAGCCTGTATAGAGAGTTGGCAGGGGCCAGAGGAACTCAAAGCCATCATGCCCGTGCTGGAGTTTGGTAACCCAACACACCTGAACGCTTACAAAGAGATAGCCAAGCAACATGGCCTGTTCATGATTGAAGATGCGGCCTGCGCATTGGGAGCCAGCGAGCAGGGTACTATGGTCGGCACTGCTGCCGAATTTGGTTGTTTCTCTTTTCACCCACGAAAAACACTCACCACAGGAGAAGGTGGTGCACTAGTGACCAATGACAGTGCTTTGCATGAAAAAGCGATGTTATTAAGAAGCCACGGAATGCAGCGCACCGGAAATGGCGTTGAGTTTAAGTGTGTAGGGCTTAACTACCGTCTGACCAATTTTCAGGGCGCGATTGGTCGGGCCATCTTACCACAGCTGAATAGTTGGATAGCAAAGCGCAGAGCGCTTGCACATCAATACACTGAATTACTGGCACCGCTTGTGGCAGAAGGTAAATTAACCTTACCGGCGATTGTAGAAGGGCATAGTGTTCAAACTTATATGACAGTATTAGCTGATAATTTTGAACGAATTGAAGTGATTGAAGCCTTGAAAGATAGGCAGGTTGAGTCGAACTTAGGTGCGCAGAGTATGAGCTCTCTTGGCTTATTCCACCATCCATACAATTCACAGCAGCATTATTCAAATGGGAGACGTTTGTATATCCATGGATTGGCGTTACCTCTACATGAAGGTATGAGTCATGAAGATATCAGCAAAGTCGTAAATGCTTTAAATGAAGTATTGGGTCATGCTTGAAAAGTTAAAAGGTTTTTTTAACGAGAGAAGTCAATTTTTTAAACATAAATACAACCGCGTTCTCCCATTTGGAGATACGGTTGTAGATCGCTGGGAAAAAGCAAACCTATTAGGATTTGGTGTGAATACCTCAATATATGACAGTAGCCTAGTTATGGGTGATGTGTCTGTTGGGAATGATACTTGGATTGGACCGAATACCATATTAGATGGCAGCGGTGGAGGCCTAACTATAGGCGCTCACTGTAGCATTTCTGCTGGGGTACAAATTTACACCCATGATACTGTGCGTCGTACGTTAACAGGTGGGCAGGCAGGGATAGACTTAGCTCCAACTGCCATTGGTAATAATTGTTATATCGGTCCCAATAGTGTCATCGTTAAAGGCATAAGAATTGGTAACAATGTTGTTGTTGGTGCAAACAGTTTAGTGACTAAGGATATTCCTGATAATACCGTGGTATATGGCACGCCAGCAAAAATGGTTGGAAGCAGCTTGAAATATCAGGAAAGCAAATGATTTCAGTAATTGATTGCCAGATGGGTAACATAGGTTCGGTGGTTAATATAATCAAGCATATAGGACACAAAGTACAGGTTATCAGCACTAAAGAAGAGGTTTTAGCGGCTGAGAAGCTGATTTTTCCAGGCGTTGGTCATTGGGATAATGGTGTCAAAAAACTGAGTGAAAGTGGCTTAAAACCAGCACTAATCGAAGCGGTTACTGAGCGAAAAACGCCCTTAATGGGAATTTGTCTGGGCATGCAACTTTTGTTTAAAACTAGTGACGAAGGTAAAAAAGAAGGGTTAGGTTTTGTTCCAGGGCATGTAAAGAAGTTTAACTTTAGTAGTGTTTCCGCAGATCTATTGACAGGGCCGGGTCGTTTACGTATCCCTCATATGGGTTGGAATGTAGTACAGCCTTGTAAAGAGCGTTCACCTATTTTAAACGGGCTTAAAGAGCTTGATGGCGAAACTCGATTTTACTTTGTTCATTCTTACCACGCTAGTGATGTACCAGAAGAATACCAACTGCTGACGAGTCATTATGGTAATGATTTTGTGTGCGCGGTGAATAAAGGCAATGTGTGGGGTTTTCAGTTTCACCCTGAAAAAAGCCATAAGTTTGGTATACAACTTTTTAAGAACTTTGCAGAAAGTATTTAAATGTTACGTACGCGAGTAATTCCAGCCCTATTACTTGATGGGCAAGGTTTGGTAAAAACTACCAAATTTAAGTCTCCGGTTTATGTGGGTGATGCTTCAAACTCATGCCGTATATATAACCAAATGGAAGTTGATGAATTGGTGTTATTTGATATCAGAGCTTCAAGTAAAAAAGTTCCGATTCAGTATGAGCTTATTCAGCAAATTGTATCTGAATGCTTTATGCCGATTTGTTATGGTGGTGGAGTGAAAACGCTCGAAGATTTTAGAAGCTTATTTCACATAGGAGTAGAAAAAGTATCGGTGAGTTCGCTGTTATTTGAAAACCCTCAGGTTGTAAAAGAGGCCATCAAAATATACGGCGCTCAAAGTATCATTGCCACATTAGATATTAAGCGTTCGCGTTTTAGAAACGTTCAGCAGGTATACCTTCATAACGGAAAAAAAAGAATCAAAAAAAGCTTAGATGAAGTGATTGCGTTGCTCAACGACATCGGCGTAGGCGAGATAGTAGTCAACAACATTGACAAAGAAGGCACCTGGGAAGGGTTTGATTGTGATTTGGTTAGATACTTTGCGGATAACACGCAAGTCCCGGTGGTTGCATTAGGTGGTGCAGGCAGTAAAGACGATATAAAAACGGTGGTGCAGCAAGGTCATGCATCAGCGGTCGCATTGGGCAGCATGGCTGTTTTCCAATCGAAAGGGATGGGAGTATTAATCAAATTTCCCAAACTTAAAGAGTTAAAAGAATTATTAGGAACGAAATAGTATGAGTGTGCAAATTTGCCAGCGATGTATTTATGACGAAACGGTGCCGAATACGACATTTGATTCAGAGGGTATTTGTAATTACTGTCGGCAGATTGAAGATTTAGAAGCACAGTTTCCGAATGATGAGCAGGGTGAGAAAGCGTTACAAAAGCTTGTTGATGAGATGAAAGCGGCAGGCAAAGGCAGGAAATATGATGCGTTAATCGGTGTATCGGGGGGGTGTGATTCATCTTATCTGATGCACTTAATGACAAAAAAGTATGGTCTGCGCTTATTGGCTGTCCACTTTGATAACACGTGGAACTCAACGATTGCGACCGAAAATATTCATGCGGTCACTGACAAGCTGGATATCGATTTGTACACGCATGTGGTGGATTCAAAAGAGTTTGATGATATTCTTTTATCGTTTCTAAAGGCGGGTGTGCGTGATATCGAATGTCCTACAGACATAGGCCTGGCCACCACCATGAATATGGCGGCGGAGAAGTATGGCATAAAATATAAGATTGATGGCCACTCTTTCAGAACCGAGGGTTCGGCGCCAATGGGCTGGATATATATGGACGCTAAGTATATCCAAAGCGTTCATAAAGAATATGGCACAGTGCCGATGAAAACCTTCCCGAATTTATGGTTGTCAAAGCAGTTGAAGTGGATGATGTTTAATCAGATTAAATCGATAAGACCGCTTTACTTCTTGGACTATGATAAAGAAGCTGCGAAAGAGATGCTGATGCGAGACTATGGCTGGACATGGTATGGTGGTCACCACTTAGAGAACAGAACGGCGGCGTTTTTCCATAGTTATTTTTTTCCTAAGCGCTGGAACAGTGACTTTAGAATAGTGGGGTATTCAGCTTATTGTCGTGATGGTCGTATGACGCGAGAAGATGCTCTGGAGCGGATGAAAGAAGAACCGCACATTGAAGAGGGTTTGATAGAGTATTATAAGAAGCGTTTGAACTTAAATGACGAAGCTTTCGAAAAGTTCATGACGCAACCGAAGAAATACTATACAGACTTCAAGAACTATAAAAAGACCTTTGAACGGATGAGGCCTTTTTTCTATGTGATGGCAAAAGCGGGTCTAATCCCTTGGAGTTTTTACATCAAATATACACTACCGCATGAAGTAATTAAGGATAAAGATTAGTGAAGTTAATGTTGCTAAAGGTTGTATTCTTGGTACAAAAAATACTCTTGAATACCTCCTTTGCTGTTTGTAAATTGTTTGCGCCGAAACAAAAAGAAGGTGTAGTGATAGGTATTGAGGAAATAGCCTCAATACTATATTCATTAGGTGGTGCTTTAAAAGGCGCGAAAACAGTCAATTTTTATAAAAACCCCTATTATGATGAAAAGTATGATTATTATTTTGGTCAATATAAAGCGTACAAGTTGATAAAACATTTTATCTCTCCGATTTTGTTAGGTTATTTGATGGTGCGCTACAAAACTTTCATCTATATCAGCGGTAACGGCTATCTTTTGCGACACCTTGATGGTAGAGCTTATGAGTTTTGGAAGCTTAGAAAGCATGGGTGTGATGTAATTTGTTATTTTACAGGATCGGATATACGTTCATTTAAGCGTTTAGATGCTTTTGGAAAAGCACATAATATGGATGTAATTACGACCTATCAGCCTATTTCTCATAATGGGATTGATAGTGCGTTTAATGAGAATATACGTAAGATGTTAGGTGAAACTGCTAACAAGTATGCGTCAGCTATTTTCAATCCATCAACAGATCAAATGGCCTATATAGAGCGAAATTGTCACCCATTCTTGTACTTTGCAGATGAGCGCAAGATTCAGTATTTACCGGAGAAATTTCAGCAAGAAACGAAAGTGGTACTGCACGCACCATCATCTCCCATTATAAAAGGTACACCAATAGTTCGAGCGGTTATAAAGCAACTGCAAGAAGAGGGGTATGACTTTGAGTATGTTGAGTTGATAGGGGTACCAAATACTCAGGTTATGGCAGAGCTTGCCAAGGCACATATAGTGCTGAATGAGTTTTATGCGTTAGTTCCAGGTGTATTTGGTGTTGAGGCGATGATGAATAACGCAGTGCTTCTGACTTCAGCAGATAGAGAGTTAGAGCCGACGTTATTTGAGGGAGCGAATGAGGCGTGGGTTGTTACGCCTTATTGGCAACTTTATAATAATTTAAAGTATGCACTAGAGAGTCCGATGGAAGTTCTAAAAGATCAGGCAGATAAAGGGACACAATGGGTAGAGCAATATTGCACATATGAGTTTAGTTCTAACTATTTGAATAACGTAATTGAGCAGCTCGATGATTAAGAGTTTTTTAAAGGACTCTATTTTATATACACTCGCAAACCTGTTTACTAAAGGTATCGCATTTATTATGCTACCTGTTTTTCTGAGTTATTTAACTAAATCTGAGTATGGTGTATTGGATTACATCACAACGGTTGGTTTAGTGCTTGGGGTAGTAGTAGCCTTAGAGATAGCGCAGGCTGTTATAAGATTTTCGTCTGATTCAGAAAACAATGCTTATGCAAAGGCGCAATATATAAATGCTGGGTTGATTTTTACCCTGGGTTGTTACTCAATTCTGATAATTTGTGTGCATTTTAATTTAGGTAGCGTTGCTCACTTTTTAACTGGCGATAGTGAAAATCTAAATATTGCTTCTCTGACTGTTTTTAGTTATTTTGCACTGGCATTAATGTACTTAACTGCCGTGATCTACCGCTCCAATCTCAATGCGAAATCTGCAACATTATCTTCTGCTGTGGCGGCGACAATCACTTCCATAATTACCTATTTATTACTTAGTCGTTTTGATATGGGGTTAGAAGGGGTTTTATGGGGCATAATTATAGGTCAGTTGTCTGTCGCAATTATTAACTTATTTAATTTAAGAGCATTTTGGCTGGTCTTCCCTTGTTGGCAAACATTAAAAGAAATGCTTCAATTTTCATCTCCTTTAGTCATATCAAGTCTTGGTGTTGTATTTGCCACTTTTGCTGATCGGTTAATGATTAAAGAGTTGCTCGATTTCTCAGAATTAGGCGAATACAGTGTTGCAGCAAGACTTGCAGCCGGTGTTGCTTTACTTACTGTTGGCTTTCAGAGTGCTTTAGCCCCTTTAATTTACAGTCAATTGGATAACTCAGAAACCCCCCAGAATTTAAATAAACTGTTACGCTTCTATGTAGTCGTCGGCATTATGTTTATTGTTGTTGCATTTTCGGTATCTGATCCATTGATAGTTCTAATAGCGGGTGAGGGATACAGCAAAGCCCCAGATATACTGGCGATTTTATCTTTGTCGGTTTTGTTAAATAGTGCTTATTTATTTTTCCCTGGGCTTTCAATCGCAAAGAAAACACACGTTCTAGCTGGAATAAATATTTTTTCAGGGTTATTAAATATTCTGCTTAATTTTATATTTATCCCTAAATTGGGTATCTACGGTGCAGGATTAGCAACATTAGGTAGTGCCTTGGTAAGCCTCATTCTTAATATTTATTACTCAGAGAAATATTTCTCTGTTTTGAAAGTCGTAAAATTTTAATTCTTCTGCTCTAGATGGCTTGCTTGATTTCACTTTCAATAACTGGGCAGTCTGCACAATGAAACCACACCCACCCCCCCCCCCCCCCACTCCACACAGCCGCTATCCACGCGT
>Ga0102948_1000850_pt1 | contig 12155 bp, 10 predicted proteins | sample SalPonA_A_H2O_MG_FD_78211 | JGI IMG/M metagenome (GOLD analysis project Ga0102948, IMG submission 78211) | Water microbial communities from South San Francisco under conditions of wetland restoration - Salt Pond MetaG R2A_A_H2O_MG | ecosystem: Environmental > Aquatic > Non-marine Saline and... | reverse complement strand
GGGCGCTTAATCTTGATGGCGGAGCGAGAGGGATTCGAACCCTCGATACGCGTAAACGTATACACCCTTAGCAGGGGTGCGCCTTCAGCCACTCGGCCACCGCTCCACAACAACGGCGCGTATGGTACAAGACCGGTTGTTAAAGTTAAAGCCTTAAGTTCAGAAAACTGCAGAAAAGTTTACGAAGATGCCTCATTAGGCTCACCTTCCTGCTGAATACGCAGATAGATCTCTTCACGGTGGACGCTAACATCTTTGGGTGCGTTTACACCGATGCGAACCTGGTTACCCTTCACGCCTAGCACCGTGACGGTAACATCATCTCCCACCATTAAGGTTTCACCTACACGACGTGTAAGAATAAGCATGGTCTCTCCCTAAAATTCCGTTTAAGCCAAATTGCGGATTAACATCAGTGCTCGAGTCCATGTTCCCACATGATCGTCCTTGCCCGAACCTTAGGTCTCTACAGACTGATCTTAATATAGACCAGTCTGTAAAATATGCTTAGCCAGTAACAGTATCTGTTTTATCCAGATCAAACGCTGTGTGCAGAGCCCTTACCGCGAGTTCCATGTACTTCTCAGAGATCACCACAGAGACCTTAATCTCAGAGGTAGAGATCATCTGGATATTAATGTTCTCATCCGCCAGCGCCGTAAACATTTTACTCGCTACACCCGCATGGGAGCGCATGCCTACTCCGACAATCGATACCTTCGCTATCTTGTTATCACCTACACACTCTCGACCACCAAGCATGGCGTTAACCTCTTTGAGGATAGCGTACGCTTTTTCGTAATCGTTACGGTGCACTGTGAAGGTAAAGTCGGTTGTCTGATCCGCTGCTACGTTCTGCACGATCATGTCGACCTCGATGTTCGCTGCGCTCACCGGGCCAAGAATACGCGAAGCGACACCCGGAAGATCAGGCACACCCATCAGTGTCAATTTGGCTTCATCGCGGTTAAACGCGATACCTGAGATTATCGGCTTTTCCACAGTATCTTCATCCTCAGTAGTAATCAGTGTACCGCCGCCATCCTGGAAGCTCGAAAGAACTCGCAGAGGTACTTTGTATTTGCCCGCAAATTCGACTGAGCGAATCTGCAACACCTTAGAACCCAGACTCGCCATCTCGAGCATCTCTTCAAAGGTGATTTGATCTAGTCTCTGAGCGCTCTCGACTACGCGAGGGTCAGTCGTGTAAACCCCATCCACGTCGGTGTAGATCTGACACTCATCAGCCTTAAGCGCAGCAGCAAGCGCCACACCTGTGGTATCAGAGCCACCACGTCCAAGGGTCGTAATGTTGCCGTCCTCATCCATCCCCTGGAATCCGGCTACAACGACCACCCGCCCTGCATCCAGATCCTTGCGCATCAGATCGGTCTGAATATCCTCGATGCGAGCTTTAGTATGGGAGCTATCTGTCTTTATACGGACCTGCGCCCCTGTATACGAGCGAGCATCGACGCCGCGCTGCTTAAGGGCCATGCTCAACAGCGAAATCGTAACTTGCTCTCCAGTTGAGACCAGCACGTCATATTCACGCGGATCAGGTGTCTCCTGAATCTCTTTTGCCAAACCGATGAGCCGATTCGTCTCACCGCTCATAGCGGAGACAACCACCACAATATCGTGTCCCTGATCACGAAAGCGTTTTACTTTATCGGCCACTGCCTGAATGCGCTCTACAGAGCCCACTGAGGTACCGCCGTATTTCTGTACATATAACGCCATTATCTGACTTCCTAAAACAGCTCCGGTTTAACTTAAATCGACGAACGTACCAGCTCAGTAACGCTGGCAATGGCGGCAGGCAGAGCCGCTGCGTCGGTACCGCCACCCTGTGCCATGTCAGGACGACCACCACCCTTTCCACCTACCTGAGCGGCAAGGTTACGAATAAGATCGCCCGCTTTGACGCGGTCTGTCAGATCCTGAGTTACACCGGCGACAAGGCTCACTTTATCACCTTCGGCAGCAGCCAGAACGACAACCCCAGAGCCTAACTTACTCTTTAACTGGTCCAACATATCACGCAGTGACTTGGCATCAGCGCCCTCAACCTTAGTGGCTAGCACTCTGATACCTTCAATATCTACCGCGCCAGAAAGCAACTCACCGCTCTGTGCACTGGCAAGCTTAGCGTTGAGCCTTTCAATCTCTTTTTCTAATGCACGAGTACGGTCATTTAACGCACGGTACTTCTCAACAAGCGAATCGCGACCCGCTTTGACCATGCCACCCAACTCGCCTAAAAGCTTTTCACTCTGATTGAACCAGTGCAACGCAGCTTCGCCTGTAACCGCCTCTATTCGACGCACACCGGCTGCAATGCCACCCTCAGAGATAATCTTCATCAGACCGATGTCGCCCGTTCGTTTAGCATGGGTGCCGCCACAAAGCTCGGTCGAAAAGCCATTACCCATATCTAATACGCGAACCATATCATCGTACTTCTCACCAAAGAGAGCTGCCGCCCCTTTAGCCTTAGCCTCTTCGAGTGCCATAATCTCAGTAGTGACCGCTGAATTTTTCCGAATCTCGTCGTTCACCATCGACTCGATGGCGGCGAGTTCTTCAGCGCTGACGGCTTCAAAGTGTGAAAAGTCGAAACGTAGGCGCTCAGCGTTCACCAGTGAGCCCTTCTGCTGGACGTGATCACCAAGGACTCGGCGCAGCGCTTCGTGTAGCAAGTGTGTTGCAGAGTGATTTAGCGCGGCGCCCTGACGTTTGGCTTTATCAACTTCGGCCACTAGGGTCGCTCCAACCTCGATAACCCCCTCAGTCACCAGACCGTGGTGCAGGTGGTTTCGTCCCTCTTTAGTACAATCAGTAACCGCAAACTGCCCTCTGTCCCAGCTGAGTGTCCCAGAGTCGCCAACCTGACCGCCGGACTCACCGTAGAAAGGGGTGCGTTTGAGTACAATTACACCTTTCTGGCCTGCACTCAGTTGCTGTACAGACTCACCGTTCACAATCAGAGCACTGACTTCCACACGGTCCTCAAGGTGGTCATAACCGGAGAACTCGGTTTCACCCTCCAGCTTGATACCGTCGTTATAGTCAACATTAAAGCTACCTGACGCACGCGCACGTTCGCGCTGCTCTGCCATCGCTAATTCAAAACCGTCCATATCAATCGTGAGATCCTGCTCTCGCGCGACATCTGCGGTCAAATCAACAGGGAAACCAAAAGTATCGTATAGTTTGAAAACGGTCTCACCGGGAATGACATTGGTATTCAAATCGGCGATTGCCTCGGTGAGCAGAGCCATGCCTTTATCAAGAGTACGAGCAAACTGCTCCTCCTCTTTGAGAAGCACACGTTCTACCTGCTCCTGCATCTTGGCAAGCTCTGGATATGCTTCACCCATTTCGGCAACCAGCGGTCCAACCAACTTATGGAAAAACGGTTCAGTCGCGCCCAACTTGTTACCATGACGAATTGCACGACGCATAATGCGGCGCAGTACATATCCACGACCTTCATTTGATGGTGTAACGCCATCGGTAATCAGGAACGAACATGAGCGGATGTGGTCGGCGATTACGCGCAACGATTTATTCGACAGATCGTTCGTAGAAATTATTTCAGCGGTCGCTTTCAGCAGATTTTGGAACAGATCAATCTCATAGTTTGAGTGCACACCCTGCATAACCGCTGCGATACGCTCCAGCCCCATGCCAGTATCAATTGATGGACGCTCCAGGGGAGTCATCGTCCCATCGGCGGAGCGGTTGTACTGCATAAAGACAACGTTCCAGATCTCGATGTAACGATCACCGTCCTCATCCTCACTTCCCGGAGGACCACCCCAGACATCTGGGCCGTGATCAAAGAAGATCTCCGTACAAGGACCACAAGGTCCGGTATCACCCATTGCCCAGAAGTTATCTTCATCAAGACGTGAGAATCGATCTGGATCTACACCAATCTCCTCTTTCCAGATCTTTTCTGCTTCAGAGTCCGAGTGGTGTACGGTTACCCATAGGCGCTCTTTGGGAAGACCAAGCGTTTCCGTCAGAAAGGTCCAGGCATAACGAATAGCATCTTCTTTGAAGTAGTCCCCAAAGCTGAAGTTACCCAGCATCTCAAAAAAGGTGTGGTGACGGGCAGTGTATCCAACGTTATCCAGATCATTGTGTTTCCCGCCCGCGCGCACACAACGCTGCGATGTTGTTGCGCGACTGTAGTTGCGTTTGTCGCTGCCAAGGAACACATCCTTGAACTGGACCATACCGGCGTTGGTGAACAGCAGCGTGGCGTCGTTTCCAGGGATCAATGGGCTGGATGCAACGATTTCATGCCCTTGAGACTTAAAGTATTCAAGGAAAGCGCTGCGAATTTCAGCACTGCTCATCTGTTTCATGATTAATCCGTGTCCTGCAAAAAGGTACATGTATAAAATGGCGCAACAGTATACACCTGTATGCTTTTTGTTCGAATACCCACAACGGGAAAAACAGAATTACCAGCGCTATAAATCCATCAAAATAGCGTTTTAAAGAGAGAGGGAGCCCAATACTTACTTACTGAGCTTCTTCTGAAAGCTGGTGGCGTATGGCGTAGTTGATTTCGTCGAATCCAAAACCACGCCCTGCCATATGGCGAAATCGCTTAGCGCGCTCCTTCTGGTCTGTCGCAGGACGATCACCATAGCGACGCTTGTAATACTCTAATGCTCGCTGATTCTCTTTGCAGTCAAGATTATTGAGCGTGGTGTTAATCATCTCCGCTGAGACACCTTTTTGCCTCAGGTCGTACTCTATTTTTCGCCGGCCCTGCCCCTGTTCCAACCTCTGTCGAACCTGTGCATCCACGAACCTCTGATCGCTCTGGTAACCCGCGGCCGCAAATTGATTCAGAAGTGACTCGGCCATCTCGGCGGGGCATTCCCGCTGCTGAAGTTTCTGTCGTAACTGTGATCTTGGATAATCACGTCGAGCCAGCAGGTCCAGAAGATAACTGCGCGCTTCGGCCTCACTCTCTATCGGTTTCGCTTTAGATTTCATGAGACATCAGCCTAGATTAACTCAAATAAAAAAGGGCTCAATGAGCCCTTTTTCTGTGTATCAATTAAAAGTCGAGTTCTGCGTTGGACTCTTTAGAGCTCTTCTCATCTGTCTTTTTAACGGGTACTGAAAGCAACTGGTTACGGATCTCTGTCTCTATCTCATTCGCAATCTCGGGATGCTCTTCTAGATACTTCGCTGCGTTTGCCTTACCCTGACCAATTTTATCGCCTTTGTATGAATACCAAGCGCCCGCTTTCTCAATCAGTTTCTGCTGAACACCGAGGTCGATCACTTCACCCATGTGATAGATACCCGCACCGTACATGATCTGGAACTCAGCCTGTTTGAACGGTGGCGCCACCTTATTCTTGACAACTTTAACTCGCGTCTCGTTGCCCACTATCTCATCACCCTGCTTCACTGCACCGGTGCGGCGAATATCCAAGCGCACAGAACAGTAGAACTTGAGTGCGTTACCGCCCGTTGTAGTCTCAGGGTTACCGAACATCACACCAATTTTCATACGGATCTGGTTAATAAAGACCAGCAGCGTATTTGATTGCTTGACCGTACCAGTTAGCTTACGCAGCGCCTGCGACATTAAGCGCGCCTGCAGACCCACATGAGAATCACCCATATCTCCCTCAATCTCCGCCTTGGGCGTCAGCGCCGCGACGGAGTCGACAACGATAACATCTACAGCGCCCGAGCGGGTCAGCATGTCCGTGATTTCAAGCGCTTGCTCGCCCGTGTCGGGCTGTGAGACGAGCAGGCTATCCACATCGACGCCTAACTTTTCGGCATAAATTGGATCGAGCGCGTGTTCCGCATCAACAAACGCACAGGTCTTACCCTGGCGCTGAGCCTCGGCAATAACCTGCAGAGTGAGTGTCGTTTTGCCAGATGACTCAGGGCCGTAGATCTCAACAATACGACCATAAGGAAGTCCCCCTATGCCTAGAGCAACATCCAAACCCAATGAACCTGTTGAGACCGCCGGGATCGCCTCACGTGGCTGCTCGCCCATACGCATCACTGCGCCTTTACCAAACTGACGCTCAATCTGAGAAAGTGCAGCGTCTAGGGCTTTCTGTCTATTCTGATCCATAACCGGCCTCACTAAAAAGTACTGTATTAATAAACAGTATTAAAACAGATAATAAAAAGAATGCAAGCGAGAGATCGTCATTAGAGATATTTCGATTCAATCAAACCCGACAGGGCAGCTTCGACCGCCTGGCGACGAATTTCTGTCCGATCGCCCCGAAATTGGAACCTCTGTGCCCAAACATGTTGATGCACGCGCCATCCTATCCAGACAGTCCCAACCGGCTTCTCCAGGCTCCCGCCGTCTGGACCCGCGACGCCGCTGATAGAAACAGCACAGTTCGCTTTCGAGTTGATACAGGCTCCGGTTACCATCTCGAGTACCACCGCTTCGCTCACGGCACCCTGAGTTTCAAGCGTCTCCTCACGAACACCCAACATTCGCTGTTTGGCCAGGTTTGAGTAGGTTACGAAGCCAGCATCAAACCATGCGGAGCTACCGGCTACAGAAGTCACAAGCGCCGAAACCCAGCCACCCGTGCAGGATTCTGCGGTCGCCAGAACAAGGTTGCGACCGAGAAGCGCTTCTCCCAGACGTTTCGCTAAAGCTTCCATTTGCGGACTCCCATCAGACCTTATTTCGCGTAGAATTACTGATGTCACATCTTAATATTACGCACTTTCCAATTATAAAGTTCAAATTAGAGCCCCAATGACCACTGACGCCCAGAACCTCTCACAACATACACCGATGATGCAGCAGTACCTAAAAATTAAGGCGCAGCACTCGCAGGAGTTTCTGTTCTACCGTATGGGTGATTTCTATGAACTCTTTTTTGATGATGCTAAGCGCGCTGCGCAGATTCTCGATATTTCGCTCACTGCTCGCGGTAAATCCGCTGGCGAACCAATACCTATGGCCGGTATTCCGTATCACTCGGCGGACAATTACATTGCCAAGATCGTACGAGCTGGCGAGTCTGTGGCCATATGCGAACAAGTGGGTGATCCTGCTACCAGCAAGGGACCGGTGGATCGTCAAGTTGTCCGTGTCATTACACCCGGCACGTTAACCGACGAAGCTCTCCTCGATGAGCGCCGGGATAACTTACTGGCCGCCATCTGTCAAAGCGGTGAACGTTTTGGACTGGGGGCACTTGATATTAGTGCTGGCCGCTTTATCGTTTCCGAGGTTGATTCCGAGTCGGCACTTATCGCCGAGCTTGAGCGCATGAAACCAGCCGAATTGCTTTTGGGTGATGAATTAGCCAATGCTAGCTGGATTTCCCATCTGAAACATACTGGCGTTCGGCGACAGCCACCCTGGGCATTTGAACCAGAAACCTGCGAACGGCTTCTAAATGAGCAGTTTAAAACGCGCGATTTAAGCGGCTTCGGTTGCGAGAACATGCCACTCGCAATTGCTGCAGCCGGATGCCTGATGCAGTACGCTAAAGAGACCCAAAGAGGTAACTTGCCACACATCACACGCATGAGTGTTGAGAAGGCAAACAATGCCGTGCACATCGATGCCGCCACACGGCGGAATCTGGAACTGGATCTTAATCTCAGCGGCGGTGCAGACCATACGTTGGTAGCAGTGCTTGACCGCACTCAAACACCGATGGCGGGCCGCCTCCTGCGACGCTGGGTTCACCAACCTTTGCGTGCGATCGATGAATTACACCAGCGCCAAGGTGCGATAGCGTGGTTGCAGCATGACTACCGTTTTGAAGCACTGCAACCATTGCTCAAACAGATCGGCGATATGGAGCGCATTCTCGCTCGGGTGGCGCTTCGTTCGGCACGACCAAGAGATCTGGAGCGTCTCAAGCACGCCATGGCACAGTTACCTGATATCCAACAGATCATCTCAGAAACTGATTCAACTCGCCTTATTTCACTCACCGAGGAGATCAGCGAGTTTCCTCAACTCGCCGATCTGCTTGACAGAGCCATTATTGACGGACCGCCTGTGGTCATCCGTGATGGGGGCGTCATCGCCGAGGGTTACGACGCAGAACTGGATGATCTAAGGAATCTTAGCGAAAACGCCGGGAACTACCTGCTGGAGCTTGAGCAACGTGAGCGCCAGCGCACCGGTATCGCTACGCTCAAAGTTGGCTACAATCGGGTACATGGTTACTACATCGAGGTAACGAAAGCCCAAGCGGGTGAGATGCCAATCGACTATCAGCGCCGCCAGACACTGAAGAATGCGGAGCGCTACATCACCCCTGAACTTAAACAGTTTGAGGATAAGGCTCTCAGCGCGCGTAGCCGTGCATTGACACGAGAGAAAGCTCTCTACGAGGAGCTGATTGAAGTGTTGGCGGAGCAATTGTCACCACTGCAAGCCTGCTCAGCCGCACTGGCTCAACTTGATGTCCTTCAGAATTTTGCTGAGCGCGCTCAGACACTAGACTATGTCTGCCCTACTCTGACCACAGCCGCGGAGCTTGAAATACGGGCAGGCCGCCACCCTGTCGTCGAACGAGTGATGAACACACCCTTCGTTGCTAATGATGTAAGCCTCAACTCTGACCGCCGGATGCTGGTGATCACGGGTCCTAATATGGGCGGAAAATCAACCTACATGCGCCAGATCGCGTTGATCACACTACTGGCTCAAATAGGTTCTTTTGTGCCGGCAACAGAGGCTCGAATCGGAGTTACTGATCAGATCTTCACTCGCATGGGGAGTTCCGATGACCTTGCGGGCGGGCGCTCAACCTTTATGGTTGAGATGACTGAAACAGCCAACATTCTGCACAATGCTACGGAGCACTCACTCGTTCTGATGGACGAGGTAGGTCGAGGTACCAGCACTTTTGACGGCCTCTCGCTCGCTTGGGCCGCTGCAGAGCATTTGGCACAAAAAAGTCTCTCTCTGACCCTTTTTGCCACACACTACTTTGAGCTGACTCAACTGGCGGATCTCATCGCAAGCGTTGATAACGTTCACCTTAGCGCTGTAGAACACAACGATCACATTGTATTTATGCACGAAGTGAAACAGGGTCCGGCCAGTCAGAGCTATGGTCTGCAGGTAGCACAGCTGGCGGGCGTCCCTCGCAACGTCATTCTGAGCGCTAAAAAACGGTTGCAGCAGCTTGAGCAGGACTCCAGCGCCAGCCCTCATCGCCCCGCTTCAAAAGAGCAACCACCGGTCGCTCAGGCTGACCTCTTTATTACGCCAGTACCATCGGAGTCTGACCAACGCTTAGCGCAGATCAATCCCGACGATCTAACCCCTCGCCAAGCACTTGAGCTACTCTATGAGCTGACTCGACTAGCGCGAAATTAGGAGTAAACCCAATGACCTATCTGGTAACCGAAAACTGCATTCGCTGTAAATACACCGACTGTGTGGATGTATGCCCGGTAGATTGCTTCTATGAGGGTCCTAATTTCCTCGTCATTCATCCCGACGAGTGCATTGACTGTGGTTTGTGTGAGCCCGAATGTCCTGCCGATGCCATCCTGCACGAAGATGATCTGAAACCAGAGCAGGATCAGTTCTACGCGCTTAATCAAGAACTCGCCGAGGTCTGGCCAAACATCAATCAAAGCAAATCTGCGCTCGCAGATGCCGACAAATGGAAGGGCGTTCCAGATAAACTTAAGTTCCTCGAGCGCTAGCTTTTGCATTTAAGACTGGCGCTAGGTGCTTTTTCTTTTCAGATACCCGAAGTGCCGGGCTAGTCGTTATCTCAACTCAGCTGACCTTTAATCAGAAGTATCCAAGCGCCGAATCAACTAAGAAGCCAGTGCAGCAGTGACAAACAAGTTGCATAAGCTTTTTAAGTTGCAGCGCTCGAGCGAACTCACTCTTTCTTAAAAATGTAGCCCAACAAAAACGCCAGCGTTATAAGCTGGCGTTTCGGTTCAATTAAATCCAAGGATTAGAGGCTAAACAGATCCTGTGCATTTAGTCCGTTGTCTTCAAGAATCTCTCGAAGACGCTTGAGCGCCTCAACCTGTATCTGCCGAACACGCTCGCGAGTCAGACCAATCTCGCGCCCCACCTCTTCTAGCGTCGCCATCTCGTGGCCGCGAAGGCCAAAACGACGGGCAAGGACATCGGCATGCTTCTCAGGCAGCATATCGAGCCACTTGTTAAGATTTCCGGTGATGTTGTCATCCTGCAAACGCTGTTCAGGATCCTGCGCCTCTTCGTCAGCAATGGTCTCAACCAGTGACTTCTCGTTGTCGCCGCCAAGGGGTATGTCGATGGAGCCTACGCGCTCGTTGAGCCCAAGCATCTTCTCGACATCCTCTACCGGTTTTCCAACGTGCTGTGCAATCTCCTCGGGAGTTGGCTCGTGATCTAGCTTTTGAGCCAGCTCGCGCGCAGCGCGAAGGTAGACGTTAAGCTCTTTTACCACATGGATCGGCAGCCGAATGGTACGCGTCTGATTCATGATCGCGCGTTCAATTGTTTGGCGTATCCACCAAGTGGCATAGGTAGAGAAACGGAAGCCACGCTCCGGATCAAACTTTTCGACGGCGCGTATCAACCCAAGGTTACCCTCCTCGATCAGATCAAGTAGAGAGAGGCCGCGGTTAATGTAACGGCGGGAAATTTTTACCACCAACCGCAGGTTACTCTCAATCATGCGCTGACGAGCGGGCATGTCACCCTTGAGAGCGAGTCGACCAAAGTAGACTTCTTCTTCTGCTGACAACAAGGGCGAAAAGCCAATCTCGTTAAGATAAAGCTGAGTCGCATCTAACGACTTGGCGTTCACCAGATCCTGATGCGCCATGCTGCCACGGCCGCGCCCAGAATTCAGAAACTCAGGGCTGTCGTCGTCAGAGTCATCCTCTGTGTCAGCATCCTTGTCGCTGCTATCATCTTCATCAAGAAGTTCAACATCTTCTTCGTAATCGACGTTGCTGCTTGAGTTCATCTATATCTGCCTCATTTAAATGCGCAAATTCTGCACACCGTCCTTGGTGAAGTCAGATTTGAATTCCTATCGTTTAGGTAGATACCTCAAAGGATCTACCGGGCGTCCATCGCGGCGCACCTCAAAATGCAACATTGGCACACTCGCACCCGTATTACCTATTTCGGCCACGGGCTCGCCAAATTTAACCTTTTGATTTTCACGTACCAAAATGCGACTGTTGTGTGCATATGCACTCAAATAGTCTTGGTTATGACTGATAATGACAAGGTTTCCGTATCCAAGCAAGCCACTTCCCGCATAAACCACCGTACCATCGGCCGCAGCAACCACTGGATCACCAATTGTTCCCGCTATATCTAACCCTTTGTTGCCGCCTTCTGCCGAGGAAAATCCAGCAAGAATCTTGCCAGAATGAGGCCACCCCCAGGTAATATCTGATTTAACTGGTACTACTTTAGGCTTGGCTGGTGAGTTCGTATCTGCTTTTCTTGCCACTCTGGGCTTTGCTGACGCCGATCTCTGCTGCTGTGGTTCGACGGTGCGAGGTTGAGGTGATGCCGATCGAGTTTTTAGAACCTGTCCGGCGTAGATTAGATTTCTATCACGGATCTTGTTGATACGCTGCAATTCGCGGTAATCGACACCCAACTTAAAGGCTATACCAATCAGTGTATCTCCGCTTTGGACTCGGTACTCATCCCCCGCAAGCGCTGTTACTTTTCGCGCACCGAGGGATTGATCGTAGACCGGCGCATAACCACCACCGCAACCATGCAGCAGGAGCAATACAGACATCAACACCAGTAAACGCATCTAGCGCTTTACCCCAGCATTCTGTCGGTCAAGCGCCAGTACCAGCAGTGCACCAACGATCGCCAGAACGACAGAGATGAGCGTTTGCGGATCCGCCCCGGTCAAGTCCAGATATGCACTTGGAGAGATATTCTGCTGTACCAGAGGAATCTGTTCGCCGTTTGAGTTCAGTGTGTAAGATAGGGTGTACTTCCACGGCCAAACCTTATTCAAAGAGCCAAGCAGAAATCCCCCAAGAAGAGCCAATGTCAGCGCATGGTAACGACTAAACGCCCAGCTCAGCACGCGCGAAAAACTGAGCAGGCCTAAAACACAGCCAAACGCAAAGAGCCCGAGCGTCGGTATCTCAAACTG
>Ga0102948_1000849_pt1 | contig 12160 bp, 13 predicted proteins | sample SalPonA_A_H2O_MG_FD_78211 | JGI IMG/M metagenome (GOLD analysis project Ga0102948, IMG submission 78211) | Water microbial communities from South San Francisco under conditions of wetland restoration - Salt Pond MetaG R2A_A_H2O_MG | ecosystem: Environmental > Aquatic > Non-marine Saline and... | reverse complement strand
ATAAGAGATTGACTCAATAACTGCCCTGCACGCCCAACCGCAGCGATGCGATTAACCGCTTTAGCACCCAATCGCTGGAGGAACTGAATCATTGTGAGTCACCAAACAACTGATCTTTAAAAGAGGGCGCTGGGTAATGGAAAGGCACAGGACCATCGGGTCGCCCTTTCATGAACTGCTCTACTCGCGGGTCTTCAGAGTCATTAAGCTGATCAGGGGCACCCTGAGCCAAAACTTTACCATCGGATATAAGATAGACGTAATCCGCAATGCTCAAGGTCTCTTGGATGTCATGCGAGACAATAACGGAAGTGTGACCCAGCGCTTTGTTCAAACGTGATATCAAATTAATCAAAACCCCCATAGCAATAGGGTCTTGCCCTGCAAAAGGTTCGTCATACATTAAGAGGTCAGGATCAAGAGCAATTGCCCTGGCCAATGCAGCACGCCTGGCCATACCACCTGATAATTCTGCAGGTTTCAGCTCACTCGCGCCGCGCAAGCCGACAGCGTTCAACTTCATAAGAACAAGATCTCGAATAACGCGTTCAGGCAAATCAGTATGCACTCTCAAGGGAAAGGCGACATTTTCAGCGACGGTCATATCTGTAAATAGAGCACCGCTTTGGAACAACATACCCATTTTAGCCCTTAACTCAAACAGACGGCGTCTATTGAGACTATGAACATTGTCACCGTCGACAATGATTGATCCATTTTCAGGCGCCAGCTGGCCACCAATCAATTTCAAGAGCGTCGTTTTACCCGTTCCAGACGGCCCCATAATCGCTGTAATTTTACCGCGAGGAATCGTTAACGAGAGATCATTAAATATCTTTCGCTCACCACGCCAGAAGCTAAGATTACTCACTTCGATATGTGTGTCGTTTAATTGAGCCATCAGTGCCTATAATTGTTAGAGGAGAAATGTTGAACGAATTTTAGTCTAAAAGCAGAGCTTATCAATCAGACCATTGAATAAAGAAAAAATATAGAGACTCTTTACCGGACAGTCACTCATAAAAACAGTAATATATTCTAAATTAATGAGTATTAACGCGAACTTAAGGATTTCGACCGTTGTCCGATTCACAAACCCCCAGATTCGATTTCGTTAGCGCAGGCAAGAAGACCATCGCAACTGAGCAGGAAGCCATTCAGGCTTTACATGACTCCTTAGGTGAGGCGTTCAACCTAGCCTGCCACTATCTTTTGAACTGCAAAGGCCGTGTTATCGTCACAGGGATGGGTAAATCAGGGCATATCGGCACTAAGATAGCGGCAACACTTGCGAGCACTGGCACCCCCGCATTTTTTGTTCACCCGGGCGAAGCTAGCCATGGCGATCTTGGAATGTTTACCAAAGAAGATGTCGTTATTGCCCTTTCAAACTCTGGGGAGTCCAGCGAAGTGGTCACCATCCTTCCTCTGCTTAAGCGCAAAGGAATTACGCTGATTTCAATCACCTCTAAGCCCAAATCAGCTTTGGCAACCAGTGCAGATGTAAGCCTTGTAACCCCTATTGAGCGTGAAGCTTGCCCGCTCAATCTTGCACCCACTTCCAGCACGACTGCACAACTGGTTCTTGGCGATGCGATAGCTACCGCGCTGTTGGAAGCAAGAGGTTTTAGCGCAGAGGATTTTGCATTCTCACATCCAGGCGGTGCACTAGGTCGACGACTCCTGTTGAAGGTTAGTGATTTGATGCATTCAGGAGACGAGGTACCTTCTGTTTCTCCCAACACACCTATTCAAGAGGCGCTGGTAGAGATAACCCAAAAACGCTTAGGTATGACAACGGTAGTGGACGAGGAACTAAAGCCCCTTGGCATTTTTACCGATGGGGATCTACGCCGCGCAATCGATCAGGGCGTGAATCTAAACCAAGCTCCTATTGACGCTGTGATGACGAAAGACTTTACCACTGTAACTCCTGATATGTTGGCCGCAGAAGCGTTACAAATCATGCAAGATAGAAAAATAAATGCACTCATTGCTTTAGATCAGACGGGGCGAGTTGCAGGGGCATTGAACATGCACGACATGTTAAAAGCAGGAGTTATCTGATGCGTCCTAACCCAACAGAAGATCAAATTACTCTGATTAAGCCGATTAAACTGCTTGTGATGGATGTTGATGGAATCCTGACCGAAGGCAATCTCAGCTTCCTCGCCGATGGAAGTGAGATTAAGAGCTTTAATATTCTCGACGGCCTTGGCATAAAGCTATTAATGGATTCTGGTGTCAAAACCGCCATCATTACCGGCAGACAATCCAACCAAGTAATCCAACGTGCAGAGTCACTGGGTATTAACTACATACAACAGGGTCGAGAAGACAAGTTGACCGCGCTGCAAGAACTTTGGAATAACACCGGTTTTACCTCATCGAATACAGCTTACATCGGTGATGACTTGCCGGATCTGTCGGCCATAAAAGCGGCACAATTGGGTGTGACTGTCCCAAACGGACATTGGCTGGTAAAAGAGATTGCAGATCATATCACATCTCAATCGGGCGGACGCGGAGCTGTTCGTGAGCTTTGTGAGTTAATCATGGCTTGCCAAGGCACATTGCAAGGCGCTTTGGAGCGGTTTAAGTGATTGCGAATCTCAGAGCAAAAATCAGATTAGCCATTGCATCAACGCTGATTGCTCTCTTTTTGATCTTTACGCTGATGTTGAACCAAGGCGATATTGAGAAAGACGGTTTCTTGCAAGAGAATCCCAATAGAATTGATTTTTTCGTAACGGATGCCACCCTCACCCGCTGGTCTGAAGAGGGTACTGTCAGCTCTGTTACCAATACGCCACGTGCAGAACATCTCGTAAACGCAGAGCAGATGAAATTAACAACGCCTTTTTCTGTAGGCTATCGTCCGGATGGCACAATTGAACATACCATCAATGCTGACCTAGGGTATTTTGCTGACGATAACAGTCAGCTAGACCTTGAAGGTAACGTGGAGCTTCACCATAATCCTGACTCAGAGAAAGACACTGCACTCTTCACTGAACAGTTGAGTTACTTTCCAGAGCAAAATCTTGCAACCAGCGATGTGGAAGTGGAGTTTCTCAACAATCAAGGCTCAACCAAAGGGGTTGGCATGACACTTAATACGGAATTAAATACCTTAGATCTACATTCAACAGTGAGGGGGACCTATGTCGCTTCGACCATTGATCAATAATCTATTTCTAACCTTCACGGTCGTTTTGAGTGGATCAGCTTTTGCACTTCCTTCTGATCGAGACGAACCGATCTACGTTGAAGCTGACTCAGCTAACATTGATGAAGCTAAGGGTATCACTCGATACACAGGGGAAGTTGTCATCACACAAGGCTCAATGGTGCTAAAAGGTGAAACCGTCGATCTGCTGCGCGGCAAAGACGACACCATTAATCAGATCATTTCAAAAGGGGCTCCAGCCTATTTTGAGCAACGCCCTCAGCTCGATCAAGAGATCACTTATGCCACAGGCACTACGCTGGACTATACAGTAAGCTCGCAGCTGCTTTTAATTACAGGTGACGCGAAAGTGACGCAGGGCGGTGACGAATTCACCGGGGCTAAAATCAACTACGATATGGCCAACTCTAAAGTGAAAGCATTTAGCAGTAAAAGCGGTACCCAGCGCGTCAAAATGGTCCTTCAGCCCAAAAAAGATAACTGATTATGAGTTCACTTGAAGCCCTTCACTTAGCTAAAAGCTATAAAGGTCGGACCGTCATTCAGGACGTATCAGTCTCTGTTGAGCCCGGTGAGATTATCGGTTTACTCGGCCCCAACGGCGCGGGTAAGACAACCTGTTTCTACATGATTGTTGGTCTTGTTAAAGCCGATCGTGGCAATATTCGCCTCAATGGGGATGATGTTACTCGAATGCCCATTCATGAGCGCGCCAAACGCGGCTTGGGGTACCTTCCGCAAGAGGCCTCTGTGTTTAGAAAGCTGAGTGTCTATGACAACCTTATGGCCATTCTGGAGCAGAGAAAGGATCTCACGAAAGATCAACAGCATGAAAAAGCCCAATCGCTGCTTGAAGAGTTCCACATTACTCACATCAAAGAGTCCAAAGGAATGGTACTGTCAGGGGGTGAAAGACGCCGAGTTGAAATCGCAAGAGCACTTGCTAATGACCCGGACTTTATCCTGCTGGACGAACCTTTCGCGGGCGTCGACCCAATCTCAGTGAGTGACATCAAACAGACGATCAGACATCTTAAAGACCGGGGTATTGGTGTGCTCATTACCGATCATAACGTCCGGGAGACTCTCGACATCTGTGAGCGGGCTTACATCGTCAGTGAAGGTAATATCCTTGCAGAGGGAGAGCCTCAACAGATCATGATGAATCAAGCCGTTAAAGAGGCCTATCTGGGTAATGATTTTCGCTTGTAACTCAAACACTTTTAAGTAATTATCATTTTAATGAAGCACTCTTTACAGCTCAAAGTCGGGCAAAATCTGTCCATGACCCCTCAATTGCAGCAGGCGATCAAACTGCTGCAACTCTCCTCTTTAGAATTGCAAACTGAGATTCAAGAAGCACTGGATAACAACCCTCTCCTAGAGGTCGCCGATGATGAGGATCAGAGCGAAGAGAACGCACAAAGCATTGAGCAAAAAGAGTCATCAACGTTAAATGACTCTGGGTCTAATTCGGATAACGAAGAGCAGTTTGATCAGGCACAGTCCGAAGAGAACTGGTCTACAGATGATATCCCTGAACATCTTTCAACAGACAGCCAGTGGGACGATACTTACCAGACTTCCTCAAATTCCTCTCGCGAGGACGATTGGATGCCCGGTGATAACGACGCGGCAGTTGAAACCATACAAGACCATCTCAACTGGCAACTAAATCTTGTTAACTTCAGTAATGTGGATCAATACATTGCAGAGATGATCATTGATTCTATCGATGATCGTGGCTATTTGATTACCGATCTGCAGGACATTTTACTCAGCTGCCAAGAGGAGCTACCAGACCTCTTTTTTGAAGTTGAGATGGATGAGGTAGAAACCGTTCTCCACCGTATTCAACAGTTTGACCCACCCGGCGTAGGTGCCCGCAATCTTGCAGAATGCTTGAAGATTCAGTTACGACAGCTACCCATTGAAACCCCTTGGCGTGCAGAGTCACTTCGCCTTGCGACCGATTATTTAAATCTACTGGGCAGTAGAGATTTTAAATCACTGATGCGTCGCATGAGGCTAAAAGAGGAGCAACTGACAGAAGTGGTTAAGTTGATTCAATCACTTAACCCCACACCTGGCGACTCTCTCGATCTGGGAGATACCGATTACATCATCCCAGACGTGATCGTTCGTAAGCGCGCAGGAGAATGGACGCTCACTCTTAATAACGACGTAGTCCCAGAGCTTCGCATCAATGATGTCTACTCAAAAATGATCAAGCGCGCAGACAATTCCGCTGAGAACCAGTTTTTAAAAGAGCACCTCCAGGACGCACGCTGGTTCATAAAAAGTTTACAAAGTCGCAACGAGACCCTGTTAAAAGTGTCAACGGAGATCGTTTCGAGACAGATCGGTTTTCTTGAGCAGGGTGAGCATGCCATGAAGCCACTTATTCTTCATGATATTGCTCAAGCCGTTGATCTCCATGAGTCCACTATTTCGCGTGTAACGACTCGAAAATACATGCACACACCGCGCGGTGTTTTTGAGTTGAAGTATTTCTTCTCGAGCCAAGTGGCGACCAGCGACGGCAGTGGCGCATCATCGACAGCGATTCGAGCAATCATAAAAAAATTAATTTCAGAAGAAGACCCTCGAAAGCCACTAAGTGACAGTAAGCTTGCTACACTACTGGATGAAGAGGGTGTGAATGTTGCAAGACGAACCATTGCTAAATATCGCGAGGTTCTCAACATTCCACCTTCTAATGAGAGAAAGCGTTTGGTTTAATTGAGGTAGGCGGCCTCATTTTTCACTCCGCCTAAGACGAGGAGAAGTCATATGCAAATAAATATTACCGGTCATCACGTGGACCTGACTGAAGCTCTCAGTGAATACGTACATAACAAATTCGATAAGCTAGAACGTCATTTCGACAACATTCAGAATGTGCAAGTCACTCTCAGTGTCGAAAAACAGGGCAAAAAGGCTGAAGCTGATATTCACCTAGCAGGTGGCCAAGTGGTTGCTTCTGATGAGCATGACGACATGTATGCAGCGATTGATGGCTTAGTGGATAAGCTTGATCGTCAAATCATCAAGCATAAAGAAAAAATGAAATCTCACAAATAAACGAACGATAACATGCAATTAGGTGATCTACTGACGACTAAAACAACCGCTTGCCGGGAGTCAGTCGCCAGTAAAAAGCGCCTTCTTCAAGTGGCCAGCGAAAAGCTGGCCTCTTCAGTTGATGGCGTAACAGAAGATGAAATTTTCACAGGTCTTCTTAATCGTGAACGATTAGGGAGTACAGGGATTGGGTCTGGCGTGGGGATACCCCACTGCCGCATTCCAGGCTGCTCAACAGCATCAGCCTGCTTGATAACGCTTGATGACGGTGTCGATTTTGATTCAATCGATTCAACGCCAGTCGATCTAGTCTGCGCACTCATTGTGCCAGACGATGGCAATGATGAGCACCTTAAAACACTGGCCGGACTGGCCGAGTTATTCAGCAAGCCGGAAGCTTTAAACTCGCTGAGAGGGTGCACGGATTCTGAGACCCTGCTCAACACAGCAACTGAGCTATCAAGGGTTTGATCATGAGAGTCGTTGTTATCTCCGGTCGCAGTGGTTCTGGTAAGAGTACCGCCTTACAAGCACTAGAGGATGTGGGGTTCTATTGCATAGACAACTTGCCGGCGACACTTTTACCGGCTCTAATCGAGCAGATGCTCAACGACCAAAACAGTGCACCACTGATTGCAGTGAGCATTGATGCCCGCAATCAGCATACTGACTTAAAAGCCTTCCCAGATATCATGGACTCATTGAGGGCTAGAGAGGATATTGGCATCGAGATAACCTATCTTGATGCATCCGAAGCAACACTGCTTAAACGATACAGTGCGACTCGACGAAAACATCCGCTGAGCAATCAAAATATTGGACTCGAAGAGGCGATAGCCCTGGAACGAGACCTGCTTGAACCCATCGCTAGCTCTGCGGATATGAGAGTAGATACCACTCGACTTTCACTTTATGAATTGCGTGACACCATTAAATTAAGAGTCGCTCAACGTAAAGAGCAAGCACTCTCTCTGCAGTTTGAGTCATTCGGCTTTAAACATGGCGTTCCATTGGATGTCGATTTTAGTTTTGACGTAAGGGTTCTCCCAAACCCCTACTGGTTTGTTGAACTTCGACCTCTCTCTGGAAAAGATGAACCGGTCAAACAGTTTCTCAGCGCCTCAGATGAGGTGAATGAAATGATTCAAGACATAGAACAATTCATTGTTAAATGGATTCCCCATTTCAAAACAAACAATCGTAGCTATGTTACTGTAGGTATTGGCTGCACAGGTGGGCAGCACCGTTCAGTATTCATTGCAGAGAGCCTTGCATCTCGCTTTGCTGATAGAATGGATAACATCCAAATACGCCATCGAGAATTATCAGAATAAGTTTCGCAATGATTGAAAAAAACGTTACTATAATCAACAAATTGGGACTACACGCCCGTGCAGCGGCTAAACTTATTGGCGTGACCGGCAAGTTCGGCTGCGACATCAAAATCACAAAAGATGGCAAAACAGTCGATGCCAAAAGCATTATGGCCATTATGATGTTGGCGGCATCCCAGGGAACAGATCTACTTATCCAAACGGATGGCGATGATGAAACCGCCGCGATGGATGCAGTGATTGAGATCATAAATAACCGTTTTGACGAGGAAGAGTAGAGAGTAACCTACTCGTAAAGGAGGGCTGTATGAGTACGGACGAAGCACCGATCGCTCTAGATACGTTAAGCGAAGCCCTCCAATCAGACGATCTTAAACAGATCCGTTACATGCTCAACAAGGGCATGCGCCCTGTTGAAGTAGCTCACCTTCTGGAGAAAACCCCTCCTCGCGAACGCCGCATTGTCTGGAACCTGCTCAACCCAGAGATCGAAGGTGAGGTTCTTCAGTACCTAGGCGAAGACCTTAAAGTAGAGATTGTCAGCGATCTAGACGCTACTGAAATTTTGGCGATGACGGAATCTCTTGATGTCGATGACTGAGCCGACAGTCTGCAGCAGCTTCATGATACTGTCATGCAAGAGATGCTGCAAAATATGGATTTGCAGAATCGAGAAAGGGTTGAAGCGGTCCTCTCCTATCCGGATGATACGGCCGGCGGTTTGATGAATACCGATACCGTGACCATTCGACCTGACATCACGGTTGAAACGGCTCTGCGTTATCTTCGTCGACACAGTGAGATTCCTGATAGTACCGACAGTATTTTTGTGGTCAGTCGCAAACGCAACGCATTGATTGGTGTACTACCCATCACTCGACTTCTGATTTCAGACCCACAGATGTTGGTTCGTGAAATCATGAAAACCGAGAACGATCACGCGATTCCCGCTGACCTCCCTGAGCGTGAAGTTGCACGAATATTTGAACAGAGAGACCTGATATCGGCCCCTGTTATTAATGAAGAACGCCAGCTTCTTGGTCGTATCACCATCGATGACGTGGTCGATGTGATTCGAGAAGAAGCGGATCACTCACTAATGAGCATGGCGGGTCTGGATGAAGATGAAGACACCTTTGCACCGGTGCTTAAAACAAGTCGCCGTCGAGCCGTCTGGCTGGGGATCAACCTTATAACGGCCTTCCTAGCCTCAGCCGTAATAGGCTTGTTTGAAGCTACGATAGATCAGGTGGTGGCCTTGGCAGTACTGATGCCAATCGTCGCATCCATGGGCGGGATTGCCGGTAGCCAAACACTCACTCTAGTCATTCGTGGTCAAGCATTAGGACACATCGAAAGACACAATATTGGCTGGCTGTTTAACCGTGAGTTAATCGTTAGCCTAATCAACGGGTCACTCTGGGCCATTGTTGTGGCGGTTATAGCAGTCCTCTGGTTTCAAGACATGACCATCGGTATCGTGATAGCAATGGCTATTGTGATCAATTTAGTCGCGGGAGCGATGGCAGGCAGTCTCCTCCCAATGACCTTAAAGCAAGCGGGAATCGATCCTGCACTGGCCGGTGGTGTATTACTCACGACCATTACAGACGTGGTGGGCTTTTTCGCCTTCCTAGGTCTTGCCACCTTTTTCTACGGTTAATTATGAGCAGTAAAGATTTTTCAAAAGAGAGCGATCAAGAGATCGAACTGGTAAGTCGCAGCCAAGTAAAACGTGAAGCCGAAGAGCTTCAAAAATTGGGTGGTCGAATCACGGAGTTACGGCTTGATCAGCAAGCCAAAGTCCCCATGTCCGAACGCTTGGCAGAGGCCTGTGCAGAGATGGCAAGAATCACATCAAATGGTGCCAAAAAACGCCAACTCCAGTACATCGGTAAATTGATGCGCACTGAGAACGCCGACGCTATCCGTATCGCTATTGATCAATTTGATTCGGCCAGCGCCGCACATAACCAGAAATTTCATTCACTTGAGCAATTACGTGAACGATTAATTACTGAGGATAAGTCAGCGCTCTCTGAGGTGATGGATAAGTTTGAACACTGCGATATGCAGCATCTGAGATCTTTGATTCGAAATGCGCAAAAAGAGCGTAAAGAGAACAAACCACCGGCAAATTTCAGAAAGATATTTCAATACCTTCGCGACTTAGATGAGTCTTAAAGAGTAGCGTTTACTGCTCTCTCTTTGTGATAACTTCAAGTACAGGTTCTCGCCAGGGGCCTGTCATTGAATAACTCAGTTTGGTCGCTTCGTTAATCTTATCGCCAATTAATTTATCGATCAGAAATAGTGCACCAGCCACCTGTGGAGCCCCCAGAAGAACGGCTGCCAGCGGTGTATTCCCTGTTAGCGGTAAAATAACATCGACGCGTTTATCGACGGTTTTGTTGATTAAATTTAAAGATCCTTCTGCGGTTAAATCTGCAGAGGCACCTCTCATGATGAGTGGCTCTTGCGTCGTAGCGACACCACCTTCTAAAAGATACTTACCAACCAATTTATCAAAAGTAATACCCGATTTATAAAGGTCACTAAAATCTAAACGCAGACGTTTAAATAGATTATTAAAGTCGAGAATACCAAACAGCCTTAACAACGCCGAATTACCTTTTGCTTCGGTAATCTGCCCATCTCTAAGATCAAATTGCAGGTTGCCACCTAATCGGTAACGACTGAAGGACCACGGTGCTCCAGGCCAATTCAATGCAAACTCAGCGGAAAGGCTTTTAGTTTCTACGGCCCTTGGATCCCCCATCGACTCCAGATAATCTGCTAGATTACTGCCAATTGCGCTAAGAACCAGTCGACTCTGCTCGTCTTCACCAACTGACCAGATACCCTGACCGGTTAAACTTATGCCTGCGATTTTAGCCTCGACTTGGTCAACCAAGAGACTATTACCCGATGGGATCAAATGGGCTTTCCAACGCCCCCATTGATCATCATTCCAGAGAAGGTTTTCAACTAGCAGACGGGTTGAGGGGATTTTGCTGATCACCTCTGTTGGGGTAGGTTCAGGTAATGGAATTTCTGGCTCTATGATCGAAGAATCGATCTCTGGTGTGCGCAGGTGAAGGTGGCGAACATTCAAGTCCAAGGCAGCGTCAGCCGAGTTGTAATTAATAACGCCTTGAAGATCTCGACTATCGAGTGCAGTCGACCACTGACCATTAGAATTACTGGCCTGGACAAGGATTGACTCAAAATTGAGAGTCCCAATGTTCAGCTGCCCAATCTCGATCGCCGTTGTTACTGAAAGTGCATCTGGAGATCCCGTTCTAGAATCTGATAGCGCATCAATAAACCCAAGCAACTCTTCTACTTCAATTGAGGGTAGAGAACCATCAACGTGCAATCGATCATCTATCTTATAGCTTGCCTGTTTACCTCCTAGACGAATATTTCCTGTTAAGGGTTCACCCAGATTGAGGTGAGCCTTTAAACGATCCGCATAATTAAGCTGTAGCGTTGGCGAAGAGCTCAACGTCATTAATAGGCTTAAACGACTTATATTCGAAGGTTGATGTGCCAAATACTCTGGTGCATCAATTTGTGTGCCTGTTAATTGAGATTCGAGTTGCAGACTCGATTGACACTGATCAGAACAGAGTTTTAATGTCGAATTAAGCGGTATCTCGCCAGAGATTACGCCTGAAAGGGGAACGCCTGCCCACTGCATCAATCGATGGGAATCAATGCGACCAGCAACGTGAATATCCATCCCTGAAGAACCACTCGATATATCAACGTCAAATGTTCGACCTAAAAAGCTTGCTTTCAAGTTATCTGCTGAAAGCCCACTGTCTAAGTCAAATTGAATAGAACCGTCTATATCCGTTACGGCAACGCGTTGAGATTCTGATATAAAAACACCACGATTCAGTGCGGATTGAACCTGTAATTGAGGAGGCCCACCTTTTAAAGGTACCTGGAGATCAACGAGCGACTTATGACTACCTGAGAGCTGCCAATCACCCAGTTTGTTCCCAACACTGTTGGCCAGCGCCTCACTGTGAAAAAGGGTATTCAATTCAAAAGCTGAACCTTCGATCGCTATTAACGTCTCGAGCGCTTCCGATCCACTTTCCATCCACACATCGGCAAATCTAATGTCGCTACCTGCAGCACTACCCTGCTCTAGCTGAACACGTGTAGATCCATCACGCACATGAATGACTGCATCGCCGCGTCTTAAAACAGGCCAAGGCGACTGATAATTCAGTGTTGTGTTCTCTACGGCTATGAAGAGCTCACTTAATGGCTTGGGTCTATCTGCAACTGGCCGAGTGGGTGTCACAAGTACTAAACCAGCTTCTTTAACATCTCCCTGAATAAGGGCGCTGTTTAACCAGCTGTAGAGTCCTTCCCCGACGATCTTAGGTGGCGTTAACAGAATCGCTTCACGGGCGATGGCGCCGTTGAGACCCATCGATAGAGTGAGCAGTGCTTGTTGTTCACTATCATAAGGTAGGTCAATCGAGAACTGACCTCGCGTTCGAATATTATTCAAACCTAATTCTAAAAGATT
>Ga0102948_1000848_pt1 | contig 12160 bp, 12 predicted proteins | sample SalPonA_A_H2O_MG_FD_78211 | JGI IMG/M metagenome (GOLD analysis project Ga0102948, IMG submission 78211) | Water microbial communities from South San Francisco under conditions of wetland restoration - Salt Pond MetaG R2A_A_H2O_MG | ecosystem: Environmental > Aquatic > Non-marine Saline and... | reverse complement strand
GAAGGCTTCCACAGAAAGATGAAACTTATACAGCGGCGCGCATACGGCTTCAAAAACTTTAACAACTACCGAGTACGAGTCATCGCTCAGTGCGGTTAAATATGAACCACAAAATTAGAAAGGAAATGCTTCTGTCCCCAAACTTTGGTGTAGACCCCAAAACTGCTCCTTTGCGGATTCTCGTACCTGCTGCTCCGCACCCTTCAGTGGGGTGGTAAACGGGACTCGAACCCGCGACCCCTGGTACCACAAACCAGTGCTCTAACCAACTGAGCTACTACCACCATCTGAGTAAACCCCCTAGGGCGATTTACTTATCATCGATGATGGTCGCTTTTGAGCTGGGCTTGTCAATAATCCGTTGAAAAATTTTCGAGTCATCCGGACGGGCGAATCAGGTTTACTTGAACGACGACTTCCATGACTGCCTTGGTCCGGCCCCAATAACTACCCGAAAGTGGTTTAATATCCCAATAATCGCGCCCGACAGCGACCTTGATGTAAGTCTCATCGACCAAGCGGTTGTGCGTCGGATCGTAGCCCACCCAACCGACACCCGGCAGGAAGCACTCGACCCAGGCATGAGAGGCCGTGTTGTCATGAGCCGATTTGGCCGCCGTCTGGAAAGGCATCCAGAAGTAGCCACTCACATACCGGGCCGGAATCCCCACCGCACGGCACAGCGCGATCATGACGTGCGCGAAGTCCTGGCAGACACCTTTCCGCTGATCGAAGATCTCCTCAATGGGCGTTTCCACCAGTGTGACTCCGCTTATATAGGTGAAATGCTCGTCGATATAGGACATGATTCGATGGATCGCATCTTTTACGTCGACCATGGGCAGGGTCAACTCAGCCGCTGTATGTTTGAAGCATGGGAGTATCGGTACGTGGTTACTGTCGCTGAGAAAGTCGTAAGTCCACTCATCGCGACGCAACCCCACCAACTGCGCGGGATCGCAAAAACCGGTCAAATCCCGCTTATCGACCAAGGTCTCAACAATCGACTGTGAGACAACCTCCAGGTAGCTATGCGGTTCGACAAGTTCAAAGCTGTAAACCTGGTTTGTATAGAAATCCAGCCGGCGTAATAGACTGGCACCATCAGGCTTGATCGAAAGCTCGAAGCGGTGGCAGATCTGCCGGTCATCAGAGATCGGGCAAAGCCGCACCTCGTTGAAGCTCTCAGCTATCGGCTCGTCGTAAACGTAACTGGTCGTGTGCCGCACTTCAAATTGCATCGTAGCGCCTCCTGATTAGACTAAGAAGCAGTTTTTAGCGCTATTGCTGTTGTTGCTGCTGCTGTTGGGAAACAATTTCAGAAGCCATATCGATATGCGGATGGAACATATAGCTCTTGTAAACCTCTCCGCCGATTTCGACGAAGCGCTGCTGCATCATTTCCAAATACTCATGCAAACCCTGTTTGAAGGCATCTTCTATCGTGCTGTATTTGAGCTCGCTCAGCAGACGGCCCGACGCCCGCTCGGCAGCGTTGGCATACTCATCCGTGGGGCAACCCGAAATGCGGTGCAGGTTTTTATCCATTTCCCGCACACAAAACTCGATCGAGCGAGGAAAGTTGTCGTTGTAAATCAGAAAGTCGGCTACCTTTAGAGGATCGACGCTGGCAACAAAGATTCGGTGATAGGCCTCCAAAGCGCTGCAGGAGCGGAGAATCGCCGACCATTGAACTGCATCGAGTGCCCCGCCTACTTCTTCCACACTGGGAAGCAGGATATGGTATTTAATATCCAGAATCCGGCTGGTCTTATCCGCACGCTCCAGAAATTTGCCTACCTGCATGAAGTAAAAACCCTCGGTGTGGGAAAAGGTCGCATCCGTCAGACCGGTAAACAGATGGCTGTAGTCTTGAATTTGTTTGTAGAACTCATAGGGCCCACTGTCCCAGACCAGTTTCGCGTTATTGGACTTCAGAAAAAGATAAGCCTGGTTGATCGACTGCCACATCTCTGTCGAAAGCTGGTCCCGGATCATGCGTGCATTCTCACGGGCGGCCATCATACAGGAGAGGATGGAGCTGGGGTTCTCCTTGTTGAAGGTGAGGAAATCCGTCACATTCTTCGAATCGGCAACATCATAGAATTTGTAGAAGTGCTCGGCGTCTCCCGTCGCGCGGATGACAGGCTCCCAGTGCTCCTTCAGCTTTACATCGTCCAGCTCCTCGAAGTCGAGAAGTAGCTGGAGATTTACATCGAGCAGGCGTGAGATGTTTTCCGCTCGCTCGATATAGCGGCTCATCCAATAGAGTGAATCGGCAACTCTTGATAGCATGGGTCAGTATTTTCGCGTTATTCGTCTGAGTAGAGGACCCAGGTGTCCTTACTCCCCCCACCCTGAGAGGAGTTCACCACGAGCGAGCCCTTGCGCAAAGCGACGCGTGTAAGCCCTCCGGGTATAATCGTAGTTTTTTCCCCGCTCAAGATGTAAGGCCTAAGATCGACGTGGCGCCCCTCAAAGTCGCCCTCGGGGCACCAGGTGGGATGCCGTGAAAGCATAATCGGCGGCTGCGCTATAAAGTTTCTCGGGTCTTCCTTGATCAAACCCCGAAACGTTTCGATCTCCGCTTTACTGGCTGCCGGCCCAATGAGCATCCCGTAGCCACCCGCCTCATTGGTCGATTTTACGACAAGGTTTTCAAGGTTTTCGAGGATGTGCTGATAGTGCTTTTCCTCAGAGGCAATAAAGGTCTCCACTTGATCCAGGACCGGCTCTTCGCTCAGGTAGAATCGAACCATGTCCGGCACGAAGGCGTAGATCAGTTTATCGTCTGAAATACCGGTTCCGATTGCATTGGCGATATTTACATTGCCCGCGCGCAGAGCGTTAACGAGCCCGGGCACACCAAGGGCGGAATCCGCGCGGAAGACGCTGGGATCGAGAAAATCGTCGTCTACCCGACGGTAAATTACGTCCACCTGCTGGAGCCCCTGGGTCGTGCGCATATAGACCTTAAAGTCACGCACGATCAGGTCGTTGCCCTGCACGATCTCGATCCCCATCTGGCGGGCGAGGAAGCAGTGCTCGAAATAGGCGCTGTTATAATGCCCAGGTGTAAGCAGGACGCAGACGGGATTATCCTTGGGTTGAGGCGCAATAAATTTCAGAGTGTTGAGAAGCTCCTCAGAGTAATTCTCAACCGGCCGGACTCCAGCCCTCGGGAAGAAATTAGGGAAGGCCCGCTTCATGGCCGCACGGTTTTCCAGCAAATAAGACACCCCGGATGGGCAACGGGCATTATCCTCCAGCACGAGATAGTTCCCCTTGTCGTCGCGTATCAGGTCGGTTCCGCAAATCTGGATGTAAATATCCTTTGGCACCTGCACCCCCATAAACTCCCGACGGAAGTGCTTCCCGGAGAGGACGTAACTGGCGGGAATCACGCCCTCCTTGATGATGCGCTGCTCGCTATAGATATCCTTGAGGAAAAGATTCAGCGCCAGGATCCGCTGCGTAAGCCCACGTTCCAGATGCTCCCATTCGGAATTGGGAATAATCCGTGGCATCAAATCAAAAGGAAAGATCTTCTCCGTCTCCTCTTCATTTCCATAGACGGTAAACGTGATCCCCTGCCGGAGAAAGGACAGATCAACGGTCTGCCGCTTTTGCTCGAAGGCCTCCTGATTCAAGGTCTGCATCTTCTCATGAATCGCCCGGTAGTGCGGTCGGATCGTTCCATCCGCCTCGAACATTTCATCGAAAAATGAGGCGACCTCGTAGTCTTTAAAAAACATATTGCCTACTACTCTAGCAGCATCTGCGCCGCATCCAAGCGAAGAACGCATTCGGTGCCCTTATTTTTTTGAAAGCGCATCGGCGATCTCCCCAGCAAGTTCCGCAAGTGCTTGGTTGAAGGCGGCGACCAGAGTCTCCGGACGATCGATTTCCCAATCAATGCTTTCCGAAATAAAACGGGTCTGCTGCGGAGCCCATCCGGCACCGCTTACCTGCCAGTTCACAACAATTTGCACCGTGCCCGACTCGTTTGCGCTGAAGCGCTCGAAAGCGAGCGTGAGGACTGCTGCCTCGGCTTTTGTGTTCGGCCACGGATAGAAAGCCGGTGCTTCCCCCAACCCGGAGCGGCCCAGATAAAGCGCCACGGCGCGGGCCACCCCCTCGTTCAAAGGCTCCGCCCAACGCGCGGAGGGAAGATACTTCAACTCACCACTCGCCGTGCGGTAGCTCAGGCGACTGCCATCAAGAAAGGTCGGCAATTGCGGCCGCTGGATGTAGAGCGCCCGCTCGACCCCGGCCTCTGCTTCCACCACGTCCACCGCAACAGGCCCGAGCGTAAAACTGCGCATCTGCGACAAACTCGGTTTCAGATTTACACACCCCGTCAACGCAAGCAATGCAGCGAAGAGCGGAAACAGTTGGCAGTTTTTATTTATCATGCTGTCGCAAGTCATTTTTGAGCCGGTTCCGGCCGACCGGTCAGGATCGAGTTGGGGTTCTCTTCGAGATAATCGGTAAGCGCACGAATTGATCGCGCCGTGCGGGTCAACTCCCGCAGCATCGACTCAAGCTCGAAGCGGAGGCTTCCGTCCGGGGCGAGCATCTTTCCGGTTTGTTCCGTCACAACCTGTAGCTCGTCCAGCGTGCGGGTCAGACTGTCGGTCCATATCGTTAGCTTCGCGGCCAGAGGCCCTTCTTCCAGGTGGTAAGACTGAACCGTCCGCCGTATCTCAGCCACCGTCCCTTCGGCACTCTCAAGCAAAGAGGTAAACTCTTCCGATTGAACAAAGGCCGACACGGAGTCCGCCGCTCCAGTCAGCGAGCGACTGATCTCCTTCGAGTCGATCCCTGCCAAAACAACCGCTGTATTCTCGAGAACCTGATTCACATTCGCATTCAAGCGATCGATATCCAACGCACTAAGATCCGCGATGATGGAGGCCACGTCGTCGGTAATCTCATCAAGCGTAGAGCTCAAAGTCGGTATCTCGATCAACTCACCGCTCCCATCGTAGTGTCGGAACGAGCGGTTCGGACGATCCGGTTCGAAGCTGAACTCAACGAAAAGCTGCCCCGTGATGAAGCTCTCCAGACTTAACTCCGCGACCAAACCACGATCGATTGATTGCTGGATGGATTCCGGATTGAAGGCCTCATCCATAACCCCGAGATCGTTTTGCAGGCGCGTGCGATCGATCTTGATCACCACCGGTATGGCAGAAGAACCTGCATTCTGGCCCTCCGCCCGTATCATGATTCGCTCCACCTTACCGACCGGCACCCCGCGAAACTTTACCGGCGAACCTTCATTCAAGCCGTTGACCGACTGGTCGAAAAACAAAATGAAACGTGTATTCTTGCTAAGCAGGCTGGACGAACCAAAGAACATGACCGAGCCAATCAGAAGCAGGAGCGCAATCGTAACAAAGGCTCCAATAAATTTTGGACTGGGCTTATTCATAGGGGGAGACTCGTTCTTTTTGCGCTAGTGGGCGTCCGAGTTCAATCTTTTGCTTCGGCCATCGGACTTTTCAGCTTCGCCCCGCCGGAGGAAGTGGCGGACCTGTGGCGCCGTCCCGGCATCTTCGACCAGATCGTTCGGGTTGCCGTCAGCGATGGCTGCCTTTGTCTCCGCATCGAGAAAGAGCGCCGTATCCGCGATCGCAAAAATACTTGCAAGCTCGTGTGTGACCACGACCACCGTCGCCCCGAGCGCATCACGCAATTCGAGAATCAATTCATCCAACCGACGCGAACTGAGCGGGTCGAGCCCCGCCGAGGGCTCATCAAAAAAAAGAATTTGCGGGTCGAGCGCGATAGCCCTGGCCAAACCGGCGCGCTTGCGCATGCCCCCGCTGAGCTCCGATGGGTAGCGATGACCAAAACCGGCCAACCCCACTAATGAGAGCTTAAACTCCACGATCTCGCGAACCTCCGCGACCGAAAGCCGGCAGTAAGTCTCGAGCGGTAGGGCGACATTCTCCGCCACAGTCATCGAGCTCCAAAGTGCCCCACCCTGAAACAAGACTCCGAAGCGCCGGCAAAAGGCATCTCCCTGCAGCTGCACAGGATCGAAGCACTCGCCATCATAGTAAATACCGCCCGCCCCGCTGCGCTCCAGACCGATCATGTGCTTCAGCAGAGTGCTTTTACCACAACCGCTGCCTCCCATGATGACCTTCACCTCTCCCTTTTTAACGGAAAAATTGAGCGAGCGCATCACCACGTAATCACCGTAAGCCATGGTAAGATCCCTCACCTCTATTTTGTCAGTGTGCTGCCCCATGTTAAATGCCGATAATATGAAACAGAACCGCGAAGACCGCATCGGCAATCACGATCCAAGTGATGGCGGTAACCACGGCAGAGGTTGCGGCCAGACCCACGGCAGTAGCGTCCTTGCCACAATTCAGGCCGCGGTAGCAACCGGCCATCGCGATAATCAGCCCGAAGACGAAACTCTTGATGATCCCGATCCAGAAGTCGGCCGTGGAAACCGCATAATCAATCTGGTTCAGATACTGCGTCACACTGACATCCGAGATACCGATTGCCACGATCATACCTCCGAAAATCGACACCACATTGGCAAACACACAGAGCAGGGGCATCATCAAAAGCATGGCGAGAACACGGGGCAGCACCAGAAACTGCATCGGCGAGATCCCGAAGGTCGTCAGCGAGTCGAGCTCCTCGTTCACCTTCATACTGCCGAGCTGCGCCGCAAAGGCGGCACCCGTCCGGCCCGCCATGATAACACCGGCCATGACCGCTCCCAACTCCCGTGTGGTTGCCAGCCCTACGAGATCGGCGACGTAAATATCTGCTGCGAATTTTTGCAACTGAATCACTCCGATGAAGGCGATGATCAGGCCGGTGAGAAAACTCAACAAAGAGACGATCGGCACCGCCATGACCCCGGTCGATTGCAGGATGAAGAGGAAATCCTTACCGCGCACCTTTGCCCGACCCCTAAAAAATGCGAGCAGCACCAGAATAAGCTCGCCAGTGAAAGCGCAATAGTTCGCCACGCCGTTAAACAGGCTGAGCGCATGCTCGCCCAAAACAGTCATCCAGCCGGCGCGGACCGAACAGGCACCGGCATCCTGAGGGTGACCCGCCTGCGAAAGGCGGATCAAATTTTGAACGCCCTCCGGCAGATCCCCGTTGCGGCAGACCAAACCGTTCTCTTCGGCCCACTTCTGGCAGGAGCGCACAAACATGAGTAATGCGGTATCCCACGCCGCAAGCCCATCCGCCTCGAAATCAATCGCCCCGACGTTCTCAAGCTCCGCGGGATCGAGGCCACCAAGCACCGATTTCAGTGTCGGGCGCGCTTCGGCGAGTAACCATCGCCCACTCAGCGACAACAAAAGCGATTTCCGCGCACTTCCCTCCTCTCGAAGAAGTGCGCGGCATTCCGGACTATTCTCTGCGGTGCCTGTCATGAATTCATCTCTGCCTTACGCGTTCGCTTGCCATAGGGATATGACCTGCCATGCAATAGAAAGCAAAACGTGAACCATACCTACTGGCGAATAAAGCACATTTTCTCATGCAAAATATCCTCTTTGACCTCGACGGCACTCTGATTGACCACTTCAGCGCGATTCATCGCGGTGTCGCCTACGCGCAGAGGCAGCTTGGCCAACCTGAAAGCGACTACGCAACCGTTCGCAAAACCGTAGGCGGCTCCTTGCCGGTTACGCTGGGTAAACTCTGTGGAGCTGAAAACGTCGAAGTCGCGCTGCCCCTCTTCCAAAAGCATTTTACCGAGATCATGTTTGAAGATGTGGCCGTTTTACCCGGCAGTTCCGAGCTCCTCGATCACCTGTGCGGGAAAGGATACCAACTGGCGGTCTTCACGAATAAAGTCGAGACCCATGCTGTCGCCATTCTGGAGCACCTTGGCCTGGCACGCTACCTCGGCGCAATCATCGGCACGGGTCACGGACACGGTCTGCGCAAGCCGGACCCGCGATTCACCATGCTCGCTCTTGAGCGAATGGGCTGCAGTTCCGACGAGGCCGTCATGGTCGGAGATTCTCCCTTCGACTTCGCTGCAGCGGAGGCGGGCTGCCTCGAATGCTACCTTGTCGCCACCGGAAGCCATACGCTCGCTGAACTTCGCGAGCAAACCAATGCGGCCGAAGTCTTCACAAATCTCAGTGAACTCGGCATAAAAGTCTTCAACCTCCCCACCGGCACGTCATGAGCCTGCCACTCCCTTCAGCCGTCGTTTGGGATATGGACGGCACCCTCATCGACCAAACCGCTTCGATCCTGCGCTGCTATGTCGAGGTGATTAAGCGCATGGGCCAACCCGCCCCGGACAACAAGGAAATCCATCGAAGCATGGGTGGTCCAATGGCTGAGACCATGGCTCGCTTCGTCAAACCCCAACAGCTGGAAGAAGCCTGCGCCACCTTCCGCACGCGCTTTCCTCAAATCATGTTTGAGGGCCTCATCATACTTCCAGGCGCGGCTGATTTGATCGCTTTCTTCGCGCAGAATAACATCCCTCAGGCGATTTTGACAAATAAGCACGGCGCGACCGCAAGGGCAGTCAGCACGCACTGCGGCTTTGCCAACCAGATCCATTTATGTATCGGAAATACCGATACGCAGTGGAGTAAGCCCGATGTGAACCTGACGCGCCATGTCTTTGCGCAAATGAACGCCGAGCCCGAGGGCGCAGCCCTGGTTGGCGACTCTCCCACCGATGGCGAAACGGCCCGCAATGCCGGAATAAACTTTTACGGGGTCAGCACCGGCGCCCACAGCCAAGCGGAACTGGCAGAGGCGGGAGCCGCCTACACCTGCGCGGACCTGCGGGACCTCCTCGAACAATTTTCCCGGTAAAAGCACCTCCGGGGGCTTACGCAATGCACTACTTTCTGCTTTCCGCAGCGAGAGCATTCATCCCTCGACTCAAAAAGCATTCCATGAAACCCGAGTGCCCGCTAGTAGGTAGAATCAAAGAGCCGGCAACTCCCTGAACTCCAATCACGGTTGCCGCCTCTCGACTCGGCTTACCCGAAGCTATGCGGGATCACGAGAAGAATGGACCCTGCGAAGTTTTTTAAAGGGCATCCTAGCCAAAGAAACGCTGCAACTTTTTCACCGCGGCAGCCAAGCGCTCGACATCCTCGAAGGTGTTGTAAAAGGCAAAGGAGGCCCGGGCGGTCGCGGACACGCCAAAACGTTTCCACAAAGGCATCGTGCAATGGTGCCCGGCACGCACCGCTACGCCGTCCGCATCCAGAAAGGTGCCAATGTCATGCGGATGGATGCCATCGATGACAAATGAGAGAATCGATGCCTTTCTCGGCGCGTTCCCGATGATGCGGAGATTTTCAACAGCGCTAAACGCCTCCGTGGCCGCCTCGAGCAGGGCCGCTTCGTGTTCCAATGCGCCCAACCGGTCCATATTATTGACATATTCGACAGCTGCCCCGAGACCGATCACGCCCTCAATGTGAGGCGTGCCAGCCTCGAATTTCGAGGGAATCGGCTTGTAGGTCGTCCCTTCGAAATCGACTTTCTCGATCATATCACCACCGCTCTCGTAGGGTGGGAACTTTTCTAGCCACTCACGTTTCCCCCAGAGCACGCCGACGCCAGTCGGCCCGAAGAGCTTGTGACCGGAAAATACGAAAAAATCACAGTCCAGCTCCGCCAGATCGACCGGCATGTGCGGCACCGATTGGCAACCGTCGAGCAAGACGGGAATGCCAAAAGCATGAGCCTTCGCGATCATGGTCTTAACGGGATTGATTGTGCCAAGCGCATTGGAAACGTGGACCAGAGAGAGTAACTTGGTCCTTTCGGTCAAAAGCGCCTCAAACGCACTTTGATCGATTTCCCCGGAGTCCGTGACTGGGATCACCTTGAGCTCCGCGCCCGTCTTTTCAGCCGCGATTTGCCAAGGCACGATGTTGGCATGGTGCTCCATGTGGCTGATCAAAATCTCGTCGCCCGGCTTTAAAATACACTCCGTGAATCCATGTGCCACCAGGTTGATGCCCTCGGTAGCACCACGAACAAAGATGACCTCATCCGGATCATGCACACCAATGAATCGTGCGATCGAGGTGCGCGCGGACTCGTAAGCATCGGTAGCCTGCTCGCTCAGATAGTGAAGGCCCCGGTGGATGTTGGCATTCTCTTCACGATAGTAGCGTGCAACCGCATCAATCACCGACGTGGGCTTTTGCGCAGTCGCTCCGTTGTCAAGATAGGTCAAAGGCTTCCCTCTCACTTCTTTGGCGAGAATCGGGAAATCCCTGCGAATCGCGGCGGCGTCGAACTTTTTCGTTTCAATCACTGACCTACTCTCTGGGCAAAACGGAGAATCTCAATGGAAATTGGAAAAAATTACAGTCGTGATCCATTGGCCGGATCTGATAAACAGTTAACTCAGAACTATGGTTAATCCAAAAAAAAGCGGAAAACTTGTGACCACACTCATGGCTGGAGCGGCCCTGGTGACGGCGATTGTGCTTGGGCTGGGCTTCTATTTTTCCAGTTCAAGTATCCATAGCCTGCTCACTGAAAATCACGAACTCAATCAGGCAATCCGTAATTTGACGGACGAGCAGCAGATTGGTTTCGCGACGATCCAATCACAGTCGCCAAACGCGCAGGGAGAGATCGAAAGCCTGGTTCGCTTTGTTCAGACCGCGCCCGGCAATCCGCGGGAGGTTGTGAGCGAAGAACTCTTCGTGGTTCCCGGAGCGGTCGTGCATTTTGATGCGCTTATCGTCAAGTTCAGTGATGACTACGTAAAAAAAGGCAAAGGCCGCGCGCTCTACCTCTGGCGCCGCGTTTACGGCGAGAAACAGGCCCCGGCAGACGGAACTGTCATTCAGGCTCCTGGATCCGCACCAGAGCGCTACCGCTCGATTAGCCAATCGCTGCGCCTCAAAGACCGCGACCTTTTCTGGGAGGCTATTTGGGATCTGGCCAATGACCCCGACCACTTAAGCGCATATGGCGTGCAGGCGGTCTTTGGAAACGCGATTTACACCCGAATGGAGCCGGATAAAGTCTATCTCTTCAAGATCAGCCCAAATGGGCAGATCTACCCGGAGGTGCTGAACTATCAATAATTTCTGTCCGGGCATTCCCCGATGCCCACTAGCGGACTTATTCTGTCCGGCCCTCGCCCGGAGTGTCAGTCGTTCCGGGCCAGCACCTCGGGTGGACGCACCGGGCGGATATTTCCTGCGAAAATCCGTTTGTAGATTTCGTTTTTTGGCTTCCGGACGTTACCCAAATCAAAGCCTTTCTGCTTCACGTAGTAGGGGCCATAGCGGTAACTGGCGGACAGCAGCGGGTAGCTGAAAGCGTCGTGCCGCTTTAGGAAGTCGCGGCAAAAAGCCAAATAGTCGATGCCGACCCGAATATTGGTCTTCCAATCCCAGGCATGGCGATAGGATTCATCCGAGACCTCCCGCCAGGCACCCTTCGTTAGCTGCATCATCCCCCGGGCGACCGAGCTTTGCGCTTTCGCGTTCAAACTGCTTTCCGCCCATGCGAGTGCATAGACAAACTCAGGGTCGATCCCCTCCTGCAAAGCTATTTCTTCAATGTAAAGCCAGACCTCCTCGGGAGAAACCTGCCCCGTGTCGCCCGATCCGATCGTTTTCGCGAGAATTATCGCGAGAATGCCCACAACAGCACCCATCGCAGCAGCAAATCGAATCAGAATTCGCTCATCACGGAGGTATTTCGGGTTAAACCGCATAAGATCAATCATTCGGAGTGCTCCGTTAGACCGGCCTGAAACGTCGACCTGCCAGCACGTCATCCGGTTCTGACTCAAATTCGGAATCCTCCTGTTCCGGTTCGACTATTTTTGCCATGCCCGGACGGAACCGTAACACGTGTTGGAAGGCCTCGGGGAGATCACACTTCGCCTTAAAATGACGAGCCTTCCCGTTAAATGAATAATTCACGAGAACTTCCGAGGCATGCAGCATCATTCGCTTCACGCCGGTCTCCAACACAACCTCTTTATTGAAGGAAAAACTTCCATAGCTACGGTCGCCGACGATAGGGTGACCGTGCTTCCGGCATTGAATACGGAGCTGATGGGTGCGACCGGTAACCGGGGATAAACGAAGCAGCGCAATGGGGAAGCCGCCGACCGGTTTCGTGATCAACTGAAAAGTCGAACGCG
>Ga0102948_1000847_pt1 | contig 12162 bp, 10 predicted proteins | sample SalPonA_A_H2O_MG_FD_78211 | JGI IMG/M metagenome (GOLD analysis project Ga0102948, IMG submission 78211) | Water microbial communities from South San Francisco under conditions of wetland restoration - Salt Pond MetaG R2A_A_H2O_MG | ecosystem: Environmental > Aquatic > Non-marine Saline and... | reverse complement strand
TCATTAATAAATCTAGTTTTGTCAATTTTATTATTAATCTTTATATTTTTTGATTTCAATGGTTCTGTAAAATTTATATAAGCTCCATTACTACAATTATATATTTTATTTTGTAAATTACTATTATTATAATAAATAATACAATTCTCCAATCTCTGTTTAGTCCATAGATAAAACTTATCTGTATAGATTTCTTCCACAAAATTTCCCTTTATAGTATCCGTAAAGTTAAAATGTGTTGCTTTTTCTAGATAAGTTCCTTTTTTTCCATAATCACTACTTTTGGAATGATGTTTATTAATATCCATTGTTCCTAAGTCTAAACCGAATAAATATATATCTTTAGGATTTAAATGTAATGCAAAATTAAATGCTCCATTTGATACTGAAGGATTTGTATAATTTAATCTTGGAAATTCTGTCCCAACGAAAGATGCCCCTGCATCATTATTTCTCAAATATATATAACTTTCATCAAACAAATCAATCACTTTAGGATGTAAGACATTTAATCCTATTAAAGATATGGTCTTTAAATATTCTTTTGATAAAGAAGATACTAATGCATCATAAACATTTATATCTCTCTCTATTTCAAAATGTAAATCAGGTATAATTCCATTTACATATAAAGACTTCAAAGCTGTACCACAAGAAAAAATAATAACTTTATCTTTATTGTCTTTTATATACTTAATATCATCATCTAAGGAAGGTCCATTTGCAATAATAAATATACTTAGATTTTTAGAAAATTTTTTATTTAAACTATGTCGCAATATTTTTTTGTTCTTTAAATAGCTTTTTATTGAATGATTTATACTATTTAAATTATCATCTATAAATCCCCAACCCTCTAAAACTCTATGTAAATGTGTCTGTAAATTTTCTTTTACTTTATCAAAATTAGAATGATTATAGTGTGTTAAAAAATTAATATTAAAACAATACATTGGATTATACCTATAAAGACTATTAGCTATATTTGCCGTGCATGTGAGTATCTTACTATTATTACTAGCATCCATAATCTGAAGAGTCCTATTTTTTTCAAAAAAATGATTAAATATAAATTGCCAGTCTTCTAAATGTAGAGAAATCTTTAAAAAACTGTAATCAAAATCTATCAAAAATAAATGATCAACATCTGTTTCTAATATTATTTTTCTAATAATTGATGCATTCCCTATACCAAATATGATAAGTACGGGTATTTTATCATTAATATATCTATATCCATTAAAATAATTCTTATTTTTTTCAAAATCTACCAATTTTGTTTTTGATTGAATCCTCAATTGAAAAGAATTATTTATTGGATCAATTTCTTTTGAAGAATCAAAATACAATATTGGTCTCTCTCTAAACAATAATGGAGGCTTTTTCAAAAATACTTCTAACTGATCATCTATTGATCTGTTTATATTATTAGGATAGAGTTTTTTCCCATTTATGATAATATTAATTTGTTTATCTTTTTCTTCATATAATTCATAACCTGATAATGATGTTTCTTCGATATTTTTATATAGAGAGGGAAGTGCTTTTTTTATATAACTCATATTTCTATTGTAATTACTTTCTAATTTATCATAATCTAACATATCATTTCCTTTTTTATTATTTTATTCTAATATCACTATATAAAAACTATTATTTATTATACTTTTTAATGTAATATTTTTCGTTGATCTAAATATTCTTTTTATCTTATAATAATTATCTTTTAACTTAAACTTTCTTCTATTAGCTTTCCCCGTTATTGATAACCAATTATTTGGTAATTTCTTACTTGAGCATACTATTACTGCCGTGTATATATGGGGCAATTCATTTTTAATTTTCTTTAGTTTTGTAAAATCTTTTTCTAATTCTTTGTTTAAAATATTAGATACCTTCTTTATTTCTAAAGCAGCGATAGCTTCATTTGATTTTTTATCTTTTATTAAAATATCTATTCTGGAGGTGTTATCAATATTACAAATTTTTTTTAAACTTACTTCACTTTGAATAAAGTATTTTGAATGAAATTCACTATATAACAAAGTAGTCAATTCATTTTGTATAGCTAATTCAGGTATATTATATTCTGTAAATTTACTTTGTTCATAGGCATACCAAAAAGCGAGAGATTGCAAAGATTTAGAAAGCTCCATATAATTGAATATATTATTGGAATTTTCTACGAAATATCTACCTCTATATAAAGTTTTTGGAAATGCTCCCATACCAAGCTTAAATGAGGAAATTGATAACTCTTTATCATTGAGTCCATCAATTCTGAAACCACATGGCTCACCAAAATTAATAATATGATAACCTTTATTTTTAAAATATAAAATTGACTCGTGTATTAAATAATGATTTAATGCTAAATCTTTATACTCAAAATTTAAATCATACGAACTACTTGAATAAGTAACATTTTCTAAATCATGAAAATAATAATTTGTCATTACAATTTGAGCTTTATATTCAATTGCTATTATTGAAGCAAATTCTTTTTTTATTAGTTCTTTTTGTTTATTGTAAATTTCTATATTTCTGGGTTTTTTTAGAGCTTTTCTCATATGTATAGTATGAAATTCTACATATTTTTCATGCAATCTTTCATAATTATCTTTACCACTATATATGATTTTAAAACTTTCATCTTTTAATAAATAATTAATTAAAGATTTATAAGATTTTCTTAGATTCTGCCATAGAATTTTATAATCATTTTTAAGATCAATATAACATGTTGTAATAGAATCATCTTTAAAATCATATTTTAATAACTTGTTGAATTCATTATTTACAAAACGAGACAAATATATTTTAACTTCTTTTACATTCTCTTTTATACTAATTTCTTTTATGATTCTAAATATCTGTTTTTCATATTTTTCATTTTTTCCAAGTGGTGAGACTATATAAGTATTTGAAATAGATATTTTTTTTATTGAGTTTATTTCCTCAATTGGTAAAAAACAAATCCCAACACACTGATTATTTTCTTCTAATACAAAGCTTTTATCTGAAAATAAAGAATTACTATTTAGTATAAAAAAATCTAAAATTTCTAAAGAGTAATTAAAATCTACTTTATTAATTTTTATAAAATTATTCCATAGAGAATTAAATCTATTTTGATTATTTTCTTTAAAAACTATATTCATACTAATAACTCATCCAAGTTATCATAAACTTTTTCAAATGCATTAACAACATCGTCTAAATCATCTTTTGTCATTCCAGGCCTAATAAATTCATTTGTAAACAGTTTATTATAATGTAAATCTTCAACAACAGGGCAAATACCTTTTTTATAATTTGTATTTGTTGACAAGCTAAAAGGGTACCCCTTATCTCCAAAAGCGATTTTTTCTTGGAAAATAGGAAGTAAATACAAAGGTTTAACATATCCACATCCCATTAAAACATCAGAATCATCTCTAAGCATTGTTTTGGGTAACTCTGCTTTTACAGCTTTTATAAAAATATCTCGGTGAATTCCACTTAGACAATTACTTTCAAATAATAAAGGATGTACATAATATGAATGCGTACAGTTTTCTCTTACTTTAGGAATTTTAATAAAATGAAATTCTGACAATCTACTATTAAAGTAATCAACATTCTCCAATCTTTTTTCAACTAATTTTGGTAATTTATTTAATTGCTCTCGTGAAATTGCTGCTTCAATTTCTGTCATTCTATAGTTAAATCCAACCATATTTACCAAATCTGTTTTATCTTCATATCCTTTGGTACCTAATACAGATTCTGCATGATTTCTAATAAGTTTTAATTTAAAAGCTAAATCATCATTGTTAGTAACAATTATACCCCCCTCTCCACAATGTATATGTTTATGATAATTTAAAGAATAAATACCAATATCAGAACATGTTCCTGCAAAAGAGTCTTTATATTTTGAATAAGGAGCTTGAGCTGTATCTTCAATCACTTTTAGATTATATTTTTCGGCTATTTCATTAATTCTCTCAACATCATATATTTGTCCAAATAAATCTGTTACCATAATTGCTTTTGTCTTAGAAGTAATCTTGTCTTCAATGGAATTAGCACTAATGCAAAAATACTCCTCTTCAATATCTGCAAATACTGGTATACCTCCATAAATTAATATTGCTGTAGCTGTAGCACTCATAGTATAAGGAGATACAATTACTTCATCTCCAGGATTAAGTCCGATTGCACCTATGGCTGCATATAGTCCTGAAGTTGCAGAATTCACTGAAATTGCATGTTTTACATTAAAAAACTCTGCCCACTCTTTTTCTAAAGATTGAACTTCTATTCCTCCATAAAAATCATCATGCCATGCACCTAAATATGTAGATAATTTTTTGCTTTTTAAAACTCTTAAAACAGCATTTTCCTCCTCTAGGCCTATAGTATTATATTCAGGAAAAGGTTTAGTTCTAAGCTTCTTACCTCCATTAATTGCTAGTTTCATTTTTACTCCATTAATTCTTTATGTACTTTATATATGAAATTATTTACATTTTTTTGACTCTCATATACTTTTTTATATGCTGATTCATTTTCTAATATATCTACAATATACTCCAAAGTATTTAATCCACTTTTATTTAAGGTGTTTTCTAAAGTCATTTCATTTGAGTAAGATACAAATCCTTCAAACTTATTAGAATAATTAATTTCATTTATATAAATAACTTGTTCTTCTCCTCTAATTTCAATTTTTAATTGATTAGTATATATTGTTATTTCAAATAATGATAAATTATCATTAGAAATATTAGAAATAATTCCATTTGCATTAGAAGACTCAATATAAAATTTTCCAAAAATGTCATTATTTATCACTTCCTTTTCTAAATAATTAAATTTTTGTATATTCCCAAATAGCATATCAATTAGGTCCATCATATGTGAACCATTATGTAAGAGTCCTTTAGCAAAGGTTCCATAGAAATGACTAATCTTTATATCTTTTCTATTTAATAAATTTCTAATTTTATTAATACTTGGATCAAATCTTCTAATAAAATTTATTACAATCTTTATATTCTTATTTTCTAAAATATTTTGTAATTCTTTCCATTCATCAAAACTAGATACTACTGGTTTTTCAACAACTATTATTTTAGGTATATATATATCTAATATACTCTTTATAATATCAAAATGTGTAATTGTCGGCGTAGCAATTATTACTATTTCACTTTTATTAAAATGGAAGGCTTCTTCCAAGGAAGGAAATATATTTAAATTATCTCCCCATTTATCTTTCATCTTCTTTCTTTGTATCTTATTTGTTTCTACAATACTATCAAAACTTATAACATCACAACTTAAAGCCCCATGAATATGAGTTAATATATTTTTACTATTTGGATTATCATAACCACACGAGATTTGACCAGCACCAATAATTGTTAGAGAGTACATTTCAAAGCCTTTTTAAAATCTATATAGTCTTTATGTAAATTATTTATCTCATTCATTGAAAAATCTATTTTAGAAATATCATCTATCTTTGTTATTAAAAAGTTATCAGGTAAAGGTATTGATAGTTTTCTTTTATTATTAGGCATATATGAAACTGTTTTTATACCTAAAATATAAGATATATATAATGCCATACCATCAAATCCAATTACTAAATTAGAATTTGATAATGTATCTACTAATCCTTCAGAATAAGAGCTAATTATCTCTATATCTTTATTAAAATATTTTTTTACTAGATAATCATACTTATTTTTTTCATCTGAAGGATGTAATCTAATTAAAATATTATCAAACTTTTCTAGTATCTCTTCTAAAACTTCATATTCAGTAAAACCGTAGGCACTTTCCTTCCCGAAATATTTTTTTGCTACAGTTGTTGTAGGTTCAGAGATAAATAATATATATTTATTATCTGTATGCTTATACTTCTTTATTAAACTTGTAAGATAATAATTATCTATTTGTATAATGTTTTTATCAGGGAAATAGTTTCTTGCTAGTTTTTTAGCATTTAAATCTGTAACAAATATATTTTTAGGAATACAATTATTTACAAATCTTTGCTTATAATTAGTCCAATGGTCAAGTAAAGCAATAGATTTGATGTTATACTCTTTTGATAAATCAAATACCAAAGAACTAAAATTTATCTGCCATCCTGTTCCGTATATAATATACATTGGATTACTTTTAATTATTAAAATTCTTAATTCCTTTAAATCATTGAAGTTTACATTTTTAAGATTATACTTAGTACAAAGCTTTGAAGCAGGAGAATTTTTTAAAGTAAAAATTTCAAATTCAAAATTATCAATCTCATTTAAAACTAAATTAAGTAAGATTTCTGAGCCCCCAGCATCATTTGTAATAATTGTGATTTTATTTTTCATTATAAAAAAAAGACTCTCCAAATTGATAAACTCTTTCAGCTTTTTTACCTAAAATATCTTTCAAATATTTTGGATGCATCCCATATCCAGGTCTTACACTTCTAATATTTTCTTCTGTAAAAACTTCACCTTTTTTTATATCTTTTGCAACATATAAACTTCTTGAAAATCTTCTACTATTTTTTTTCTTTTCAGTCATAGAATAATCAACAATTCCTAAAAGTTTTTCTGTATCTCTAATAGCATCTATCATCTCACTAAATTCTTTTTTATCTAAAGAAAAATCAGCATCTGCTCCACCTATAGACTTATCCAAGATAAAATGTTTTTCTATTACTTTAGCACCAAGTGTTGTTGCTACTACTGGGGCAGTCGTCCCTAAAGTATGATCAGAAAAACCAGAAATTACATTAAAGGTTTGTTCAATATTGGGGATAGTTTTTAGATTAGCATCTTCCAGTGGTGCAGGATATGCACTTGTACATTTTAAAAGTACAATATCATTATTTCCTACGCTTCTGCAAATATCAACAGCATCTTGTATTTCATCAATTGTAGCGATTCCCGTACTTATAATAATAGGTTTCATTCTAGATGCTGTATATCTTATAAGTTCATAATCTGTAATCTCAAAAGAAGCGATTTTATAAGCAGTTGGATTAAATTGTTCTAAAAAGTCAACTGCACTTTTATCAAATGGGGATGAAAAGATATCAATATCAATATTTCTTGCATAATCAAATAATTCTTTATGCCATTCCCAAGGTAAATAAGCTTCTTTATATAGATCGTACAGTTTTTTATCATCCCAAAGTGTTCCACCCTTGATTATAAAATCTTCATTATCACTATTTAAAGTTAATGTATCAGCAGTATAAGTTTGAAGTTTTATTGCATTTGCACCTATTTCTTTTGCAGCTTTAATCGTTTCTTTTGCAATATTTATATCTCCGCCATGATTAGCACTTAACTCTGCAATTATGAATACACCATCAGTATTTAAGTTAAAATCACCTATTATCATTAATCAACTCCATACATATAACCTCTTGATTATTTACACTTTTTGTATTTATTTCCTTAAATTTATACCTTTTGTATAGTTTATATGCTTTATCATTTTTAGAAAAAACTTCTGAAAATATTCTTTTTACCTTTAAAGTCTCAAATGCATAATTAATAATTATTTCTAAAAGTATCTTACCATAACCTTTTAAATTAGGATTATTATATATTCCCATATGTAAACTTTCATCTTTTATAATTTGTGTAAAATCTATAACTCCAATATAATCATTCTCATTCTTTAGTAAAAAATATAATTTATCTTTACTATTTTTTAGATTTTCAATAAATGATAAATGGTTTTCAAGTTTTATTTCATCTTGATTATACATCCAAATTTTAATATCTGGATTATTCCTCCATTCTAAAATCATTTTCTTTTGTTCTAAATTTAAGTTTATAAAGTTAATTAATTTAATGTCTTCCATAGAACTTCTTTTTTAATATTTTCTCAATTTGTATTAATAGTTTATTTTTATTAAGTTTACCTACAGTAGGATGATGTTTCTTTTTTAAATAGTTATACATATCAGTTTGATTTTCAGCTGTTTTTATTACTATCATAGGTGTGTTTAAATAATAAACCTCATTCACTGTTACACTTGGTGTAACTATTGCAAAATCACTTTTTTTTATTAATTGTGCAATATTACATGAATTAATATGAAGATTAATCCAAAATTTATTTTTGCAATACTTTATTAATTTCTTTAAATTCTTATTTGCATATGTTGTTACGATATTTATAGAAAAAATAGTATGCTTTAACATTCTAATTTTACTTATTACATCTAATATTTTAATATTAATATTACTGTGATCCGCACCACCCATTGCAATAAAAATGGAAATAGTGTTCTTTTTATTATATTTTATAAATTTATACTTTTCTTTTTTTGTATCAACAAATTCTTCTCTTAAAAGTGTGTATTGAGTTCCACACCTTAATTCACAGTTTTTTAGTACCAATTTTTGATATTTTTTTTCATCTGCGCTAATATTATGATTTAAAAGAATATCACAATAATGTTTTTCATAGGTATCATCAAAAACAAATATCTTTAAATTTGGATTTTCTTCTTTTAATTTCTTTTCAAAGTCATAATCAATTCCATAGTGATCTATAACAATCATTTCTATTTCTAGTTTTTTTATTAAGTCATTTAATTCTCTAAATTCATTACTTTTTAGAAGTTCTATTTTATAACCTGATTCTTCTATTTTAGAATTTATATTACCTTTTAAATTTTGGGTTGCAAATATAATATTATCATTTGAAAATTGTTTTGCAAGTACTAAGTCCCTCATAATATGACCAGTGCCAATTTCTGATGATGAATCAGCTCTAAAAAGGATATTTTTAGCTTTATTTGACATTTTTATTCTCTTCTGATAAAATGATATTACTTTTAGCCCTAGTTGGCATTCCTCTCCTTTTAGGAGAGGTAATCTTCATAAACTCATTTATTTTATTTTCTAAGTTTTTATAAATATTTTTATTGACTTTACCACTTAGATATTCACTTCTTCGTATGTCAAATACTCTCATTTGATTTAACATAGCTGTACTTGTAATACCTTTTTTATAATTAAATGAAAAATAATAACTACCCTCTTTTTGTTTAGAAGTTAAAGGAATACCGATAAAAGTTGATTTGCTTAATTTTTTATATACCAGTACAGGTCTTAAAAAAAGTTCTTTTTTGCCTATAGATTCATAGCCTATATTTTTACCTATAGACATAAAATAAATATTTCCTTGATAAAACTCTATGTTTTCTTTCTTATTGAGTTGTTTCTTTATTTTATTCCATTTATCAAACTCATCTTGATACAATGCTTGGTACATAAATTCAGCTCTTTCCCAATCCTCAAGAGTATCAATATCTTGAACAAGATGTCTAGGTAAAACTATTGGTATACTATCTTCTCCAAACATTACTTTATCTGATTTTTTTTCTAACTTGGTCCAATAGAACTGTCCAGCATCTTGGTAGGCTTCTTCCAAGTCTTGACTTCTTTGCATAAAATTTTCAGGCCAAAACATCTCACATCTATTATCTTGATTGATTTTAAAAGTTCTTTGAATAGGAAATGGCATAGAAGTACAAGAAAAAGCATTTACTGCATCACTATTTTTAAGTTTCTCAAACCCTTCTATTAAATATTTATCTTGAAGCAAAGGTGCAGTTGCATAAATCGTACAAACATAATTAAACTCCTCACCCTCACTCTTTAAAAATTCTACAGCATGATCGATTACATCAAAAGTTCCTGCGTAATCATCACTTAAATCTTTTGGCCTTAGAAAAGGAACTTCTGCACCATAACTTTTTGCAATTTCAGCAATCTGTTCATCATCAGTACTAACTATTACTTTTTCAAAAAGATTTGATTTAATTGCAACTTCAATTGAGTATGTAATTAAAGGTTTTCCATGAAAAATTTTTATATTTTTTCTAGGAATCCTTTTACTCCCACCACGAGCAGGAATAATAGCAATTGCATCTTTTTTAAACATATAGTACCTCAAACAATGATTTTATAACATAATCTTGTTCTTCATCTGTTAATAATGGATACATGGGTAAAGAAAAACTCTCATTATAATATTTATCCATTACAGGATTAATTTCATTACCATAACCTAGTGATTTATAAAATGGCTGTTTATTTATAGGAATATAATGTAATTGCAATCCAATATTTCTTTCTTTCATCTTATAAAACAATTCTGCTTTTGTGATATTTAATTTACTAAAATCAATTTTTACTACATATAAATGATATGAAGATTTACCATCAAATTCATAAAGTGGTTTTGCTATAGTATTCTCAAAAGCTTTATCATAATTTTGTGCAAGTTCTTTTCTTCTTTTTATGAAAGAATCTAGTTTCTTAAATTGTGAAATACCTAATGCACATTGAAAATCAGTAATTCGATAGTTAAATCCTAAAGAATACATTTCATAATACCAAGGGTTTAAATTACCTTTTTCATCATAAGCCATAGATTCATTTTCAAAAGTTATTCTATTCATTCCGTGCATTCTAAGTTCAAGCAGTTTTTCATATATTTCTTTTGAATTTGTAGTAATTGCCCCGCCTTCACCAGTAGTAAGATGCTTTACTGGATGAAATGATAAAATTGAACAATCACTATTTTTACAACTTCCAGCTTTTATACCATCATCAACTGCACCGATACTATGAGCACAGTCTTCTAATACTTTAATATTGTATGTTTTTCTAAGATATTCTAACTTTTCTTGTTCAACAGGATTTCCAGCAAAATGTACTACATAAATTGCTTTAATAGAAGAATCTTTTTTTAATTCTTCTTCACATAAATCTAAATCTATATTCCCATTTTCTTGAATATCTACAAAAATTAGTTTAGCTCCAACATAAAGTATTGAATTAGATGTGGCTAAAAATGAGTTTGGAGTAGTTAATACTTTATCATCTTTCTTTAGTAAAACCATTGAAGCTAAATGAAGTGCTGCTGTACCATTAGATACCGCTACTGAATATTTTGCATCTGTAAATTTACATATTTTTTCTTCAAACTCTTTAACTTTTGGTCCAGTAGTTAAAAAATCTGAAGTAAGTGTATCAATTACACTATCAATATCATTTTGATCAATAAATTGTTTACCATAAGGTATAAAATTCATACTACATTCTTTTCATCATTTCTAAAAACTTTTCATGAGTAAGCCATTCAGTATTATTACCTGAATTGTACTCAAAACCTTGCTTTACATGAATGCCTTTTTCATTAAGGTTATTAACTGAATAATCAACTTGTTGAGTAAATTTTATAGTTGGAGTAATTACAAAATGATCCTCAAATTCATATGTTAAATGACTATCATCTGCAGGACACATTATTTCATGAAGTTTTTCACCAGGTCGTATCCCAACAATTTTTTGTTCTAAGTTTGGTGCCATTGCTTTAGCTAATTCAGTCATTTTCATAGAGGGGATCTTTGGAACAAATATTTCTCCACCTTGCATTCTTTCAAAATTTTTTAGAACAAAATTCACCCCATCTTCTAAAGTGATTAAAAATCTTGTCATTTTCTCATCAGTTATTGGTAATTCGTTTACACCTTCGTCTATAAGCTTTTGAAAGAAAGGAACGACACTTCCTCTACTTCCCACTACATTTCCATATCTAACTACTGAAAATATTGTATCTTGATCACCTACTAAATTATTTGCTGCAACAAATAGTTTATCACTTGCAAGTTTAGTAGCACCATAAAGATTTACTGGATTTGCTGCTTTATCAGTAGATAATGCAATAATTTTTTTAACTTTATTTTCGATAGCTGCATCAATTACATTTTGTGCTCCATTAATATTTGTTTTTATACATTCCATTGGATTATACTCTGCTATTGGTACATGTTTTAGTGCTGCAGCATGAATAACATAATCTACATTTTTCATAGCTTTTTTTAATCTTGAAGCATCTCTTACATCACCAATAAAATATCTCATACAAGAGTGATTGAATTCTTGAGCCATCTCAAATTGTTTAAGTTCATCTCTAGAATATATTATTATTTTGTTTGGTTTATAGTTTTCCAAAAGTATCTTTGTATATTTCTTTCCAAAACTACCTGTACCACCTGTTATTAATATATTTGCACCATTAAACATTATAATTATTCCTATAGTTATTTATCATTAGTTTATCTTTAATTTATTT
>Ga0102948_1000846_pt1 | contig 12167 bp, 12 predicted proteins | sample SalPonA_A_H2O_MG_FD_78211 | JGI IMG/M metagenome (GOLD analysis project Ga0102948, IMG submission 78211) | Water microbial communities from South San Francisco under conditions of wetland restoration - Salt Pond MetaG R2A_A_H2O_MG | ecosystem: Environmental > Aquatic > Non-marine Saline and... | reverse complement strand
CGACAAACCGTTTTTTTGTTGGGCCTCTTATTGGCACCGTTTGTTGGTGCTTCTCAACTCGTCGTGCAAGCTAAACTGTATCCAGTGAACGTGAGCTACGATGTTTATCGCAAAGGTGAACAAGTCGGTCACTACACGCTGCGATTTAGCGAAATCACAGACGAACGAGTTGCTGCCGACATCGACATGCAGCTAAAAGCGAAAGTGTTTGGCTTTTTCAATTTTGACTATCGATACCAAGCTAAAGAGGTTTGGCAGAGTGATCAACTGACTCTGCTCAATGTTAAAACCGTCAGTAACAATAAATCGTCTCAAGTCACTGCGGTTCAAAAAACGGATTTTTTGGAGGTGGTTGACAAAAAAGGTCAGGTGCATAGCTATCCTAAAGAGTTGATGACGACTCACCATTGGTATCGACAGTTGCTTGATCAACAGCAGGTGTTAAATAGTATCACCGGAAAAATGGATGAGATCACTCCGCAGCCCATAGGCTCTGCACTACTGGATACCAACAGCCAGACAGTTGAACTAGAGGGTTATCGTCTTGGTGGCGATCTTGAGAGGACAGTCAGCTGGTATGACAGGGAAGGGCGCTGGCGTGCACTTGAGTTTAAAGCTAAAGATGGGTCAGATATTCAAGTTGTATGGAGCGGTGGTCGACTCATAAAAGAGACCTCGTTTGCCCATAGTAAGGAGTAGTGTGACTAGCCGAGTTTGGATTGTTGGAGGAAGCACCGGCATTGGTGCTGCACTTGCCAAGGCTTATCTTGAAGAGGGGTATCAAGTCGTGGTCAGTGCTCGAAATGAGGAGCGTTTATCAGATTTCGCTGAGTCTATTGGGTGTCAGTCGATGCCAATGGATGTGACAGAGCGTGAGTCCTGTAGGGCTGCATGGGCAGCCATCTGCCAAGAGGCCATACCGGATAAAGTCATTATCAGCTCTGGCACCCATCAAGAGATGCCTGTCACGGAGTTTAACGCAGAGAACTGTGAATCTCTGATGCAGGTAAATTATTTCGGTGTAGTTTATTTGCTTGAAGCGATATTGCCCACTTACCTTAAGTCCGGTGGACAGATCGGAGTCATCGCCTCTTTGGCGGGTTACAGAGGCCTTCCTTATGCATCTTCCTATGGTGCATCTAAAGCAGCGGTAATCAATCTTTGTGAATCCTTAAGGGTGGAACTGGAGGATAGTAAGGTTGATCTTCGGTTGATAAACCCTGGGTTTGTGAAGACACCTCTCACCGACAAAAATCAATTTCAAATGCCCTCGTTGATATCTCCGGAGCAAGCCGCAGCCCAAATAGTTATAGGTTTAAAAGGAAGAAGTTTTGAGATTCGTTTTCCAAAACTATTTGCCGCTACGCTTGCCTTGTTGCGACACTTGCCCTACAAATTCTATTTCCCATTAGTTAAACGGGTCACCAAGCGATGAGTCAAACATCGGTACAACGATACGTAGAGCTTTTTGAAAGCTTAACACCTGAAAACCTTATTCAGTTTAAAACACTCGTGACAGAGGATGTTCGATTTGCCGATCCGTTTAACGATGTTCGGGGTTTTTCGAAAATGATCGACATTCTAAAGGATATGTTTGAGCGTTCTGAAGATCCATCATTTGAAGTTTTTGAGTGGTTCGAAAAGCCGGGCGTGGCTTATATTCGATGGGAATTCAGAGCAAAATTACCCGTGTTAGGGCTTTTCAAAACTGAAGGAGTCAGTCGACTGTCATTGAATGAGAAAGGGTTGGTTTCTGAGCATCTGGATTTTTGGGATAGTGCGCCTTTGTATATGAAATTACCTCTGTTGGGTCGATTACTGCGTTCAATTAGAGCGAAAATGGCACTTCCTTCATAGCATCACCCCTCATAAAGCTGAGAGTAACTGTGCCAATAGTGAACCCCCACTTTTTGACATAGGCCCTATTAAGTAATACACCACCCTGTTGCAGCAGCATCCAGTCGTCAAAGGTTACTCGCCAACTGCCATCACCTACTTTTAAATTGATATCATACTTCCAATTTAATGCATTCCCTTGGCTAGTTCCGACTGCTGAGCCCAGAACATCAGCTGCTTGTCCTTCATAACTGCCAGAACCAGGCGATGTTATCTCCCAAATACGCTGGTCGCGCTCGCCATCATCATAGAGAAACTGTTCATCTAGGGTGAGTGTTTTGCCATCCCACTCACCATCAATTTCAACCTGAAATTGGCGTCTAATGGTGCCAAATCGATCTTCGAAGATACCCCAAGCATATACTTTGCCATCGAAATATTCCTCAATCTTTAACTCTGGCTGTGATTGACTAATTTGATCGATCTGCATATGTGAACACCCACTCAACATAACCATCAGTAAAACCGCTATCGTTTTTTTCAACAGATGGTCTCCTAAGCTATACGCTGTTTGATTTTCTTATGTACATTGGCGCTCAATTTAAAATTGCGAACAACCAATACGGCTATTATTTTAAATACGCTGGGTATAAGTGCGTAGATCAATGCCAGAGCTAAGGGGGTTTGGCCAAACAGTTCAAGCAGTCCAAATGCGAGTGATGCTGACAGTGCCAATGCTAATTTTGTAATCATGTTCCACAGCGCAAAAAGCAGATTCGTTTGGGACGCTCCAAACCGCCACTGATGATAATCTGCGACATCGGCCTGAATAGCATGTGGGATAGCCAGATCAGCGGCTAGCATTGCGCCAGTTAAGAGACATATGGGGACAAACAGCCATGAGCTGTCTCCTCCCAATAAGCTGGCTGGCACAAAGACAACGGCACTGATAAACATGCCTGATCGCCAGAGATGAATCCGATCGACATTTCGTGTCAGCCGGATCCAAATGGGAATTGAAACAATGCATGATAGGAAATAGATCGCGATGTATAGCGTCCTATCACTTTCAGGCAGTAATAAAACCGTTGTGATGTATAGAGGAAACAGGGTGGCCGGAACGCCATTTGCTAATCCATTAAAAAACCACGAAAAAGCCAGTTTTTTTGCCAAGCTATTTCGTTTAATCGGTCGCCATGAAGATTCTGCTTGTTTAGGCGAGGGTTTTTTCTTTAAACGAATGTTAGACATTAAGAGCGTCAGTGTGACAGTCCCTAGGATTAATGCTATCCAAACAACAGCCCTGAGCGCTTCTGTGCTTGAATAGCCAAGATAGACCATGAGTGCAGGTATGAGTGCAGAGAAAAGAAGTCCAATTAAACCTAAAAACTCTCTTAGCGATGCGATCTGAATGCGCTCTTGCGAATCACTGCTTAAACGCACTAGCCAACTAAGATAGGGGATTTGAATCAAAGTCCAGCCAAAAAATAGACCGGTTAATCCCAGGATCATGGAGCTGACAAGAAAGGATTCATTAGGGTAAATCAATAATAGAGCGGAGGGTATGCAAATTAACCCGCCCAGAATGATAACGGCTCGTTGTTTTTTGTCTGACAGGCGGTCGTTTATTGTACCTATAAAGGGATCTATAACGAGATCTGAGACTCTTGCTAAAAACACGATTAATGCTATCAACCCAAGAGGTAGTCCCCACTGTTCGTGGTACCAGGTCGGAAGATTGATATAGAGTGTTAGGGTTGGAAGAGAGAGAGGAAGAGCAGGTAGGGCGTATAGCCCTATCTGACTCTTAGAGAGCTTAATGTTGTACTTTGTAGAGCCCGACATTGATCGAACCCTCTCTAAAACCACCTTCACAATAAGCTAAATAGTAGACCCACATGCGTCTAAAGCGCTCATCAAAATTTTCGCTCGTTTTGATGCTTGGCCAAGCATTTAGAAAATTTCGGCGCCAAATTTCTAGGGTCTTGGCATAATCCAAACCAAATAATTTCTGTTCACACAATTTAAGATCGGCCAGTATAATTTCACCTTGCAGAGCGGTATGACTCGGTAGCATGCCGCCAGGGAATATATAACGTTGAATGAAGTCGGCAGAGCTTCGGTACTGCTCAAATCGATCATCGGCAATACTGATGATCTGCAGGACTGCACTTCCACCTGTTTTAAGACGTTTTTTGAGTGTCTCGAAATAGGTCGGCCAATGCTCTTCACCAACGGCTTCAAACATCTCTATTGAGACGATGTGATCGTATTCGCCCTGAATATCACGGTAATCAATAAGCTGCAGATCAGTTTGATTTTCTAAACCTAGATGACTCATTCGATCCTTGGCAAACGCGAGCTGCTCTTTTGATAGGGTAATGCCCGTGACTTTGGCGCCAAACTCTTTCGTCGCCACCTCAGCAAATCCGCCCCAACCGCACCCGATCTCTAGCACATGTTCCCCAGCTTTTAGATCCAACATATGGCATATGGTTCTGTACTTATTGAGCTGCGCCGCCTCAAGTGACTCTTGTCCATCAAACAGAGCCGAGGAGTAAGTGAAAGTTGGATCCAGCCAATGAGCATAGAAATCGTTTCCAAGGTCGTAATGGTAAGCTATGTTTTTGCGGCTGCCCTTTTTAGTATTCGCTCGGCCTAAATGGCTTAAGCGATTGAATAGACGCAACAGTGGATGGCCTTTCAGAATGTCATTAACCAGGTTTTCGTTAGCTAGGGCCCAGCGAATGACGTTGACCTCATTGGGTGTTTGCCATTCACCGTCCATAAAGCTTTCAGCAAATCCAATCGAGCCACCTCGAACAAGGCGTCGCAAGGATTTAAAACTATTAATCTTGATGATGGCGTGGTGTTCATTGTCAGTCGGTTGGCCAAAATCATGAATCATGCCGTTTGGTAGCTCAAGTGTGAGCCGCCCTTTAATCTGGCCATCTAATGATTTGTGCAACAGATTTAACGCACGACGATTGAACCAGCTCAGTGATGAGAGCTGTTGGTTAGAAAGGGCTGAAGTATATTCAGAAGGACGCATCAGAAACCCTCGTTTTATTATCAATTAACACTACTTGATGAGTCGTACTTTTAACTCGTTTTTGAAGTGGTACGCGTTTAAGCCAGAGTTGGAGCGCTTCCCAGTGAATGCCTGCAATCACTTTGAATGTCATCAGTGGGTATTTGAATAGTATCTTTAACAACGTTCTATTGGTCAGTTCAGTGCGGCTGCCGGTAAAGGTTGCATGAAGGAGTGATCCTTCGTCATCTGACTGTCGAATGCAGACAGACACACGCTGCTGGGGTGCTAGCATTCGAAACTGATAGGGCGCTTTCATCGGCATAAATGGTGAGACATAGAAGCTTTTGTGACTGCTTTGGCGAATCTGCTGGCTGTTACTATTTGTGGGGATCAGATAGCTGTGTCGTTCACCAAAGGTATTGTTTACTTCATATAAAATGACACCGAGCTGGTCGTCAGAGTCGTAACAGTAAAAGACACTGAGTGGGTTGAAGACATACCCAAACATTCTGGGGTAGCAAAGCAACTTGATCTTTTGGTTATATTGGGAGAGGCCGTATTTTTGCAGTTGCTCTCTAACCTGCTCAGCTAAGTCTCGATTGCTCCCTTCACCATGATCACGATTTTTAAAACTAAATAAGTTCCAACGCTCCCTCGAAAACAGAGTGAGTTCAGCGTCAAGGCGATCCAGCTCATCAAGGTCAATTAACATTGACGCCACTGAGTAGATGAAACGGTGACGTCTTGGTTTGAAGCGGTGGTGCATGACCTTGCCTTCATAGAGAGCAGAGTTAAGCATTAGGCTGCGCTCTCAGAGGTTTGAGGTGTTCTAGAAGGCTCTTGAACATGAATACGACCGCTTGGGTTGTCGACCGTCCAAGGTCGAAGTGCACCGCCGAGCTGTTCAGCGACAGCAAGACCCGACTGAATTCCATCCTCATGAAACCCATACCCCATCCAAGCACCACAGAACCAACTACGATGTTGTCCCTGAATGGCCCAAATGTCCTTCTGTGCTGCGATTGAACGTTGATCAAAGGCAGGGTGATCATAGAGAAAGCTGCCGAGGATTTTATCTGGACTTGGCTCATCAATCGGATTGAGTGTCACAAAAACATCTTGTTTAGTTTGCAGCGGCTGTAATGCGTTCATCCAGTATGTGACGGCTAACTCTCCTTCCCCTTGATCACTGGAAGCGAGGTAGTTCCATGCTGACCATGCGCTTTTACGTACTGGCATCTGATTGCTGTCAGTGTGAAGTAATGCGCGGTTGCGTTGGTAAGGGAAAGCGCTGAGTAATTGACGCTCTTGCGTGGTTGGGTCGGCCAACATCTCAAGTGTTTGATCTGCATGGCAGGCGAAGACCACTTGGTCGAAGTGACGTTTCTGCCCGTGGTGATCAATCAGGGTAACCCCGTTGTCATGTCGTTCAACGCGGTGTACACGTGCATTTAATATGACCCCATCACCTAACTGTTCAGCGATCTTTTGTACGTATTGTCTGCTGCCACCAGTCACTGTGCGCCACTGGGGGCGGTCTTTAACTTGAACCAGGCCATGATTCATACAAAATCGCATAAATGTCTCTGCTGGGTAGTCAAGCATCTTATCCATTGGGGTGGACCAGATAGCGGCACTCATCGGTAACAGGTGCTCATTAATAAATGTTTTACTGTAGCCCTCGCGAATCAAAAGTTGGCCGAGTGTTAGTTCAGATAGGCTGGGGTCATTGTGGAGTCGCTCGGAATCTTTGTAGAAGGCCAGAATTTCTCGCAACAATCCCCAGTGCTTGTACGAAAGAAGGTTTCGGCGTTGTGCAAAAAAACCTCCCAAACCGGAGCCACTGTACTCCACCTTACCTTTCTCAAGCGAGACGCCAAACGTCATGTTGGTATTTGTCGTATTAACATTAAGGTGTTTGAAAAACTCGACCAAATTGGGGTAATTCACGGGATTGAATACAATAAACCCAGTGTCTACTGGAATAGAGCCCTCTGGGGTCTCAATGTCGACAGTATTGGAGTGGCCGCCAAGGCGATCGTCTTTTTCAAACAGTGAAACATGATGGCGTTTATTTAAAAGCCATGCGGCGGATAATCCGGATATGCCAGATCCGATAACTGCGATTTTCAAGGGTTTCAGTGGCCTTACGTTCATTGTTGAGTCCATGCATAAATAGGCTTGAACTGTGTTACGAACAGTCTACCCTGATAGATCAAGAGATGTCGTATATTTTCAAATAGGTGGCTATTGGATCATTTTTACTATTTACTGTTTAAAAAGTGATCCATTCATAAACCCTCTAACGTAGAGCAAGCGATGACCGATAATCGATCCGAGGAAACTGATGTGACTGCAGCAGTGGCAATAGCGGAACAAAAAAAGAAAAAAGAGCGGGATGCTTGGTCAGACCTGCTCGCGTCGCTTTCTGAAACCCGAAGCAAAGTGGATTTCAGCCGCTTATACGAACATTTTGCACCAAGAGTGAAAGCCTACATTATACGGTTTGGTATGCCGGTGGCGGCAGCCGAAGAGCTAACACAGGAATCCATGTTGGCCGTTTGGCGAAAATCGCATTTGTACACACGCAGCAAGGCCAGTGCTAGTACTTGGATTTTCACCCTGGCACGAAACCAGTGTATTGATCGTCTTCGTAGAGAAAAGGCTGTTGAGTATGAGTTGCCTGAGGAAGAGATCGATCCGGATCAACGTCATTATGGTGAGCATGCCGTTCTTGAAGAGAGAATGAGTGGAGCCATCGCTAAATTGCCTGAGGCGCAGGCACAAGTTCTCTACCTTTCATATTATGAAGGTAAGAGTCATTCAGAAATTTCCGAGCAGTTAGGTATACCGCTCGGCAGCGTTAAATCGAGACTGAGATTGGCATTTAGCAAGCTCAAAGCTCATTGGGGAGAAGTAGAGTGAAAATAAGTCATCATCTTGACGATGCCACCTTGATTGCTCGTGCCGCCGGTGCGTTATCTGAAGGTATGACACTGTTGGTTGATAGTCATCTTCACTGGTGTAAGACCTGTCAGACTAAAGCCTGGGAAGCTGAAGTCATTGGCGGTGAGTTGCTCGCTAACATCCAGCCACAAGCTATGAGTGAAGGCTCTTTGGATACTCTTCTCGGTATGCTTGATGGTTGTGAGGAAGTCATTGCTGAACGAGCGGTGAAAGTTAAAGGAAGTTCTGAGGTTCCAGAACCTTTAGCTCAAATTGTGGGTTCTGATTTGGATGCCATTGAATGGAAACGCCTTGGACCTGGCGTGCAGCATTTCGACTTCAACTTCCCAGAGGAGGGTGCTTGTCGCCTTCTTAGAATTCAGCCTGGCGTTTCCGTGCCACACCATACCCACCAAGGTAATGAGCTAACATTGATTCTTCGCGGTTCTTACAGTGATGATGTGGGGCGCTTTTGTCAGGGAGATGTTGCTGATCTTGACGACGAGATCAAACATCAACCGATCGTGGATACGGGCTCTGAGTGTATCTGTTTGATCTCAACGGAAGCACCGCTCAAATTTACTGGTATTATGGGCCGTCTGGCGCAACCGTTTATTGGTCTATAAACGTTTATTGATATGAAAAGACCGGTTGTATAGCCGGTCTTTTTTTTGGGGAAAATATGAATATCGTTTGGTTTCGTAATGATCTTAGAGTGGCTGCTAACCCCGCGCTGGAAGCGGCCAAAAAAAATGGATTGCCAACCGTAGCTCTAGTCTGCTTAACCCCCGAGAGTTGGTCAGAACATAACGAATCTCCTCTTCGAATGGGCTTGTGGCGAGATCGTTTGTTGCAGTTGAAAGGTGAGCTCGAATCCCTAAATGTGCCTTTAAAGGTGATTCACGCCGGTCACTTTAAGCACTGTGCTAGTGTCATTAAAGTTCTTGTAAAAGAGTTATCCGCAACACATCTTTTCTTTAATTACGAGTATCCACTCAATGAGCGGTTGCGCGATATGACTGTGATTGATTCTCTGCAACCAGACGTTACATGTTTGGGTTTTCATGGTGAGGTGATTATTCCCCCAGGGCAGGTCAAAACTCAAACAGGCACTGACTTTAAAGTGTATACCCCATTCTCACGTGCTTGGAGGGCCGTTTTGCCTCGGTTTGATTATCCAATTAAGGCGATGAATACACCTTTCCCGGATACCTCAATCAACTCAGATGACATTCCAGACGATCTTGGCTGGCGCCCACTGGCTTATGATGTCGAGTTATGGCCTGTTGATTCAGAGGCAATCCGTGAGAGGGTCTATGAATTTGTTCGTGAGCGGGAGCTTGATTATAAAGAGCAGCGCGACTTCCCTGCCATTAATGGTACGTCTAAGTTATCCCCTTACCTGACAATTGGTGCCGTATCGCCTTTGCAGTTGATGCATGTTCAAAGACAAGAGAGTGAAGGTGAAAGCTGGTTAGAGAGCAGTTGGCTCAATGAAATTATTTGGCGAGAATTTTACCGTCATCTCTCTGTAGCGTTTCCTGAACTTTCGAAGCTTGAGCCTTTCAGACCAGAAACTGAGCAAAAGATTGAGTGGTTAGATCGCGAGCCTCTATGGCAAGCCTGGTGTCAGGGTGAGACTGGATTTCCGATTGTAGATGCCGCTATGAAACAGATGTTGACGACGGGTTGGATGCACAATCGGCTGCGTATGATTGTGGCCAGTTTTCTGACTAAATTGATTGGTATCGATTGGCGACGCGGCGAGAAATTCTTCATGGAACACCTAATAGACGCCGATTTCTCATCCAACAATGGTGGTTGGCAGTGGTCTGCTTCCGTGGGCGCTGATGCTGCACCCTATTTCCGTATTTTTAATCCAACTGCGCAAAGCGAGAAATTCGATGCTCAAGGTGAGTTTCTTATTAAATGGTTGCCTGAGCTGGCGGTACTGCCCCCCAAAGAGCGCCACAAACCTGGAGCTGGGCAAGGATTAGGTCGTCCAGCCCCGATTATTGATTATTCACTGGAGAGAAAACGCGCGTTGAATGCTTATAAAGAAGCCTAGGATCTGGCACACTTCCTTCCACGTTCTTTGGGAGATTTTAAATGGATTGGGATAGGCTGCTGACACGCAAACGTTATGGTCATGATGAATTAGAATCGGCTGAGCAGGGTCGAAGCCACTTCCATAAAGATCATGACCGCATCATTTTTAGTAGTGCTTTCCGCCGTTTGGGTCGTAAGACCCAAGTTCACCCAATGTCTCTCAACGATCATATCCATACTCGCCTCACTCACTCGATAGAGGTGGGTAGCCTTGGACGTAGCTTGGGTATTCGTGCTGGTGAGTTAATTGCGGATCAGCTGCCTACAGGAATATCACCCGATGACTTGGGAATGATTGTTCAGTCTGCTTGCCTTGCTCACGATATCGGTAATCCTCCTTTTGGTCATGCTGGCGAATACGCCATTCGTGACTGGTTTCGTCAGCGTCAAGATGACGAGCGTTTCTCTCAACTATCCGATGATGAGTTTTTAGATCTGAAGACCTTTGAGGGTAATGCGCAGGGTTTAAGGGTTGTTACCAAGATAGAAAATCATCTATTTGATGGTGGCTTACGCTTAACTTACCCAACACTAGGAACGCTGCTGAAATACCCTTGGACCGCGCGTCATGGTGGCAAGAAAGGAAAGTTTAGTTGCTATCAATCGGAGCTCTCTTTAGTGGCCTCGCTGGCGAACGATCTTGGTTTGCCTCAAATAGAGGAGGATCGTTGGGCCCGCCATCCTCTGAACTTCCTTATGGAGGCAGCCGATGATATCTGCTATGCCATATTGGATCTGGAAGATGCCATAGAATTGAACCTACTGACCTTCGATGAAGTAAAACCCATTTTACTGACTCTCTGTGGCGATCTTGAGTTTGATGACGAGATCTTTGCAACTCAGGCCTCTTCACGACGTAAAATTTCGGCGCTTCGCGGTCGTGCTATGGAGAATATGGTGAACTCGGCGGTACAGGTGTTTGCCGATCAGCTTACAGACATCATGTCAGGTCACTATCAAGGAGAACTGCTCAGTGACGGCGACCCCATGGTCAGAGAAGGATTGGCTGCTGCTAAACGCATAGCCCATGAGCGGGTGTTCCCTGATAACCGTAAAGCGGAGTTGGAGGTGGGTGCATACACTATTCTTGGTGTATTGGTTGAGGCTTTTGTAGAGGCAGTCTGGGAGCAGCACGTCAAACAGGGTAATGGCCTATGCTACCGCAGCGAAAAAATTATCGGTTTAATGGGTATTCATGCCCCCTCAATAGAGGATTCACTCTATCAAGGCTACATGCGCGCCCTAGATTTTATTAGCGGTATGACGGACTCCTATGCGAGCTATCTTGCACGACAGATTGGTGGAGGAATAAACGTTTAATATGGCATCACTTCAAGAACAGCTCAGTCGCCTTGTGTATAGCACAGAAAAAGGAGATCTTTGCCCTGGGTGTGGCGAGGCGTTAACGGACTGTATCTGTGCTGAACAGGCAGAGCAGATCCGAATTGCCGCGATGGATGGGGTGGTTCGCATTCGTCGTGAAACCTCTGGGCGTAAAGGTAAAGCGGTCACCACTATTTCTGGTGTGCCAAGGGTTGAGTCTGATTTAAAGGCGCTGCTGAAGACGTTGAAACAGGGTTGCGGCTCAGGTGGCGCTGTTAAGGAAGGGGTTATCGAAATTCAAGGTGACCATCGAGACAAATTAAAAACCCTCATGGAAAAAGAGGGTTTTACCGTGAAGTTAGCGGGCGGTTAAAGGCCGATCGCTCGTTCAGATAGCGCTAATTCCATGCGGGCACGCAGAAGGGAGTAAAGCTGTATCGCGGCATCAATCTCCTCTTTGCGGTTCGTTAGACTCTCAATATTTAAACCCAGTGGTAAATCCAGTTCGGCACACGATTCTAATATCATCTGCAAGTTGGTGTAACAGATCTTAATAGACTCTTTGAGGGGTTGGTCTGCATCCAAAATGCGGTAGCTGGTTGCCTCTGGTACCGAAATGCCTAGCCACTTCATAAACTCGAGTGTCTTCTTACTACCACAAGGCGTAAAGGTCAAAATAATACGCGCAGGCTCCATGCCCAGCTGTTTGCAGCGTCGGGCATAAGAGGTCAGCATGTCTATGGTCGCTTGTGCGTTATAGACCGCTTGCGAGATGAAAAAGTGACAGCCCTCTTTCTGCTTGGTCACCATGCGTTCGTGTTCATCGCCTTTCTTCTGATGGCGCTCTGCTATACAGACGCCACCAAGAGCGATCGATTTGTGGGACTCTTCGAGTGACTGATAGGCATCATTAAGACTG
>Ga0102948_1000845_pt1 | contig 12174 bp, 8 predicted proteins | sample SalPonA_A_H2O_MG_FD_78211 | JGI IMG/M metagenome (GOLD analysis project Ga0102948, IMG submission 78211) | Water microbial communities from South San Francisco under conditions of wetland restoration - Salt Pond MetaG R2A_A_H2O_MG | ecosystem: Environmental > Aquatic > Non-marine Saline and... | reverse complement strand
TCATGATTATCGGTGTAGCGGCATTGGTTACCCCTTGGTGGCCGCTTCAACCTAATGAACAAAACCTCTTTGCCACCTTAAAACCCCCGGGCTTTACCGTGGACGGTGTTCGTTACTGGCTCGGTAGCGACCAACTCGGACGAGATGTGGTCAGTCGTTTGCTACACGGCGCAAGGTTGTCGCTACTGATTGGTATTAGCGCTGTTAGCATTGCTGGCGTGATTGGTACGCTCTTAGGGATGCTAGCAGGCTACTTGCGCGGCTGGGTCGATCGGGTGATTACTGCGCTCACAGAAACACTGCTCACCCTGCCGTTTGTCATTTTTGCGATTGCCATTATTGCAGCACTTGGCTCGAGCCTCCCCATTATTATCTTCACCTTGGGGCTGACCAGTTGGGTGAGTTTTGCCAAGTTGGTGCGGGCTAGGGTCATCGAATTGCGCGACGAAGACTACATCACCGCTAGCCTTGCTTTGGGCAGCAGTCACTGGCGAGTACTGCACAAGCATCTATTACCCAACGTGTTGCCGCTCATCATTGTCGATGCCACCTTGCAACTAGGCACGTTGATACTGGCAGAAGCTGGGTTGAGTTTTTTGGGCTTAGGCATTCAACCACCGACACCTACTTGGGGCGGCATGTTAGCAGAAAGTCAAATTTTTGTGCAGGTCGCGTGGTGGCTACCAACGTTTCCGGGCATACTACTGCTCATCACTGTTTTGAGCGTCAACAGTCTAGGTGACAGCCTGCGAGATATCCTTGACCCACGTTAGATGATGCCGTACTAAAACGCTACGGTACTGAGATGCTGTAGTACTAAGATGCTGTAGTACTGAGATGCTGTAGTACTAAGACACTGTGGTACTGGGACGCTATTATACGAACCCTCCAGCGTTCTTGCCCCACAAACTCTAGCGAGTCTTATAGGGGGTCTTGCCATAGAAAACGCGCCAGACATGTGAAGGAATTGGCGTGTACAGCTCAGTTTTCGTGTGGGAATTCTACTTTCCGTTTGAGGGTGTGCAAGCTACCATAGCGAATAGGGCGGTTCCGTCCCAATAGAGATTCTCGAGCCCTCTGTGGAAACCGCCCTAACTTTTTGCTCGAGCCCCATTATAACGCATAATGTGCTTGCTTGTGCCATCGCGTACAAAATATTCTCATTTTGGCATGTTTTTTGCGTTTGTTGGTGACTAACTCCATATTGATAAAAATTTGCTTATTCATATTGCATCAAATGTTTGCGATAGATATTATCATTGAACAATGTGTCCTAGTTATCTGTATCGTATCTAGCTGGCGTCAGGTCAATATGTTTATGTACGCCTTGACTAGAATCTCACGCACTAGACGCGTTTACCCAATACTACGCATGCCAATTACTTTTTCTACTATAAAAATAAGTATGTGATTTAATATAAAAAAGACTTGCTCACAACATCGTCACCAAAACGGCGTGATGTTTTCCCTATACCTACTCTACCCCTGCCTGAGGGGTGTTCTTTTGTCACGTTCCCACGTTCATAGTGCAAACAAGCCCGTATACTGCCAGTATTGTGGAAGTAACTGATATAACCCTCGCTAAACTTGATTTTCCTAGGGTGCTCAACGCCCTTGCTGAAAGAACCAATACCAGCTTAGGACGTGAATTGGCTTTGCTGTTGCGTCCAAGTTTGGATAAACACGATATCGAACTGCAGTGGCAACGCACTGAAGAAGCCATTGTTGGCACCACGTTGTCACTAGGTGGCGTACAAGATATTCGCCCGCTCCTAGCACGCGTTGAAGACGGTGACATGCTCGATGGCAAAGAGATTTTAGAAATTGCCTACACCATGGATGCTGCTGGCACCATTAAACGAAGTATTCTCGAGTCTGAACGCCCCCTGCTTGGTCAAATGGCTGAACATTTGCGCAGTTTTGATGGGGCGCTGCGGGTTGTGCGCGAACAACTTGATGCCCAAGGTAATATCCGCGACGATGCCACCCCTAAATTGCGCGATATTCGCAGGCGCTTGCAACCACTCAGGGGACGCATTCGTGAACGGCTACAGGGGTTGCTCGAGCGCTACGGTGACGCCGTCCAAGATGCGTTAATTACCCTGCGGCGTGACCGCTACGTGATTCCCATCAAAGCGAGCGCCCAGCAACGCGTACCCGGGATTGTGCTTGACAGCAGTGATTCGGGGGCAACGGTGTTCGTTGAACCGCAAGCAGTCGTACCTATGAACAACGAATTAGCCCTCCTCGAGTTTGAAGAACGCGACGAGGTGCGGCGCATCCTCATTAGCCTCGGGCAGCGTTTGACCTATGAACCCGGTCTTGAAGAAAGTTTGCAAACCCTCGCCGAACTCGATGTTATTGCAGCGAGCGCCCGCCTTGCTAAAGACTGGCAACTGTCTCTGCCAACCTTCACAGAGCGCCGCGATATAAGCCTACCAGAGGCTCGCCATCCCCTCATCGAAGGCTGTATACCTAACAGCATCAGCCTCAGCCCCGAAGAACGTCTGCTGATTATCACTGGTCCCAACGCAGGTGGTAAGACTGTCCTCCTCAAAACCTTGGGGTTGTCGCTGCTAATGGCACACAGCGGCTTGCTCGTCGCTGCAGACATGCCCTCTCTGCCCTACCTCGATACACTTCTTATTGATATTGGGGACGAACAGAGCATTGAAGCCAGCCTCAGCACCTACGCAGGTCACCTCACCAACTTGCGCACCATTTTGGAGCGGGCGGGCGATAACGTCGTGGTGCTCATTGACGAGTTAGGCTCAGGCACCGACCCAAGCGAAGGGGCGGCACTGTCACAGGCGATGCTCGAGCTTATTTTAGAAAAACGTGCGCTGGGGCTGATTACCACCCACCTTGCCCCCTTAAAAGCTTTTGCGTCTGATACTGCTGGCGTGCAAAACGCTGCGATGCGCTTTGATGTGGAACACCTTCGCCCCAAATATGAACTGCTCATGGGACAACCAGGACGCAGCTACGCTTTGGCGATTGCCGAACGCTTGGGACTTCCTCAAGGGATTTTACGGCGGGCAGATACCCTCATTAGCAGTGAAATGAGTGATTTAGAAGGGCTACTCGAGAGCTTAGAAGCCGACAAAGAACAGCTCGAGCACGATATCAAAGACGCCAACACCGCCAGAGACCAAGCCGTGCACGAGGCTGATATCTTGCGTAAGCAAATTGACACGCTCAGGCAAAAAGAAGACGACGTGATTGCAGCGGCAGCGGAACGCGCAGACGAAATGCTCCACGACACCATGCGCCGCGCCAAAGAACTCAAAAAAGTCGCCACAACAGACAAAGAGCAGCGGGGCAAAGCGCTCGAGGAACTACAAAGTTTGCGTAAAGACGCCCAAAAAACTGCCCGCAAACCCACCACACCCAAAAACAAAAAACAACCAACTCGCAAAAAAGGCTTACAACCGGGCACAACGGTACATGTAGCCTCCTACGATGCGTCTGGGCCTATTGTAGAACTGCGTGGTAATGACGTGCTGGTGCAACTAGGGCTGCTCAAAGTGACCGTTCCCCGCGACGATGTCAAACCCACCAAACCCAAAAAGACCCAACCCGACTACGCTGCTGCGGCACCTAGCCCTAGCAATTTTGAACGCGAACTTAACATTCGTGGGGAACGGGTCGAGCAGGGGCTCGAGAAAGTACGAGATTTTCTACTAGAAGCGCGCTCTTTGCGCATTACCCCCGTGCGCATTTTGCACGGTAAAGGTACTGGCACACTGCGCGATGCCGTACGCAATTACCTCAAAAGCGACAGCGCCGTGAGCCGTTTTGAAGATGCCGTCCCCTACGAGGGCGGTCACGGCGTGACGGTAGCACACCTGCAGGTGTAATCAGGTGAATATCATCGACTCAATATCATCAACTAGTAGTAATTCCACGTGTTACTCCTACAGTTGCTGATGTTTATCAATGTCACATCGACGCAAAACATGTTTAACTGTGTAGGCGTCAATCATGGAAATGCTATAGGTATCATCAAGCACCTGTAAGTAATCGCGTGTCATCAGGTGGGTCTATTCGCGGGTGTCTTCGGGTAGGTTTTCTGGTTTCGCCCGCGCAGCCCACGCCACTTGCCGCCACAATCCACGCACGGCTGCTAGGTTACGTTCGGTCATAGTACTGCTGTCAAACACGCTTCGCAGTAGTGTCATGGCGCTCTGTTCCCGCTGAGCATCGGTGTAACCAATAAGATGCAAGACGTCACACAGTTGGGAGTACATGGCTTCGTATTCTGCTCGAGCTATTTGGGGAATTAAATTATCGTCTACTTTATTATTTGACGTATTGTTATCTGACTCGAGCAACCCCGTCACATACCACTCGTACGCTATCACCTGCACCGCTTGCGCAAGGTTGAGCGAAGCGTAGTCACCCGTAGGAATGGTAATACTTGCTTGACAGTGCATGAGGTCTTCATTGCTGAGACCGAAATCTTCTGGACCAAACACCAACGCCAAACGTTGTTCGCCAGCAAACGACCCAGTAAACAATCCGGCAAACTTACGCGCTGCTTGTCGCGGGCTATAGACCGTATCTTCTGCGACTCGCGCCTGCGCAATGGTCGCTAACGCCAACTGACAATCACCAACAGCATCAGCCAGTGTGTCAAACGTTTGAATATCGTCCAGCACATCCCCCGCATGAGACGCCCTAGCTTTGGCTTTGGCATCTATCTGACAACGCGGCGCTACCAGCACCAGCTCAGCAAAATCAAAGTTCTTGATGGCTCTAGCCGCTGCACCAACGTTGCCTGATTCTTTAGGACGCACCAACACAAAACGTACAGACACGCTCGAGTATACCGCTGTCACGCTTTTGAGCAGTTTAATGGCGTCATAAGACTAGCAACTAAGCCCTTCTTCAACCCCCACACGCTTTTTTGCGTTACCGCTAGAAGCCAACTGCTAGAAGCCAACTGCTGCAATCCACCGCTTTGTGCACTGCGCGGATTGATGCTGCCAAAAATCAACGGCAATGGGTATGTTTAACATCAAGACAACAACGTCGGATGATGCCAAGTGCGCTGGCAAAGGCGCGTGCTAGGCTGTTTTTATGCTTGGAAACATCTTCAAAAAAGATCCTAACAACCCCAAAGTCCCCCCGGGTCAAAGTGTCACTGAACGTTTTCCAGTACTTACCTATGGCCCGACACCACGCCTCGAGGCCAGTGAGGTGACGTTAACGATTTCTGGCTTGGCGGCGGCGCACACGTTTTCGTGGGATGATTTGCTGGCACTGCCGCAAACGACCATGACCAAAGACTTTCACTGCGTTACCCGCTGGTCAAAACTTGATGTCACGTGGACGGGCATTTTGACGAAGGATTTGCTCGAGGTGCTCGAGGTCGATGCAGCGGCTACACACATTATGTTTCATTGTTATGGTGGCTACACCACAAACCTAGCCATGGCAGACTTTTTGGCAGAGGGTTGCATGTTGGCACATACGCTCGAGGGCGAGCCAATACCCAGCGAACACGGCGGTCCTCTGCGCTCGATTATTCCGCACTTATACGCTTGGAAGAGCGCCAAGTGGCTTTCTGGCATTGAGTTTATGGATCAAAACAACCCTGGTTTTTGGGAGAAAAACGGCTACCACATGCGTGGTGAACCCTTTGCCGAGGAGCGTTACGGCTAGCTTGGAACTTAAAGTTCAAACCCTCTACCGCACTGACTGCGACTATGCCCAAAAATCACGTGAACATGTTACGGCTGCCCTTAGCTATTTGAAACCACGTCTAGCACAGCAGCAAATTTTTGTGCGCGAAATCAGCAAAGACGCTCGCAAAACACGCCTATATATCGCTGGCGTGACACCCTTTCGCGTCAGTGAACAACCATGCACCTGCGGGCAGCAGGAAACATGCGAAGGGTTTTTGTTTCATGAGGAATTTTTAGGTTATCTCACCGAAGCGGCAGTGAAAGATGCGTTGCTCGAGGTCGCTACAGGCGAAAGCCGCAACCGACAGCAGTTGTCATGTTGCGGCTCAGGTTGTCTAGACTGCCCTTATTAGGCAGCCTGACCTGCTTCACGAATTTGCTTAATGAGGCGCGACTTTTTGCGAGCAGCCGTGTTTTTGTGTAACGTTGCACGAAGAATTGCTTTATCAATGAGGCTAATGGCCGTTTTCTGGTGTGCTTCGGCTTCCGCCATATTGCCACTTTCAGCAGCGGCGATAGCTTTTTTGGTGTAGGTGCGGATGGTGCTCTTGCGTGCGCGGTTCATCGTGCGCGCCCGATCAGACTGACGCTTGTACTTCATTGCTGATGGATTTCGTGCCATAGTACTTAGCTCCTTTGTGTACAGATGTGTTTGTGGCGTGTAGTTGCATTTTTCACGTGCCATTACCATGTTGGTTCATTACCCGTGTTGGTTTATTACCGTGTCGGTTCATTACCCGTGTTGGTCACGTATTATCGCCCTTATGCTACAACTAAGCTGCTATCATCACGCCGTAGAATTTTCTAAAGCAAAATTGCGTCACTGTTTAGATTCGCATTATCACTGTTTAGGTTTACGGTAAACAAACGCATGCGTAAAACCATAAAACATTAGCACAGCCGCACGAGGTTGTGCAATGCTGTGCTGAACGTTTGCCTGTTACACGCCCTGCAGTACGTCTCAAACCGTGCAGTACGTCTCAATACATCTAGATTACATGCGACTTAGGTTACGAACTCAACTCACCAATAATCGCAAACATCGGCAAGAACATACCCGCCACAATAAACCCGACGATACCTCCGAGGAAAACAATCAAAAGTGGCTCGAGCGCTGCTGTCAAACCTTCAATGGCTTCGTCAACTTCACGTTCAAAGAAAACAGCAACTTTCTCGAGCATATCGTCAACTGCGCCCGTTTCTTCACCAATACTAATCATGGACGTCACCAACGGTGGAAACACCGCAGGATATTCTTTTAGCGTCGTGCTAATCTGCTCACCACGTTGTACACCATCAATCGTCGCATCAAGCACATCTTCGACAATAACGTTACCAGCCGTCCCTTTAGTGATTTGCAAGGACTCAACGATGTTCACACCACTTTTAAGTAGCAAACCAAAGGTGTTAGCAAAACTGGCAATGGATGACTTTTGCACCAAGTTACCCACCACAGGAGCAGTCAGTAGAATTTTGTCGATAATATGGCGTCCTTGTTTCGTTTTGTATGCCGTTGTAATACCAAAAACAGCACCACCAATGACAATAGGTAGCAAAAACCATGATTCACGCAAGAAATCACTAATACCCATGAGAATGGAGGTGATGAGCGGTAACTCCCCACCCAAATCACTGAGGATGCCCCCGAACTGCGGCACAATCGTCGTGAGCAAAAAGTAAGTCACCGCAAGCGCAATGGTCATCACAACAGCAGGGTATGTCATCGCACTTTTAAGTTTACCTTTGAGGGCTTCTTGCTTTTCTTGATAAGCAGCAATGCGGTCTAAAATGCCGTCTAGGTTACCGGACACCTCACCTGCTTTAACCAAATAGACATACAACTTATTGAAAATTCTCGGGTGCTTGGCGAGCGCATCAGATAATGTAATACCTGTCTCAACATCTTCACGCACTTTGCGAAGCGCAACTTTCATACCTTCTTTGTCAGCTTGTTCTTGCAAAATGGACAGTGATTGCACAATAGGCAAACCCGCTTGAATGATGGTCGCAAACTGACGGCTGAACACACTAACATCACGCGCATTGGGTTTAGCACCCGGATCCATCCACACAGGTAATTTAATATCACCACTCAAACCCGATTTCGGTTTGGCAATTTCAGTGACAAACAGGTCTTTATCACGCAACATGCGTGCAATATCAGCTTGTGATTCAGCTTCAATACTTGCTTCGACAAGTTTGCCGGTGCGGTCTCTGGCTTTATAGGCATAGGTTGGCATGTTTCACCCCCATCTCATGATACTGCATACACCATTAGCAAAGGCGTGTGTTGGCATGACGTTGTGTAATGTGTAGACATTATGTAACAAGCTTGTGTAACAAGTACGTGTGAACACTGCTTGAATTTTTGTAGCAAAAGCCCTTCTGCCCCAAGGTAAAGCATTGAGATTGCGGCAGCTAGGTTATAGCAGTTGAATGCAGTCATGTTTCGTACTATCCTAGACGAATCGGATAGCTTGTGTGTGTTGCCAACTTGACATATTGGTTTTGGCAAGCGTTGCCAACATCATTTTAGCAAGCGTTGGCAACATCATTTTGGTAAGGCCTTTTAGCAAGACCTTTTAGTAAGGTCATGCTGTTATGTCTGAGTCATGTCTAAATGTCTAAAGCAACATCTTACGTTGTTGTTGTCGGAACACTTTACTATTGGCGTATGGAACACAGCTCGAGCTTTTCATGCTCGCAGTTGTCAATGGCGTTATGATCGCCTCAACCACCGCATGTATAGAGTTAACTATTCTATTTTTGGAGTGCTTACTTGATGGAAAATCTTTTACCGAATAGCTCGAGCTTAGCCTTCGTCGAAGCCATGTACGCCGAATACTTACGCGACCCCAATGCTGTTGACCCTGCTTGGCAACGCTACTTCGATAGCCAACAAGATGGTGATAGTGGCAACTGGCGCGAAGGTCCTGCGTTTCGCCCGCACAGCATTTTTAATCCCCCAAGTAGCAGTACTAACAACGGTCATGGTGTAAGCAATGGCGTCAACAACAGTACAAGCAATGGTGTAAATAATGGTGTAAGCAACGGCGTGAACAACAGTGTAAACAATGGCCAAGCCTCAGCAGGGTCAGCGTCTGCGCACAATGGGCATGCTGTGAATAATCATGATAATGGTGCGGTGAGTGCTTATGCTCGAGCATCCCACCAAGCCCCCAGCTTAGACCACGGCGACTCAGCCACGCTGCAATACAAAATTGAGCGGTTAATCCGTAACTACCGCGTTCACGGTCATAGCGCCGCCAAACTTGATCCCCTCGGACGCTCCCGCACACCAGCGGCTGAACTCGAGCCCGCCTACTACGGTTTTACGGATATAGATAAAAACCGTACTATTTTGAGTGGTACAATGGCTGGACGCACCATCAGTGACGCCATTGAGCGCTTACAAGCCACTTACTGCCGTTCTATCGGGGTGCAGTTTATGCACATCGACGACCAAGAAGTGCGCATTTGGTTACAAGAGCGCATGGAGCAAACCCAAAATCGCTTGGCACTCACGAGTGAACAACAGCGCCGCATCTTGCGTAAACTCACAGATGCCATCGAGTTTGAAGCCTTTTTGCAGAAAAAATACGTGGGCGCCAAGAGTTTTTCGCTCGAGGGCGGTGAGAGCCTCATTCCACTACTCGATTTGACCATCGAAGAAGCCGGCACGCAAGGTATAGAAGAAGTCGTCTTGGGCATGGCACACCGTGGACGTTTGAACGTGCTCGCCAATATTATGGGCAAACGCCCCGCCGAAATTTTCCGCGAGTTTGACGATGTTGATCCTGAAGAAAACATGGGACGCGGCGACGTCAAGTATCACCTTGGCTATAGCAACGACTGGCGCTCTGCTAGTGGTCGCAACGTGCACCTGTCACTGACGTTTAACCCTAGCCACTTGGAGTTTGTCAACGCTGTGGTGATGGGGCGGGTACGTGCCAAACAAGACCGTCGTGAAGACACCTCACGCTGCCGTGGCTTGGGTATTCTCATTCACGGTGATGCGGCATTCATCGGTGAGGGTGTAGTGCAAGAAACACTCAATATGAGCGAACTGAATGGCTATAGCGTCGGTGGTATTTTGCATGTCATCGTTAACAACCAACTGGGTTTCACCACCAACCCCGATGACAGCCGCAGTTCACGTTATGCGACCGACGTCGCCAAAATGATTGAAAGTCCTATTTTTCATGTCAATGGTGAAGACCCCGAAGCCGTCGCTCAGGTCGTACAACTAGCGATGGCATTCCGGCACGAATTTCAGCGCGATGTGGTCATTGATATGTACTGCTACCGCCGCTTTGGTCACAATGAAGGCGACGAACCGCGTTTTACTCAACCGCAGATGTACGAAACCATTCGCAAGCGTCCTAGCGTGCGCAAAGCCTACTTAGAACGGCTACTCAAAAGAAGTGACATCAGCCAAGAAGAAGCTGAAGAATTGGCTGAACGGCGGCGTCAGTGGCTCGATGACGAACTTGAAGATGCCCGCCGCGAGGACTTCAAACCTAGTGTGAATGCGTTTGCAGGCGTATGGACGGGCTATCATGGCGGTCTTGAAGAAGGCATTGCCGATACCGATACCAGCATTGATAGCACAATGGCTAAGCAGATTCTCGAGCAACTTGCCCATGTCCCCGAAGACTTCAAAATCAACAGCAAACTCAAACGTTTGGTGGCACAACGCCAAGAGATGGCCGCTGGCAAACGTCCCCTTGACTGGTCAACTGCCGAAGCCCTTGCTTTTGGTAGTTTATTGCTCGAGGGTCACCGCGTGCGCATGACCGGACAAGACAGCGAACGGGGTACATTCAGCCAACGCCATGCCGTCTGGCACGACAGCGACAAAGGTCATACTCACATGCCTTTAGCGCATTTGTCTGCTGGTCAAGCGCCCATTGAAATCTATAATAGCCCCCTATCTGAAGCGGGCGTGTTGGGGTTTGAATATGGTTATAGCCTAGACTGGCCCGAAGGCTTGACCTTGTGGGAAGCACAGTTTGGCGATTTTGTCAACGCAGGTCAGGTCATTATTGATCAGTTTATTTCTAGCGGTGAAGACAAGTGGCGCAGACTGTGCGCACTGGTGATGTTACTGCCGCACGGTTTTGAAGGTGCAGGCCCAGAGCACTCCTCAGCGCGGCTCGAGCGCTTTTTAGCCCTTGCTGCCGAAGACAACATGCAAATCGTCAACGCCACCACACCGGCGCAGTATTTTCACGTGTTGCGCCGTCAGGTTAAACGCAACTGGCGCAAACCGCTCATTATCATGACGCCCAAAAGCCTCCTGCGCAGTGCCGATGCTGTGTCTCCACTCGATGATGTTACGCAGGGCAATTTCCAACGCATCTTGCCCGACCCCGAAATTGACCCTGCAACCACCAAGCGCATCCTGCTTTGCTCAGGTAAGGTCTATTACGACCTTTTGCGCGAACGCCACGAAATTGAATTTGAAGACGTAGCCATCTTGCGCGTGGAGCAACTGTATCCCTTGCGTGCCGAGCATTTCGAAGCTGCGTTAGCACCCTATCAAGAGGGTACGCCCGTCTACTGGGTACAAGAAGAACCCGAGAACATGGGGGCGTGGCGCTACTTGCGTTCCAAGTTTGGCTTTTTGTTGCTTGACCGCTTTCCGTTTCACGGTATCAGCCGCCCCGAATCTGCTAGCCCAGCCACAGGATCGCGCAGCAGCCACAACATTGAACAAGCCGCCATTCTCAAAGCGGCGTTTTCCCCACACAGCGACGACTAATGCAACAACCCGTACTGCTATCAGTTGTACAACAGCCAGTTACACAACAGCTAGTTACGCAACCGTCAGGGCAACTCAATACGCATCTAGTCGATATATTAGTCGTCGATATGTATCTGGTAGGAAGTCACTAGCGACACCAGCAAGGTGATTTTAAGGTGATGGTCAACATGCCATCACCTTACTTTTGTGGTTTGTGGGGGTATTTAGGTTACAATCCTCCCAAAGGTTAAACATGGGCAACAAGCCACCCTCGAGCAGACACCCAAGCTCGCACCCAAAACGTACATAAGGAGACAACATGGCCACAGAACTCAAAGTACCCGAAGTCGGTGAATCAATTACCGAAGTGTTCATTGGCGACTGGCTCAAATCCGAAGGCGATAACGTCGAAAAAGACGAAGCCTTAGTCGAAATTGAAACCGACAAAGCCACCCTCGAAGTTCCCTCGCCTGTCTCAGGCGTGCTGACCAGCGTCCTCAAACAAGCAGGCGACAGTGCGGCTGTTGGTGAAGTCATTGCCCACGTTGAAGCGGGCGCGGCTGCAAGTAGTAGCTCGAGCACGTCATCGAGTGAGGCTGCCTCCCGCCAAGACGCCAGTCAACCTACTAGTCAACCTGCCAGTCAAAACGCAAGCGCAGCAAGTGCCAGCGCCCCCGGTAGCGATGATAAAGTCATGCCAGCAGCACAAAAACTGCTCACCGAAAACAACTTGCAAGC
>Ga0102948_1000844_pt1 | contig 12178 bp, 9 predicted proteins | sample SalPonA_A_H2O_MG_FD_78211 | JGI IMG/M metagenome (GOLD analysis project Ga0102948, IMG submission 78211) | Water microbial communities from South San Francisco under conditions of wetland restoration - Salt Pond MetaG R2A_A_H2O_MG | ecosystem: Environmental > Aquatic > Non-marine Saline and... | reverse complement strand
TAGGCTTTTATATTCTTAAAAATATTCTTATTAAATTAAATGAGTCTTAAAAATAAAATCGGGAAGCTTATTAATAAGAGATATCTAATGTAATATTTGCGACATTGAGTGGATTTTTGCGGCGCAGCAATAAAATAACTACGCCCTAAGTCTTAAGAGTTAAGGGTGATAAAGTGCCGTTAACTCCTGGTCTGTTTAACTAGACGTTGCCTAGGCAAACTATTCGATGCAGCCAAGCTCGAACAGTTTGGAGAGTGCCTTGATGTTGGCCACTGAATCCGATACAGGGCCGCTGAATCGTTCGTCACACAGAGACATAATCCAATTTAGATCACAATTTTCAGTGGGCACTTCACTCCCATTACCAAATAACGACAACCCTGAGTTACTTCTGATGTAGACCATACGGGAATCGGGTAGAGCTCTGACGCCTGATTGCAGATCCACAGAGTTGATCCACTCGCGCACCTCCTGTGCGTCGGGCTGGAAAAGATCCTCAGGATATTTTGCCTCTGATACATAGGCACCAAACCATTGTGCTAACTGATCCTGATTCTCGAGTAATTGTGAGAGCTTGTTGCGGACCCGTGCTAGTGCAGCCTGATCGACCTCGCCCGGATGTGCAGATGGGGTTAGTCCCGGATCTGTATAGCGGGACTCGCCGCTCAATTTCTCCCCCAACGCGTCGGAGAAGCCTCTCAACAGCTCCGCATCAGATGGCGCCCTGAATCCAATAGAGTAGGTCAGGCAATCGGCGGAGGTTGCGACGCCGTTATGGGATATCTGCGGTGGAAGGTAGAGCATGTCACCCGGCTCAAGCTCAAAGCTCTGCAGTGCCTTGAACTCGCTTAAAATCATTAAAGGTAAATCGGGTATACGCGCTGACTGGCTTGATTCTGCAGCTCCAATCTCCCAGCGGCGGGTACCACCCGCTTGCAGCAGAAAGACATCGTAATTGTCATAGTGGGGCCCTACACCGCCTCCCGGTGTCGCATAACTGATCATCAGATCATCTATGCGCCATCGAGGGATAAAGGTGAAGCTCTCTAATAGCTCGCTCGCAGCATCGACATAGTGATCAACTGCCTGGACTAGCAAGGTCCAATGACTCTCCGGTAATTCAGCAAAAATTCTCTCGTCTAAGGGGCCTTTTTTCAGATCATATTCGCCGCTATCAGGCTGATACTGAATTAGACGTGACTCTACTTCAGACTCTAAAGCGAGTCCCGCCAGCTCATCAGCCTCAATCACTGGCTCGAGGTTGGGAAAAGCTTGACGAATTAATAACGGCTTTTTCTGCCAAAATTCGGAAAGGAAACGCTCAGGTGTTAAATCACCCCAGTTGATCTGATACATCAGCAATCTCGGCAGACATGAGTTAGAGGAGTAGTGTATCTCAGCAGAGCGCTTGACCCCAGAGTGTCCAGTGTGGAATCCCAAACACTGGGGTCATCACCCAGCCGGTCATTCAGATCGAACACCAACAGAAAGAGATAAATGTGACTCTACATACGGCTCTAAATTGAAAGAGCCACCTTAGGGTGCACGCCCGGCTTACCCCGTTACTCTGGTCTGATGCGTTTTAGACCTCTTCGTATTTGCGCGCTACAAGAAGCTAGTTTTAGTTTCAAAACCTTGGCTCGGCGCGCGACTCTGCTCTGGGGGCGCCCGCTATGTTTGAAAATTGCGAAATTAAAATAGGATAAAGTATTATCGATTAACGCATTTAAAGTCGATGTCTGGTTTCCCTGTTAAACTCAACTCTTGAAGTTTTGTGTCATTCCTGGGGAGAGTTTTAAGTGAAAGTAGAACGGGTCAACTACCAGAGACAATCTGATCGTAAAGCGCTGGTAAGTTTGTTGAACGCCTATGCTATGGATCCACTAGGAGGCGGAACCGCTTTGTCGGATGAGGTCCAGCAGCGTCTCTGCGATGAGCTATCGCGAGTACCCGGTGCTTGCAGCTTTATTGTTTGGTCAGAGTCGCAACAAGATCCTCGGGCACTGGGTTTGATAAATGCTTTCCCCGGTTTTAGCACCTTCGCAGCAAAGCCCCTGATGAATATCCATGATGTTTTCGTTACGCCCGATGCCCGTGGCACGGGCGTACTGCAACTGTTATTCGAGGCCGTGGAGCAACATGCTCGTTCACTGGGGTGTTGTAAGATCACACTGGAGGTACTAGACGCGAATCACCGAGCTCGGGCTGCGTATCGGCGTCAGGGTTTTAAAGGTTATGATCTGGGAGAGGAGGGCGGAGAAGCTCTCTTCTGGCAGAAAAAGTTGGTGTGATAAACCTGCCCCACTAGCTGTCTCATTGAGCTGGAAGTATTCGCTTGGTTAGTTTGAGCACTGGCGTTCGCTCCCGGCTCTTGCGCCCAGAGCGATTGTTCTAATCAAGTGTACGAGGTTGCTCGAGCGATTCCGTTCACCCGCGCCAGCTCAAATGGTGCAGAGCTGGGTCACTCGGGACTGCGCTGGTATCTTTGCAATGACTCAGCTCACAAGCCGACGTAGGAGTTATCGATGACAATTTTTCAGACCCAGCGCAGCCTTTCACTCGCTGCCGCTACCCGCCTGGCTCAGTTGGGTCAGCAGTGTGCCGATGAGATGGGCTTTGCAATGAATGTAGTGGTGGTCGATCGTGGGGGTACTCCCCTGGTCATCATGCGCAATCCCGACGCGCCCGACGCCTCTCTCGAGTTTGCCCAGCGTAAAGCGTACACCGCCGCGAGCTATGGCTGGCCAACGATTCATTGGAACGAGATCGTCGATGAGCGTCCCCTCGTGATGCAGGGTTTATCTCAGAACCCGCAGGTGTGCCTAATTGCTGGTGGCATCCCGGTGCAGTGGGAGGGCGAAACCATTGGCGCGGTGGGTGTTGCTGGCGCCAAAGCGCCTGAGGATCATGCGGTCGCTCAGGCAGCTCTGGAGCGTTTTTTAGCTGAACTCTAAGCTAAGCTGAAGGATTCAACCACTGCTGTTGTTGAGGAGTCCGGATAGGGACCCCTGCAACAGCGGTGTCTAGATTGCGATTAGAGCTTGAATTTACCCGCCAGACTCAGCATATGCAGACCTGCCTCGCGATATTGATCGCTGATCTGTTTTAAACGCTGAGACAGATTCAGGCTGGAGCTGGATGCATCCAACACTGCGGCTGTGTCTTGAGCAATCACTGAAGAGACGGAAGACTGCTCTTCCGAAGCAGTGGCAACGCTGGTGGCCATATCCTCTAGGTTAGACATGGTTCTGCTCATCTCCTCAAGTGACTGCTGCACGCTGGTGATAACACTGGCCGCCTTCTGATTCAGTTCACCGTTCTGTGATGCACTTTCAGTAATGGCCTGACTTGCTTGCTGCAGGCTCTGCAGTACCGCTGAGATACGCTCTGACGATGCCAGCGACTTCATAGCTAAACTGCGAACCTCATCGGCAACAACGGCGAAACCGCGGCCATGTTCGCCGGCTCGCGCCGCTTCAATTGATGCGTTGAGGGCCAACAGATTGGTCTGCTCGAACAGGCTGTTGATCAGTTCTACAGATTCGGTGATCTGCTCAACTTGTTGGTCAAGTGACTGACTGAGTGACTCTATCTGTTGCGCACTCTGCTGCAACGAATTCATGATTTGTGATGTCTCATCGAAGCGGATTCGGTTCTCTTTGCTGACGGCAGTCATTTGATAAACGGCATCCAGCGTTGTCGCTGCGGCATTGGCGATCTCGGAGCTGGTAGCCGCGTTCTGCTCAATCGCGGAGGAGATGCTGGTAGCTACTTGTTGGGTGTCTTTGGCATTACCCAGCAATTCACCGCTCGAGTGATCAAGCTCGGAAGCCATACCGGATGTCGCATTAACCGAGCTGATCAGTTCTCGCAGGGTGCTCTCCATTGTGTTGAGCATATGTTGTATCGCGTAACCAATTTCAGTGAGTTCATTATTCCCCTCGAGCTTGAGTTTACGGGTGAGGTCTCGCTCCTCAGATATCTGAGTGAGTGCCAGGGTCAGGTCCCGCAGGGAGCGGCGCAAAAGTGACGTGAACGCGATGTTAATACTGGCGAGCGCGACGACGGCCAGAAGTATAAGACTCAGTGTTAGCCAGAGCGTAAAGGTTGCACGGCTTAGTCGTTGCTCTGATAGCGCCGCAATTTTCTCCCACTCAGCATCCAGAAGCGCTTTTACATTACCTATCTGTTTGGACGCTAAGGGGAACCACTCTGCGGGTTGGGGTAACTGACTAAAATCGGGTTCTGGTACAAGAATCTGAGACAGGATGCTGGAGACCTGCTGGCTAACAGAGTCGTTCATAATAGAACGCACCTGTTGTAGGTAGTCACCCGTGAGTTGAGTATCCAGATACTGTTTCAGCAACTCCATCTGCGCCTGGTAGCCTTGAATCTCATTCCGGGTGAGCTCCGACAGTTGGCCACTAGCGAGTGCTCCATTAACTTTGCCGCGTACCTGCCCCGCACGCTCTTTAAATTTGGCCAGCATAAGGCTCAGCTGCAGGTCAGTGTTGACCTCGTTTGAGCTGATCTCCGTTGTTAAACTGGATAGCGCATCCAGTGCCATGCCGTTTATGCGGCTGTAGTAGCCGAAGGCGGCTCCGCCCTCGCCTCTATCGACGGCTGAACGCAGAGCGGGTTTACTCTTCAGTTCTGCACTGAGCAGATCGGTAGTCAACCGCAATACAGGGTCCGCCTCTCCCAGCTCGCGACGCAGCTCGTCCAATCGAGTTTCAGCCTGATCTGCCAGAAGACGCTGTTGCGCAACCTTTTGGCGATTAGTATCGGTCGGGTTACCGAGCAGACCTGCCGTTAAGCCTCGCTCAACCGCATGGGAGTGCGCAACAGCATCCAAAGACTGCATGAAATTTACCAGCGCTATATCGCGTTGTGTATTTTGGCGGGCATCTAACTCCGAGAGGACTAATAGTGTGGCGAGTGTTAGTAGAACACCGGAAGCGAGTAGGGAGCTGAGGATATTGATGCGGACCAGCGAAAAGCGGTGTAAAAGTTTCATACTTGGGTCTCCAGTCATAACCTGTTGACCTAAGACTAGTATAGGGGCGGTGTAAAACCTAGCGTTTTAGTCGGGTATTTGTGACTTCGAGGTATTCGAATCAGAAATTTTCGCGTGTTCGCTAGTTTTCCCGATGTAAGCGCTGTAGTACGGCAGCGAGAGTTTACTTATCGCCGTCAATAGTTGCTTCGACAGCATTCAAGATGCCGCGCAACATGCCCATTTCGGCCTTCTCTGGACGCGTGCGGTTGAAATAGCGACGCAGCTTATCGAGAACACGCCCTTCATGCTGGGGAATAATAAAGTTGACCCGACGTAACACTCGCTCGAGGTGTTCAAAAAAAAGCACCATCTCGTGTTGGCGGGGATAGGGCGCGGGTTCCAAGGTGGCTGCGTCAATAACGCGTGTGGCGCGGCGCAGCTCATAGCACACCAGTTGAATCGCTTGTGAGACATTAAGCACCGGGTATTCCGGATTCGCGTCGATAAACAGATGCCGATTGCAGAGTAACATCTCTTGATTGTTGAGTCCCATGGTCTCACGACCAAAGAGAATCGCGATCTCTCCCTCTTGCGCCTCCTGCCAAATCTGAGTGGCGGCAGTCTCTAAATCCTGCAGTGGCAGATCATAAGAGCGCTCGCGTGCACTGGTGCCGACCACTAATTGGCAGTCGGCAATAGCTTCCTCGACGGTTGCAACGACTCGGGTAGTCTCCAGTATATCCTTCGCACCCGCAGCTCGAGCTTCAGCCTCTGCTGACGGGAACTCCCTAGGGTTCACCAACCAGAGCTGCGTTAGCCCCATATTCTTCAGTGCACGGGCTGCCGCCCCTATGTTGCCGGGGTGGAAGGTTTCAACTAAGACGATACGAACGTTGCTTAACATTGACAGATGCAGATTATTGAGCGCAGCAAAGCTGCGCTACGATAGATTAAATTTTCGCTGCCTGCTCTGCAGCATTTCCTACATAAGTAGCAGGTGTAAGCGTGCGCAGTTCAGCTTTTGCCGATTCAGGGATCTCGAGCGTCTCAATGAAGTCGAGCATCACCTCTTTTGTCATACCCTTACCGCGAGTCAGTGCTTTGAGTTTCTCGTAGGGCTCGTCAATTGCGTAACGACGCATAACAGTCTGGATTGGCTCGGCCAACACTTCCCAACTCTTATCCAGATCCTCGTTCAGGCGCGCAGCGTTAACTTCTAGCTTGCTGATACCCTTGAGTGTGGCCGCGTAAGCGATCAACGAATGGCCAAAGCCGACACCCAGATTGCGTAGTACAGTCGAGTCGGTTAGATCGCGCTGCCAGCGAGAGATAGGGAGTTTAGCGGTGAGATGACCCATTATCGCGTTAGCGATACCGAGATTCCCCTCGGAGTTCTCGAAGTCAATAGGATTAACCTTGTGGGGCATTGTAGAGGAGCCTACTTCTCCAGCAATGGTCTTCTGTTTGAAGTAACCCCAGGCAATGTAACCCCAGATGTCGCGGTCAAAGTCGATAAGAATGGTGTTGTAGCGGCACACCAGATCAAAAAGCTCTGCTATGTAATCGTGTGGCTCAATCTGTGTGGTGTAGGGGTTAAAGTCCAAGCCGAGGGATTCAATAAACGCTTTCGCGTTAGCCTCCCAGTCAACCTCAGGGTAGGCGCTAAGGTGTGCATTGTAGTTGCCTACGGCGCCATTGATTTTTCCGAGAAACTCGATGCTATCCAGTTGTTTGATCTGGCGGCGCAGACGGTAAGCTACGTTAGCCATCTCTTTACCCAGAGTGGACGGTGAGGCTGTCTGACCGTGCGTGCGCGAAAGCATCGGCTGGTCGGCAAAGTCGCGACCCAGCTTTGCGATCTGGCTTTCGATTTCGACCATCTCCTTGCGCATGACGGCAACGCCATTCTTAAGCATCAAGGCATGAGACAGGTTGTTAATATCTTCAGAGGTACAGGCGAAATGGACAAACTCGCTAACGGCAGCAAGCTCAGCGTTTGCGCCGATACGCTCCTTGATGAAGTATTCAACCGCTTTAACGTCATGGTTGGTGGTACGCTCGATCTCTTTGATGCGCTCAGCATCAGTCACCGAGAAGTTAGCGACCAGTTGGTCCAACACAGCATTAGCTTCTGCACTCAGGGCAGGGACTTCACTGATCCCTGTGTGGGCGGCCAGTTTCTGCAACCAGCGCACTTCAACCTCAACACGGAAGCGTATCAGACCGAATTCGCTGAAAATTGAACGCAGATCAGAGGTTTTGCTGCCGTAACGGCCATCGACCGGAGAAACGGCCGTGAGTGCGGTAAGTTCCATGTCTCAATATCTCGGTTTGGGTAAATTTCAGAGGGCGCAAATTGTAGCAATAAATGTGCTCCAATGCGAAGTTACTGGGCGAGGATAAACCCACCTCAGTATGCAAAGTGGCTGATTACATCAGCGCTGTTGCCTCGGCCACCCAATCAGAGGTTGGGTGCTTTTAGGCTCGGATATTGTGAGCGTCAGTGGCTATCTGCTTGACGACGATCCAGCCGTTCTACAAGCGTCTCACGCTCCACACGCAGCCTTTGCGCTTCCATGCGGTAGTCAAAAATCTGCTTGTATTGGCGATCCACAACACTCTCAAGCTCTTCAACACGTTTCTGCAACCGTTTGAGCGTATCCGTCTGCTGTTCGTTGGCCTCCTGTAGACGCAGAAGCATATCAATCCCCTCGCTATCCGCATCATCTTTTTCAATGACCGATGCGTTGAGTTCGCTGGCGAGATGGCTGAATAGTGATCTTAGATCCGCCGCTTCACGCTCTGAATATTCAATCGACTCCTCGACGGCAGAGTGTGCGGAGGCTGCGCCAATAGAGCCTGCAAGGCGCTGCTCCAGCATTCTATGTAGCTCCATTAGCTCAATAATGGTGAGAGTGGAGCGACCACCCAGTTGGAGATCTTCACAGACGCTCTGCAGTAAATGCTCCGACTTCTCCGCATTCAGGTATTTACGCAGTAGCTGTTCGGCCTCAACCATTTTAGGCTCGCGCAAGATGTAAGATTCAAGTCCCGTTGGCCGGGCGTGGCGATAGATTGAGTTGGAATCGTGCTCCATGCAGTCGAACATCTCCGCACGCAGTGTGCGCTCTGCTTTCTGTGGGCGGTAGGCCAGAGAACCTAACAGATAAAAGAGTAAATTAAGCAGCAGCGACCAGAAAACGCTATGGGGTAACGCTGACATTCCCTCCATACCGAAGAGGGCTTGCGGGCGAAGCCAGCTCTGCCCGAACAGACCCTGAGTCATCAGTGCCTCCGGAAGCCAACCCTCTTGTACCATCGCCGGTACAACCAACGTCAGCGCCCAGACAGCGTAGCCGACCGATAACCCCATGGCGGCACCAAAGCTGTTACCGCCGCGCCAGAATAGTCCCAGAAGCCCTGCCGGAGCTAACTGAAGGACTGCTGCGAAGGAGATGAGACCCAGTGCGGCCAGAATGTAAGAGGCCTGCAGTATCTCGGCAAAGAGGTAGGATACCATCAGAATCAGTACAACGAGTGCCCAACGGATCTCCAGCAACGAGTTCGACAGGTTGTGCTGGGGGCGGAGCCGGCGCCAGATTGGAATCACGAGATGATTCGACGCCATGGTGGCCAGTGTCATCGTCGTGACAATAATCATTCCAGTGGCGGCGGCAAATCCACCGATAAAAGCGATCAGCGTCAGAATATTATTCGAAAGCATCTGGGGGATGAGAAGGACGAATTGATCCCCAAGGCTCGCGGGAAGACCCAGTAGCAGCCCCGCGCCCGCAAGCGGAATAACAAACAGATTGATTAGCAGGGTGTAAACCGGGAAGAGTCCAAGCGCAGCATAGAGGTGATTGGGATTAGCATTCTCTACCACGGTGACATGAAATTGTCGCGGCAGCAGCAGGATCGCGCCGGCCCCCAAAAGAATGAGCGCGATCCAGCTGTAGCCCGACCCCTCATCACCTAAAGAGTAGACCTGGTCGAATCCGGCTTCGTTAAGTCGCCAGATAATATCGCCAAATCCACCGAAGATCTCAAAGGTGACATAGGCGCCGAGTATGAGCAGAGCCAATAGCTTTACAACGCACTCAGCGACCAGGACAGCAATGATCCCCTCGTGGCGCTCGGTGGGGTCGAGGCGCCGTACACCGAAGAGAATCGTGATCAACGCCATCAATAGCGTAATCACGACGCCCTCTATTTGCCATGAGCCGGATTGGCTAGCGGGAGTCAGAATCTCCACCGCCGAACCGATTGCACGCAACTGAAGCACGATATAGGGCAACAACCCAATCAAACAGGCCAGTGTCACCATTGCAGCAATCCGCTGCGAGCGGCGATAACGAGTCGATATAAGGTCTGCAACCGATGTCAGACGTAAATTCTGCTTCGCACGAATCATCCGCCTGAGCGCTTTGGCACCGAGCAAAAGGCCCAGGATTGCACCAATGTAGATGGCAAAAAACTGTAAACCATTATTAATGGCAAACCCGACGCTGCCGTAGAACGTCCATGAGGTAAAAAAAACAGCCAGCGAAAGTGCGTAAACCCAGGGACTGTTACTAAACCCCCCCCGAATACGTGCGCGCTTTTCCACAAACACCGCCAGAGCGAATAGTGCTCCCAAATAACCGACGGTGATGGTTGATAGGGTTAGCGTTGAGAACATCGCTAGGAATCCTTCTTCTGGTCTGGCTGCTCTGATCGGCAGCAGGGTTCATCAATGTGATACTGATCTTCCGTACCGGGCACGGGGTCTATTCCGCCGTCAGAGCCAGGATGGCAGCGGCTAATACGTTTGACTCCAAACCAGACGCCTTTGATTGGGCCATGAAGCTCGATTGCTTCCATCGTGTAACTGGAGCATGTGGGATAGAAGCGGCAATTCTGGCCCATAATAGGGCTGAGGAATAGCTGATAACCACGCACCAGCATAATTAGGAAAGAGCTAAGCAACTGCTTCAAGGTTAAATCTCCGCGTTGACTGAATTTTAGCCCCGGAGGGGGTAAAAGCCAACGCGGAGTTCTAGATCACTGCGGATCGAGGCGCAGAGTACGCAAAGTGTTCTGACGCACCTCACGCAGTAGGTCTGCATCCTGCGTCAATGACTGGCCGTACGAAGGGATCATCTGCTTGAGGCGGCCACTCCAACCGACATTGAGTCGGTCGTTAAAACAGCGCTCAATGATAGATATCATAGTTCCAGCCGCCGTTGACGCGCCGGGAGATGCGCCCAGAAGTGCCGCCAAGGATCCGTCAGCTGCCGCAATCACCTCAGTCCCAAACTCCAATTTACCTTTAGTATCAGTGCCGGGTTTTATGATCTGTACCCTTTGTCCCGCAAAGGAGAGTTCCCAGTCTTCCTCTTTCGCATCGGGGAAGAAACGTTGCAGCGCTTCAATGCGCGAGGCGTGTGTCTGCATGACTTCTGAAACCAGATACTTGGTTAGGTCGAAGTTGTTTTTGGCGACCGACATCATTGGCAAAAAGTTATCAGCACTGATCGACATCGGCAGGTCCATCATAGATCCTTTCTTAAGGAACTTGGTGGTAAAGCCTGCGAACGGTCCGAACAGCAGAGCCTTTTTCCCGTTGATGACTCGGGTATCTAGATGTGGAACCGACATTGGTGGTGCACCGATCGGAGCCATACCGTAAACCTTGGCGGCATGTTGCTCGATAATGGCTTCGTTTTTACAAATTAACCACTGACCACTGACGGGGAAACCGCCATACCCGTGTCCCTCACGAATGCCCGACTTTTGGAGCAGTGGCAAAGCACCACCACCAGCGCCTAGGAACACAAAGCGCGCGTTGACAGATTCTGTGTCGGGCCGCGAGCTGTGCTTGAGTTTGACAGTCCAGGTTTTATCGCTGTTCTGCTTCAGGTCAGTCACATAGCGACCGAGCATCAATTCGAAGTTCTGTTTTAGCTCAAGATAGTTGACCAGATAACGTGCCAGTTCGCCAAAGTTGACGTCAGAGCCGTAGCGTACGTGTGTCGCGGCTATGGGCTCTCCATCTGGACGGTTCTGCATAATCAGCGGCATCCACTGACTGATCACAGCAGGGTCTTCACTGTACTCCATCGCCTCAAACTGGTGATGAGCGGAGAGAGCTGCATGGCGGTCACGAAGGAAGTCTACGTTTTCCTCTCCCCAAACAAAGGAGCAGTGGGGAGTGGGGTTAATAAATTTTGATGGGTAGGGCAGTGCGCCCTTGTTCACGAGATATGACCAGAACTGTAAGCTCACCTCAAATGAGGAGTTGATCGAATAAGCCTTGTCACAATTAATAGTGCCGTCGGCCTGTCGCGGCGTGTAGTTTAATTCGCAATAAGCAGCGTGACCGGTACCCGCGTTGTTGAGGCCGTCCGTGCTCTCATAGGCAACGTGATCAAGACGTTCAACCATGGCAATCTTGAGTTCAGGATCCAGCTCCTGCAACATCACGCCGAGTGTCGTGCTCATGGCGCCTGCGCCGACTAAGAGGACGTCTACCTTACGTTCGTTCATACCTGTAGTACCCTTTGCAGTTGCACAAATGCGTGGGCGAGTGTTTCAGGTGCACTTTTGGTGCCCTTAAACTAAGCGCCCTACGCCACGGGTTTGCGCAGAAGAGGTGTTAATCTTCAACGCTGCCGGTGCCGCATTATATTGCGGCGCAACACAGAGTATAAGTCGACTTTTTATTAATATTTGTTATTTGCTAAGTCTAAAAGTGTATAACTGGCGTAATTACTGAGGTTGCAGCCGACTCGCAGCCAGTAGAGTCCGACCAATGTATAGTCATCAGAAGAGCCGTATTGGAGTCAACATGGAGCCAACTGCTAGCCTAACACTGGAAAATATCTGGATTTATCTCCAAAGTATCGCTGCTGATCCAGCTAACCCCGCCCGGGTTATGACGCTGGCTAACGCTGATCAGCATGGGCAGCCGCAGGTCCGCTCCGTCATCTTGCGGGAGGTTGAGCCCTGGGCGCTGACCATCTACACCGACTCTCGCAGTCCAAAAGTGGTTCAGCTCACTCACGACTCCCGGGCACAGCTCTTGCTTTGGGATGCCCAACGCCGTTGGCAACTGCGCTGCAGTGCGCAATCTGAGCTGATCAATGACACTGCGCGTTTGGATAGACTTTGGCAGAGAATAAGCGCAACGCCTGCGGC
>Ga0102948_1000841_pt1 | contig 12187 bp, 6 predicted proteins | sample SalPonA_A_H2O_MG_FD_78211 | JGI IMG/M metagenome (GOLD analysis project Ga0102948, IMG submission 78211) | Water microbial communities from South San Francisco under conditions of wetland restoration - Salt Pond MetaG R2A_A_H2O_MG | ecosystem: Environmental > Aquatic > Non-marine Saline and... | reverse complement strand
ACTCCAGCACTCGTAGAAGACAGTGCTGAAGGACAGGTTTACGAATTTAGTATTGGCGATGCACCAACCGTAATGGGCTTTATTAGCCGGGAGCTATTCATTACCGATCCTGAAGGTCAAGCATCACCTTTTGATGCCTCTCCGATGGAAGAAACCGGAAGCGTTAAATTTGACCTTAAAATGATGTCTGCACCAAACAATGCAACAACATCATGGTTATTTAAAATTGAAAGTTCAGAAGGCACTACCGCTGTTGAACTTCCACTTATGGATGGCTATGTCGGCCCATCTGATACAGCAGCTGCTACCCCAACACAAGGTGTGTGGGAGTCGTACGAATTCCCACTTAGTATGCTGGCTGAAGCAGGGCTTGATACCAGTGCCATTGATGTGGTTATGATTTTCCCACTATGGGACACAGGTAGTGGTGCCGTTTACCGTGTTGCAAATGTAGAAATTTCACAAGACGCAGCATTGGCTTACCCAGAGTTGGTTATCTTTGAAGATGAGCAAAATCCAGACTGGCCAATGTGGGACTGCTGTGGTGGTTCTACGCCAACGGAAGAAATCGATGATGAAGAACATGGTCTTACTGCTGAATTCCGCATAGGCTCAGCGCCGACAGTAATGGGCTTTATTACACGTTCAGCGTCAGGTGGTGGCGATACACCGTTTGATGCAACAGCGCTAACTGATGGTGGCCTACTTCAATTTGATATGCGTGTAGTAAGCATGCCAAACGATGCATCTGCCCCTTGGTTATTTAAAATTGAATCAAACGATGGTGCGACCGCGGTTGAACTTCCACTTTCAGATAGCGCAGAGGGCGCAGACCCCGTCGCTGGTGAGTGGCAAACGTACACCTTCCCTATATCTTCATTACAAGCAGCAGGCCTCGATGTCAGCGCTATCGATGTAATTATGGTATTCCCAGCATGGGGCACGGGTGAGGGCGCAGTATACCGTCTTGATAATGTGAAGTTTTATCACCCAGACAGTGAAGGCGGCAATAGCGCCGCCGGTGCAATCACCTTATTTGCTGATGCTGCGGCAGATCAATGGTCTATTTGGGACTGCTGTGGAGGCTCTACGCCAACAGAAGAAATCGATGACGACGCGCATGGCGTAGTGGCTGAATTCCGAATTGGTGCAGCACCAACGGTAATGGGCTTCCTTGCTGATGAAGGTGTATATCATGACGCTTCAGCACTACTTTCAAATGGTGCAGTGCGCTTTGAAATGAAAGTAAGCGCAATGCCAAATGATGCATCTGCACCATGGTTATTCAAGATTGAATCTGGTGATACCGCTACAGCTGTCGAGCTACCCTTATCTGCGAGCCTAGAAGGGGCCGACCCAGTAGCCGGAGAATGGCAAACCTACACCTTCCCATTACAAACATTGTTTGATGCTGGTTTAGATATCAGTGCTATTGATGTCGTCATGGTATTTCCTGCATGGGGAACCGGTGAAGGCGCAGTGTACCGCATCGACAACGCTGAAATTGCAGCGCAATAACAAAGCTTGATGGCCGACGATGTCGTCGGTCATCCGATCAAATTGATAAGATTTGTAGGTCAACTATGAAAAACATAACCTTTAAAAAGACCCAGCTTGCCACATCCATGGCGTTGTTATTGGGCACAGCCGCATTCACTATGCCAACGCTAGCACAAGAGACTGACGTGCCAGAAGAGGCAGAGCTAGAAGTTATCCAAGTAAGCGGTATTCGTGGAAGCCTCATGCGTTCGATGGACCTTAAACGAAGCTCCAACGGTGTGGTTGACGCCATCTCTGCAGAAGAACTGGGTAAATTCCCAGATACCAACTTAGCGGAAGCACTACAGCGTATTACTGGTGTCACCATTAGCCGCTCAAACGGTGAAGGTAGCCAAATTACTGTTCGTGGTTTCGGACCAGAGTTTAACCTTGTGACATTAAACGGGCGTCAAATGCCGGGCACTGGCTTTACCCGCTCATTTAACCTTGAGAACTTATCCTCTGAAGGCGTCAATACATTAGAGCTTCATAAAACAGCACGAGCTGAAAACCCTAGTGGTGGCCTAGGCGCGACGGTAAACATTATTACCATGAAGCCATTGTCACAACCGGGTCAAAACTTTACGTTTTCAGCAAAAGGCATTTACGACACCTCTAACGAAGAGGGCGACGATGTAACGCCTGAAATCGCGGGCGTATACAGCAACACCTTTGCAGACGATATGTTCGGGTTTGGTGTGTCATTCTCGCATCAAGAGCGTGATTTCCAGCAACAAGCTGCAAATATTCAAGGTTGGGTATTGCAAGAAAATGATGCATTACCTGATTTAGATGCGCAAAACGCTATCGATAACCGCAGTAATATCACCGATGCCGCTTTCTTCCCTAAAGACATGAACTACAGCATTAACGATGTTCAACGTGAACGCCAAAATGCTCAAGTTACGTTCCAATTCAGACCGGTTGATAACTTTACTGCAACGGTCGACTACACCGCGACTAGAGCAACAACCGGCACCAACTCTGTAGGTTGGGGTATTTGGAATAACTTTGGCGCTAACATCAACGCGTATGAGCTTGACGAAAATGGTACTGCTGTTTATGCAGATATAAGCGGTGATGATGCGTCATTTACTGCAAGTAGAAATACCACTCGCGTCGACGCGCGTTCTATTGGTGTAAATCTAGATTGGGAGCTAAATGACGACTGGCACTTTACGCTAGATTACCATGATTCATACAACGAGACTGATAATGGCTACGACGAAGGGCTAGGCAGCGCAGGACAGATTATCTTAGGCTCTGATCAACTACAGTCTAAAGAGTATGACTATCGTTCAGGTGACATCCCGCAGTTTTTGGTCAACTGGAACAATGGCAGTAATGAGGTTTTACCGAGCGAAATTGATTCAAACTTCAGTCAATTTATATACTCACCGGGGCGTTCTGATATCGAGCAGCTTCAGCTAGATGGAACGTGGTTTAACTCATCATTCGACATTCCATTGATAAAAGTTGATTTCGGTTACGCACGCACGCAACAATCACTCAGTGGCTTTACTGCATGGAGCGGTTTACGCGGCGGCCCTGGCTTTAACCCATCGTTCACTCAGATATTCCCAGACAGCATGTTTGTCAGAAATGACACCGGTGATTTCTTGGATTCGTTTGATGGCGGTGGCTCGGCACTTAGCCCTAACTACTACTATACGTTTAACTTTGACGAAGCCATTGCGCGTCAGCTCGCGTATTTAACCGCAGATGTGGTGGGTGAAAGCAATGCGTACTCTATCGACCCGTATTTCATGGGCGCACCTACGGTAAGCAATGTTGAAGAGACAACCGACTCTATCTATGTTCAGACTGAGTGGGACTTCGACCTAGCGGGCTATTACGTTCAAATTAATGCCGGTGTTCGTTACGAAGAAACTGAAGTTCCTAGCGCCGCAGAAGTTCGTGTGCCAATTCAAGTAAATTGGGTAGCGGCTTCAGAGTGGATCACCGCGTTCCAACCCGAACTTCAACTTCAAGATTTTACTGGCGATTACGATATCGTATTGCCTATGTTTGATGTAAAAGTTGATGTAACAGATGACGTTGTTGCACGTTTCTCATGGGGTAAATCAATTACTCGCGCACCTATTGGCCTACTACAAGGTGGTCGTTCGTTCAGTGGCAGCCCTAAAATAGGCGCGCGTACTGTATCAGAAGGCAACACTGCACTTTTACCGTATGAGTCAACAAACCTAGATTTATCTCTTGAGTGGTACTACGACGAGTCGAGTTATGCGGCGGTCGGTTTATTCAGAAAGTCAGTTAAAAACTACATCGACTTTTCTGCGTCAGATGAGACCTTTGACGGCTTAAACGATATTTATCAAGGCCCACGCTGGAACGAAGCGGTATCAGCGCTTGAAGCACAAGGTGTTCAAGCCACTGATAGTGCTATTTATGGTTACTTCGTCGATAACGGTTATGCGGATGCAAACGGTGTGGTTTCACCCAATGCTGATGACCCTCTTATCAACTGGCGTGTCACTAAGCCTCGCAACCTAAACGACACAAAAACCGTTGAAGGTATCGAGCTTGCTGTTCAGCATACGTTTGGTGAAACGGGCTTCGGTGTAGGTGCAAACGCGACATTCGTAGATGGTGATGTAGAATACGACCCGTATGACTTAACGCCGCAGAACCCACTGGTTGGTATCAGCGATTCAGCAAACTTCCAAGTGTTTTATGAGAAAGAAGGTTTGTCGGTAAAAGTAACCTACGCATGGCGTTCAGACTATGTTATCGGCATTGGCCAAGCACAAGGCTCATCTGATAACCCAGCAACGCAGTTTGATACTTTCGGTCAAGTCGACGCAAGCATCAACTATGACGTAACGGATAACCTTACGGTATTCCTAGAAGGCGTAAACATCAACGACGAGACTGAGCGTGGTTATGGTCGCTTTGAAGAGCAATTCTTGTTTGCTCGTCAATACGGTCCGCGTTACACCTTTGGTGCACGTTACTCGTTCTAAGACGAGCACGAACAACAAAAGGCCGCTGTAGCGGCCTTTTTTATTTCTCCTTATTTATTCTATGCCCGAACACATAGCAATCATTCGCTCAGATTCATTCCTCTTTACCTTGCTGTACTAAGGCGTAGTACATCGGCACTGCGCATATAAACAACCTGCTTGCTGTACGGTAGTATTTGTACGGGCTTACCCACCCTGTATGCATAATGAATAAGAGCAGCCTGTCTGTGGTTCAGTGCACGCTAAACAGCATCGATATCACGGTGGGACAAACCATTAAACGCAAGACATAAAAAAGCCGCTATGCCAAAGGTATAGCGGCTTTTTATGAATGCTATAGGCAGCGCCTTAGCATACTTTCATGGGTTTAATCGCAGGTAACCTTTGCAGACGCTGCACTACCGGGTGTAAACTGAACATCGGCAACGCTGATAGAGGCACTGCCCGCAGTACCAACTTCAAACGGGACAACCAAACCACTAAAGTCGATGCCTTGGTTAGCAAAGCACTGAAGGTCGACACTCAGCGTTGACCATGTGTCGATAGGCAAGGCGTTAAGCTGTTCACTGATATTAATCTGCGTTGAACAGCTGCCTGGAGCGTCGCCCTCACCTTCACAGTTCATACCAATGGTAAGCGGTGCTGTAATAGCGGAGTGTCTATTCACACTCATGGTTAGCGCCGAATCTAACAATAGCTGTGCACTTAAATCTTCTCGGAAGAAGCTCTTGCTCGCAAAGCGCATTGCCGCAAATTCAGATCCATCAAACGTGATTTTACGTGCATCTTCCTGCACTTCCTTATCTACCGTTCGATAGCTTACCGCTCCTATTTTGTGCGTACTTGCATTCACTTCCATCGACGCGTCGCCAGAATATAGCCACAAGACCCACGGCACTTGTACTGTACCATTTAAGATTTCAAGCGGCTTGTCATCATCGGCACTTACCGTTACGGTTGCGTCTAGCGTGTCATCCAGTACATTTTCATCTGTTAAAGACAGACCAAAACCATAAGGTAACAAAGGCGCATAATCGTCATCGCCGACGTTCACAATTTGCTGTGGGCTAGCCGGCCAAGAAAAAGGCAGCTTCCCTTTAAAGTCTTGCTCACCAAATAAGACATCTGCTACCGCCGCACCTTCTGAGCCCGGCAGCCAAGCAGCCACGAATGCATCTGATGCGTTAAGCTCAGCATTTACCCACATAGGGCGACCGCTAATGAAAACAGATACCACAGGAATACCCTGTGCCTGTAGGCTTGTTAAAAGGGCAAGGTCTTGTTTCAACCCGTTTTGATAGATAAGTGTTTCTCTATCGCCATGTCCTTCAGCGTAGGGTTCTTCACCAAATACGACTACCGCGACATCAGGCTTGGTTTCAAAGCTTCCATCGACTGAAAGCTCAACACTTCCACCCGCTTTATTTGCATGCGCGGCAATACCGTCATAAATGGACGTTCCACCAGGAAAGTCTTCATTCGTGTTGTTCGTGCCCTGCCATGTAATACTCCAGCCGCCAGATTGTTTACCGATATTATCAGCACCATCACCTGCGACGAGGATACGCTTGCCCCCGTCAAGAGGTAGCGTGTTAGCTTTGTTTTTCAACAGCACTAACGACTCTCTGACAGCTTGTTGTGCAATCTCTCTGTGCTCTTGTTTACCGATAAGGGAACGATCGCCAGATAAAGGGCGATTCGCCGGACTAGGTTTTTCAAATAACCCAGCACGTACTTTTACACGAAGAATACGGCGAACCGCATCATCAATACGCGACATGGCAATCGTGCCATTGTTTACCTGAGCAAGGGTATTATCGAAAAGCACCTTCCAATCGCTAGGTACCATAAAGATATCTAAACCGGCATTTATCGCCTGCGCACAATTGTCGTTGCTACAACCCTTCACTTGTCCATGACCATTCCAGTCACCCACGATAAACCCATCAAAACCCATTCGTTCTTTAAGTACGTCAGTAAGTAGATATTTATGACCGTGAAGCTTTTCACCGTTCCAACTGTTAAACGAGGCCATTACAGACTGCGCGCCTGCGGTTAGGCCGCCTACATAGCCCTGCGCATGAATATCAAAAAGCGCTTGTTCAGATGCTACATTATCGCCCTGGTCGTCGCCGCCAACGGTACCACCGTCTCCAACAAAGTGCTTCACGGTGCTGATAACGCGCTGATCGCTCAAGAAGTCTTTGTCAGCCGCACCTTGAAGGCCTTTAACAACGGCTGCTGCATATTCACGAACAATGGTAGGGTCTTCTGAATAGCTTTCATACGTCCTTCCCCACCGGTCATCTCTGACCACGGCGACCGTAGGCGCAAAAACCCAATCTATGCCCGTTGCCATAACTTCTTTCGCTGTCGTGTGCGCAATTTTTTCAACCAGCTCAGGGTTGTTTGCTGCACCTAAGCCGATGTTATGCGGAAACAAGGTAGCACCGACAACATTATTGTGACCGTGAACTGCATCCGTTCCCCACATAGTCGGTATGGTTGAACCATCAACACTATCGTCAACCGATGCTTGATATAACCGCTCTGCAAGCGCCACCCAATCATCAGGGGTTGCATGTTTATTATCATCTGGGAAAGCGCCACCACCATTTAGGTATGACCCGAAACCATACTTACGCATATCTTCAACGGTGATATTACGTATTTCTGGTTGAATCATCTGCGCCACTTTCTGCTCTAGCGTCATAGTGGCCATTATATCGCTAACCTTTTGCTCAACTGCAGGGTCGGCTTTCACTTCAATATCGAGCACGGGCCACACGTTTTCAGCGTTTGACGCTGCTTTCACGTCATCGCTTTGCGATAAAACCGGTTGCTCATTTGTCTTTGTGCAGCCTGTAAGTAGTGCTGCGGCAATTACCGAGGCAAGAATGTTAATTCGCATCGTAATTCCTTAAACGTCTTCGGGTTGTGATACGCGACTGCCCACCACGCCATAATAGGCAATGAATAGGTAGCACGCAGCAGGGAGTAAAAATGAGAGGGTAATGCCAATAGAATCTGCAAGCATACCTTGCAGTAACGGCACAATAGCGCCCCCGACAATGGCCAGACACAAAATGCCCGACCCTTGTGGAGCGTGCTTACCAAGCTGCTGTAAAGCCAAACTAAAGATGGTGGGAAACATAATTGAGTTGAAAAGACCCACACCCAAAATAGACCACAGCGCAATATTTCCTGAACTTGATATAGACACTAAAATAAACACGATCGCCATTGCCGCATTAAACGCGAGCACTTTACCGCCAGAAATCTTCTGCATTACTAGCGCGCCAATAAAGCGACCGACCATTGCCCCACCCCAATAATAGGCAATTAGCTGAGACGCTTTTTGCTCGCTTAAACCAGCAACAGAAGGGCTAGCTAGGTAGTTGACCAGCATACTACCTATGGCAACCTCTGCCCCTACATACATAAAAATACCGACCGCACCCAACACAAGGTGGCGATATTGCCACGCACCACCAGAAAACACTTTTGTATTGGTATTGGTGTGATGAAGCTTAGGTAACTTTAAATACAAAAATACAAGTGCAAGTAGCAGCAGTGAAAACGCTAAAATAAGGTACGGTACCTGAACGTCAGATGCAGACGCCGTTGCTGCGCCATGCTCTCCAGCGGCCCCAAACATAAGATAAGAACCAAAAAATGGCGCTACCGTAGTACCTAGCGAATTGAATGCTTGGGTCATTGTCAGGCGAGAAGATGCTGTTTTAGGATCGCCCAACGCGGTGACATAAGGGTTCGCAGACACTTGCAGAATAGTAATGCCTGACGCAAGCACAAACAGTGCAATAAGAAATATCGCATAAACACCTAGCGCAGCAGCAGGGTAAAATAGCAAGCACCCTAAACAGGCTATTGCTAGCCCTGCCACAATTCCCTTTTGATAACCAATTTTTGCCACCAACATACCGGCGGGTAATGAAACGATAAAATAGGCACTAAAGAAGCAAAACTGAATAAGCATTGCTTGTGTAAACGTTAGGTTAAATGCCCCTTTTAAATAAGGAATAAGAATATCATTAAGGCAAGTAATAAAGCCCCACATGAAAAACAGCGTAGTTAACGATATTAGGGCGAACCTATATCCTCCAGCAGGCATACTTGAGCCTGTTGACGTATTGCTATTATGGGCTGATGTTTCCACTATAAACCTCTACTGACATTATTAAGGGCTATTAACACGTTAGTCTCGAAACTCGAACAAATACAGTTTTCATATTTGTAAGCGCTTACATTGTTAATTAAATATTACACGAAGAACCCAAAAGTTCAATGTAAAAAACATGTTATTTTTGTTCTTTTCTTTAAGAGCAGACACGACTAACACCAAGCCCCCCCGCTTCGTAAAGGGCCTGTAGTAAACAAAAGCTGATAACGTCGTTTATATATCGCTTGGCTGGTTGATTCATCGAATTCCTCACAAAGGCTACGAATGATTTAAGGTATCATTGCGCTTCGTTTACTTAATAACAACATCGCCATGTTTGAAGCCAATCATTTAATGTTGCTGGCCACGATCGCAGTAGCAACGTTTATTCAATCGCTCACTGGATTTGGCTTTGGCTTAATTGTTGTTTCGATACTTACTGTATTTAATCTTTTACCCCTTACCGCCACCGCATTTTTGATAAGTGCATTGAGCATAATCAATTCAGCAGAACTTGCCGTAAGAAACAGAAGCCATATACAAAAAGCAGCCGCGAGACACATTCTTTACGCAGGCCTACCTTTTATTGTGGTGGGTTTTATATTGCTTGAATGGTTGTCGACCTCTGAAGCGGGGTTACTAAAAACGCTTTTAGGTGTGTTTATTTTACTTGCAACCTTTTCATTGCTGATAAAAAAGCAGAAGCAAACACACGAAAGCGGTGCCCTTAGCTTTTTTGTTTCAGGCGCATTTGCAGGTGTGTTGGGAGGACTATATTCAACATTTGGCCCGCCAGTTGTTTATCAAATATACCGACAACCGTGGCACATTGAGCAAGTAAAGGCCACGCTGCTCTGTGTGTTTAGCATTACGTCGTTAATTCGACTGTTAATTATTCCCTTTGGCACGTGGCCCGCACTCGATACGTTTTACGTAGCCATCACGGCAATACCCATTGTTTTAATTTTCACCAATTTAGCGAGAAAGGCATCACCATTTATTAACCACAATGTTATAAGGCGTTTCTCTATTTCACTGCTGGCAACAAGCGGACTACTCTTACTGTTTCAGCATTAACGAATATGCACGTGTTCATGGGAATGAGGATGCGCGTGCAAATGGTCATTGTCGTCACGACAAGGTTCTCCCGGCAATTCAAATTCAATGGTTGTATGGGCAAGTTTAAAGGGCGCCAGTATCTCAGCAACTTGATGCTTTAGATGACGCAACCTGTCATTGTCGATACCGCAGTTAATGACGATGTGAGCGCTTAGCACGTGCTGCTCACCGTCTAACGACCAAAAGTGAATGTGGTGAATTTCTTCTACGTGATCTAGTGAAAGTAACGCCTCAACAATGTCTTTCTTTTGCTCCTCATCTGGCACGCCTTGCAGAAATAACTTCATCGTTTGAATAACATAGCGTATTACGTTAACCAGAATGAAAAGCGTGAACACGATAGAAAGTACCGGGTCTAAAATAGGCCAATGAAAAAAGTGCAGTACGATCGCTACAATCAACACTGCTACCCACCCCATTGCATCTTCAATCAAGTGCCAGTTCAGCACTTTCTCGTTCATAGAATGGCCACCGCTAAGCTTAAATGCAGCAAATCCGTTAACCGCAATCCCTAAAATAGCCATGCCTATCATGCCTTCAGTAAGGGGCATTTCTGGGTGCATCAAACGTGGTATCGCTTCAGAGAGGATCCAAACTGAGCCAACAACGAGAATAAGCCCATTAATCAGTGCACCTAATAAACTTAACCGCTTGAAGCCATATGAGTACTTCTCGGTAGCTTGCTTATGACCCATCTTACTCAAATACCAGGCAAGTCCAATGGAAAGCGAGTCACCAAGGTCATGCACAGCATCAGCCATAATGGCAACACTGTTAGTAAGCCAGCCTCCCACAAACTCAATAATGGTAAAAACAAAGTTTAACCAAAACGCCCAGCCAATGCGGGTACTGTCAGCCTCACCATTGCTATCGTGATGTTCATGGTGATGATGGTGGTGATGCATTGCTATTACTCTTTTTTCTATGAATTGTCAGCATACTCCCCTGTGCGCTTGGTGCCAATGAGGATGGCACATAGAAAGCGGGATTATTGACGGATATCAACTTCTCGTGATGACCACATGCGCCATCGCATTTTCATACTAAAACTTATCGCGATAAACCCTTGCACTTTACGATTACATATGTAATCTTAATTTTAGACTACAAATGTAATCAATGTGAGATAGTGATGACAGATACACATAAAAGACCCGATATTTCAAATGCTGAGTTCGATGTGTTAGATGCACTTTGGGACGACTACCCGGCAACCTCTAATGACATTATCGATAGGTTACGCCAACATAAAGACTGGCATGAGAAAACAGTCAAAACGTTATTGGGTCGCTTAGTTAAAAAAGGGGTACTGGATTATGAAAAGCATGAGCGCAAGTACCTTTATCGGCCACTTATAGCCCGGGAAGATTATACAAAAAAAGAAACCGAAACATTTGTAAGTCGGTTATTTAAAGGCAAAATTGCGCCCATGGTTGCTGGGTTTGCCAACCAAAACACGCTGTCAAAGCAAGATGTTGAAGAGCTTAAAACGTTGATAAAACAATGGGAGAAAGACAATGATTAATTGGATTTTGTCTCAACAAATAACATTGTCCATTACCCTTTTGATATTAATTGCATTTGAGCGCTTTTTGACAGCATTCATCGGGCCCCGCCTAAGCTACAAATTATGGTTTTTTGTACCGTTAACGATAGCAGCCTTTAACCTTCCGATAGAGATTGCGCCGGCGGTATCCGGTCAAATAAGCCGGTATGTGGTGGGCATTGCGCCCGCGCTACCTGTAACTAATATTAATGCATTTTACTTGGTATGGGCCGCCGGTGCTGTACTGATAAGTACCTATATCACTGCCCACTATATTGCAATTTATACCTCTATTGGAAAAAAGGCCAACGCATACAAAGCAGCATATTACAGCCCACGTGCCACTACTCCTATGCTCTTTGGGTTTATTAACCCGAAGGTATTGCTTCCTTTGCACTTCACCTCGTTTTATAACCATCAACAGCAACGCATGATCATAGAACATGAAATCATACACGCTCGTCAAGGCGACCATATTTGGAATGGGATCGCACTGCTTATTACTACAGCGTGTTGGTTTAACCCTATTGTTTGGCTGGCATTAAAATCGTTCAGAATACATCAAGAACTCGCGTGCGATAGCCGTGTACTTCAAAACAAATCAGATGATGAAAGACTTTCCTATGCAAAAGCACTTGTGCAGTGTGCTGAGCATTCATCAGCAACCCTCAATCTCTACCCTACATTTGGAGAAAAAAGCACCATGATAAAAAGACTACAACACATTAAACAGCCTCAGGTAACAAGCAAATTAATCAGTATTGCGTCAGTATTAATAATAAGCGCATTTACGGCCAATATTGCATTAGCCAACTT
>Ga0102948_1000834_pt1 | contig 12265 bp, 9 predicted proteins | sample SalPonA_A_H2O_MG_FD_78211 | JGI IMG/M metagenome (GOLD analysis project Ga0102948, IMG submission 78211) | Water microbial communities from South San Francisco under conditions of wetland restoration - Salt Pond MetaG R2A_A_H2O_MG | ecosystem: Environmental > Aquatic > Non-marine Saline and... | reverse complement strand
GGGGCAGCGTGCCCTGGCGGAGTCAGTTTTTAAGGCAGTGCGAACAGGCCGCCAACTGCTGCTTGAGGCGCCTACCGGCTCCGGTAAAACACTGGGAACACTTTTCCCAGCGCTTCGCGCCATGGCCGCCGATGATATCGACAAGCTTCTCTATCTAACCACCCGTAATACGGCGCGCGGGGTAGGTTTGCAAGGGATTGAACAGCTGCGCCAGGCCAACACCCTGCCTCTGCGGGTGGTCGAGCTTAGTTCCAAAGAGGCGGGTTGCATTGAGCCAGAGCGCCTCTGCCAAGGTGATAGCTGTCCGCTGGCGAAGGGTTTCTTCGACAGACTTCCGGCAGCGAGGTCGGCTGCTTTCGCTGAATCCGAGATCAATCTCGATGTCGCACAGCTTCGAAGAATAGCTGCTGCTCATCAGATCTGTCCCTACTATCTGGGTCAGGAGATGGCCCGCTGGGCAGACCTGGTTGTTGCCGACATCAACCAGTACCTCGCGCCCACAGCGCTGCTAAGCGGCTATCTGCAACAGGATGAGTGGCGGGCCGTTGCGTTGGTCGACGAGGCCCACAATCTCGTGACGCGTTGCCGCGATCTATACTCTGTTGTTTTGACGCAAAATCAGTTTCGCTATGAGACCAAACAGCTTAAATTAAAGAAAGCTCTGGATAATGTCGTTCGCGGCTGGCAGGAGGCCTGCAAGGGTGTCAGTGCCGAGCCTGTATTTGATGAGTCCCCCCCCGAGAAACTGGAGTTCGCCCTACAGAGTCTGTGCAGTGAGCTAAGCGAGGTGCTGGCCGTACAGCCGGATCAGCTCGAACTCCAGCAGATGCTATTTACCAGCAGTGCCTATCTCAAACTGGCAGAGGTGTTTGGCGAACATTCGGTGGTGCGACGCGCCAAACCCCGTCGGGGTGGTGGTGAGATCGCTCTCCTCAACCTCGACCCATCGATCTTTCTGGCACCACGTTGGAGTGCGCTCTGCTCAGTGACACTTTTCTCTGCAACACTAAAACCCTTTGAATACTATCAGCAACTCCTCGGCCTTGAGACCGACAGCGCGAGAGGGTCCCTCCCCTCACCCTTCTTACCAGAACAACTCAGCGTTAAACTCTGCAGCTCTATCGATACCCGCTACCAGATGCGTGAGCGTTCAGTCGCCCCTATCGCCAGACTGCTGGTGCAGCAGATGCGTCACCAGCGGGGCAACCACCTTTTTTTCGCCCCAAGCTTCACCTATCTGCGACAAATAGCGGAGTCGGTTGTAGAGCAGGCACCCGATATAGAGCTACACCTGCAAACCAGCGGCATGAGTCAGACCGAACGTCAGGCGTATCTTGACCGTTTTACCACCCACAGTCAGCTACTGGGTATGGCTGTGCTTGGCGGACTCTTCTCTGAGGGGGTCGATCTGACAGGAGAGCGCCTGATCGGTGTCAGTGTTGCAACGCTGGGGCTCCCCCCTTTTGATGCTCTTCACCAGTTGATGCGACAGCGCTTCGATGCGCGATTTGGTCAGGGCTACGAATATACCTACCTCTATCCGGGCCTGCAGAAAGTTGTTCAGGCAGCTGGGCGCTTAATCCGTACGCACGAGGACCGGGGTGAGCTGATACTTATCGATCCACGTTTCGCGCGTCCAGAGATCCGTTCAATGTTGCCGGGCTGGTGGCCCGAGGCTGATCTCATCTGAAAAGTCACGAGAAAGCACCAATCCAGGTAACAAGAAGCCCTTAGGTCGCTCCTACCGCGGAACGGGGGTGATTGAGTGACCTAGGCCAGCTGCAATTTCGTAACCCAACGGTTATTGGTTTAATGCACCACCCGACCGGTAGTGAGCGAGTTTAGGGTTGAAAACCTAGCCCATCCTCAACAACACTTAGAGCGCCATATCTGGACAGAATAATATGAAGAAAAACTCTGAAATCATTTTCCACGCCTACCCACAGTCGCCAGTTGCAGAGAAGGTGCGAACTATTTTTGGTATCAAAGGGCTGGAGTGGAGAAGCGTTGAAATCCCGCGCTTACCACCCAAGCCTATGCTGACCATTTTGACCGGGGGATATCGACGTACGCCCGTAATGCAGATAGGTGCCGATATCTATTGCGATAGCCAATGCATCATACGCGAGCTGGAGCAAAGGTTTCCTGAGCCAACCCTTATGCCATCTTCAGAACAGGGATTGCTCTGGTGCCTGAGTCGATGGACCGATGGTGCACTGTTCGACCAAACAGTGAGACTGGTGCTCGGAGCCGCGGGGGACGGCCTTGATAAAGCCTTTGCTGCTGACCGCGGGCGCCTCTATCTCGGCGAAGACTGGTCAACTGCGCTGCAACAAGCTAACGCGGACCTACCCCATATCGTTTCACAAATACGCGCACCACTCACCTGGTTAAACACGCAACTATCCGACGGACGCAGTTTTTTGCTGGGCTCGGCACCAGCAGCGATAGATGCGCAGATCTACTATGCGATCTGGTTTATGCGAGGTCGATGGGCAGGAGGCCCCTCACTGCTTGCGGAGTTTGACTCGCTGGTTGGCTGGGAGGAGCGTGTACGCCAAATTGGGCACGGCACACAGACCCCGTTAGATGCAGAGGCTGCCATAACAATCGCAAAATCGGCAGACTCGATCGCGCCGATTGGTGTCTCAGAGTTCGAGCCACAGAGTCTGTCTGTAGGACAGAGCGTAACTGTGTCACCGGATGTCAACGGAGGGGAGCAACCGGTATCGGGCAAACTGCGTTACGCTGACGCCAGTAGCCTGATTATAGACCGTCACACCGAGGAGACAGGCGATGTTTGCGTGCATTTCCCACGCTCAGGTTATCGTATCGAACCGACTTAATTCATAATCTGACGAAGCCAACAAATCTCAGTCGTTAAATCGCTACTACCTTAGGGGCAAATATGATCGATCTCTACACATGGACCACCCCAAACGGCCGTAAGGTCTCGATTCTGCTAGAAGAGCTCGGAGTACCTTACACAGCCCACCCAATTGATATAGGTAAGGGTGAGCAATTTGCGCCAGAGTTTCTAAAAATTGCACCAAACAACCGTATCCCCGCTATTGTTGATCACGAAACAGGCATCCAACTTATGGAGACAGGGGCGATCATGATGTACCTGGCCGACAAATATCAGCAATTTCAGTGTGAGGGCCAGGAGTACTGGAGAATGGTTGAGTGGCTGATGTGGCAAATGGGGGGACTTGGACCCATGTTGGGCCAGACGCACCACTTTTTAAAATACAACAGGGGTAAATCAGAATACGCTGAGCAACGTTACTCGTCCGAGACACAGCGTCTCTACCAAGTATTGAACACCCGCCTGACTGAGAGGGACTATATAGCAGGACCTGAACGAGGCACCTACTCTATTGCCGATATGGCCTGTTGGCCTTGGGTTTCGCGTTTTGAGTGGCAGGAGATCGACCTAAACGCCTACCCAAATGTCAAAGAGTGGTACGTGCGTATCGCAGCACGTCCTGCGGTACAGGCAGGATACTCAGTTCCGGCATTTACTACTGAGGTACCAATGCCGGAGTGACTCAATTCCAGAATCTGATCGATTTAGCTGTAGCTTGAGTTAGAGGAGAAGTGATCGGGAAACTTGCACCGCACTTCTCCTTAAGTCTTGACCGGAAGGCTCTTTAAAAGCCCCGCATCTCTGAAAGCGATCGAGTTAAGAGGCCTTTTCCAGCATCCCCTGGTGGACGATGAAGTCTATAATCTCCGCCAGTCCCTGACGCTCTTTAAGGTTCGTGAATACCCAGGGCTTTTCCGGACGCATGCGATTAGTATCGGACTCCATTACACTCAGATCAGCCCCGACATAGGGAGCAAGATCGATCTTGTTGATCACAAGCAGATCAGATTTGGTAATGCCTGGACCGCCCTTACGCGGTATCTTTTCACCCTCTGCAACATCGATTACGTAAATCGTAAGGTCGGCCAACTCTGGACTAAAAGTAGCGCTAAGGTTGTCCCCACCGCTCTCTACGAATACCAGATCCAGCGTCTTGTGGCGCTGGGCCAACTCTTCAACCGCCGCTAGATTCATCGATGCATCCTCACGAATTGCCGTATGGGGACAACCACCGGTCTCAACACCGATAATACGATCTGGCGCCAGTGCCTCTGCACGCGTCAGAATTTTTGCATCTTCCTGTGTGTAAATATCATTGGTGACAACCGCTATGTTGTAGTCATCACGCATCGTTTTACACAGCGCCTCAAGCAGCGCTGTTTTACCAGAGCCAACCGGACCGCCAACACCTATTCGAAGGGGTGATTTGTATTCGCTCATTCGATCTCCTTAAAAAGCTAATCAGATTCAGGATCTGAAAAGTCGTGTATATTGATTCTCGTGGCGGCTGCTGGCGATCGCCAAAGCAGGCGTCACACTTCCGGGCTCAGTAACTTGCTGTGCAAGCTCAATAGCCAGCTCCAGCCGGGGCGCGAGTGTCATGAGCGTTTGCTGCCCCTGAGTCTGCCCCAGTGGGATAAGCTTAACTCCCGCCATTACAGCATTTTCGAGCCAGCTCCAGAGGTAACCCGCGAAGAGCTTATCGCGTGTGATTTGCCACTCCGTTGCAGCGATTGCAATGCCCGCTAACTGAGTCAGCTTACAGGCTGCCAGTTGCTGTTCATCTAGGCTGATATCCAAATGTGGCAGCAGACGAGCCAGCGCAGCGCCCCGTTGCTGCTCCTCGAGACGTAGTTCTTTCGTTTCACGCCAAGCCAGAAGATCCCTTGCCAGACTCACAAGCCTGACAGAATCTTGTGCCTCGTTTGCATCAAGCATTTTCGCCAGGATTGGCAACTCCAGCGTTGCCATCGATTGCAAAAGCTGCCCCTCTAGCCAGGCGTCAAACGTCGGCTGGGAGTCAACCCAGCCCTGCTCCACCGCCAGTTCCAGCCCCTGCGAGTAGGTGAATGCACCTACCGGCAGCGAAGGACTGATCAGTTGAAATAGCCGCAGATCACTTAGCACGGCGCGCCGCACACCGAGTATTAAATTTAGCGGTCAGAGCAAAGGCTGCACCTACAGCGCCCAATACCGCAGTGGCTGCAAGCAGATGATCTGCAGAGCTGAAGGCGTGTGCCAGTGAGGACGTCAGAGCCGTATGATCGCCGGTATGTGCCATAGCAGCCGGCGCAACTGCAAGTAAACAAAATGTAGAAATAACTTTCATATAAAATCCTTAATGACTGTATTCAAATGATTTTTAATGTGAATGATTATGTGAATGCCCCGACGAGCTGCCGCCATAAGCGCCCGCCTCAGGCTCAAACGGCAGATGCTCGAAACTCACTTCGGCTCCCAGACCTTCAACCATGTCATCCAGTACGTGATCGTGCTGATAGCTCAGATAGTCGCTATTGATCTCCAGAGGTACATGGCGATTCCCCAAGTGGTAACAGACGCGCGCTTTGAGTAAGGCATCGTCGGTGCGCACCACCGATAGCGGCTCAGCTGCCGCAACCACTTTCACCAACACCCCCTCATCGTTCGAGAGGATCTGACCACTGCGCAGGATCTCTCCACGCGGGAGGTCCAGACCCGCATCCTGCCCGTCAGAGAGGGTCACACGCAGACGCGAGCGAATACGTTGGTCAATGCTCAGCTCGAGCATAAGATCAGTCTCGGCCGAACCAGCTGGTAGCTTCTTGTTTAATTTGATCATCAAATGACGCCTCCCAACCGCGCCTTAAAATAAGAAGTAGCGCTGCGCCATCGGTAATACTTCGGCAGGTTCACACACCAGCGCCATACCGTCCGCTGTCACCTCATAAGTTTGCGGATCAACCTCGATATCCGGTTGCCAGTCGTTATGTACCATCTTGTCTTTGGTGGCGGTGCGACAGCCTTTCACCACACCAATCATTGACTCCAGACCCAAGGCTTCAGCCACACCCGCTTTTCGCGCGGCCTGTGATAAGAAGATCATACTAGTGCTATGGACGGCTTTACCGAAACTGCCGAACATAGGGCGATAGTGCACAGGTTGGGGCGTTGGAATTGAAGCATTAGGGTCACCCATCGGAGCTGTCGCAATCATCCCGCCTTTAATCACCAAACTGGGCTTGGTACCAAAGAAAGCGGGCTTCCAAAGCACCAGATCCGCCAGTTTACCCACTTCAACAGAGCCGACCTCATGAGCGATCCCGTGTGTAATAGCTGGATTGATCGTGTATTTCGCGATATAGCGCTTCACACGGAAGTTGTCATTGCGTTGCGAATCACCCTCTAGCGGGCCACGTTGCAGCTTCATCTTATGAGCGGTCTGCCAGGTACGAGTGACTACCTCACCGACGCGACCCATCGCTTGAGAGTCGGACGAAATCATTGAAAATGCGCCAAGGTCGTGGAGGATATCCTCAGCAGCAATCGTTTCCCGGCGAATGCGCGACTCAGCGAAAGCGACATCCTCAGCGATACTGGGATCCAGATGGTGGCAGACCATCAGCATATCCAGATGCTCATCGACCGTGTTGATAGTGTAAGGGCGGGTAGGGTTGGTTGAAGACGGCAGCACGTTGTTAAGCCCAGCTGCTTTGATGATATCAGGAGCATGCCCACCACCGGCACCCTCGGTGTGGTAAGTGTGTATAACACGACCACCAATAGCCTCGAGAGTGGCTTCTACAAAGCCGGACTCGTTCAGAGTATCCGTATGGATCGCCACCTGAACGTCATGCTCCTCAGCAACACTCAGACAGTTATCGATCGCAGCCGGCGTCGTGCCCCAGTCCTCATGTAACTTGAGACCAATTGCCCCCGCCTCTATCTGCTCTCTGAGCGGGCCCGGCAGACTGGCGTTACCCTTACCAAGAAAACCCAGGTTCATTGGTAACGAATCTGCGGCCTCAAGCATGCGGGCAAGATTCCAGGCCCCGGGTGTACAGGTTGTCGCATTGGTACCGGTCGCCGGCCCGGTCCCTCCTCCGATCATCGTCGTGACGCCGGAACAGAGTGCCTCGTCTACCTGCTGCGGACAGATAAAGTGAATATGCGCATCAATCCCGCCCGCGGTGAGAATGCTACCCTCGACGGCAATCACCTCGGTACTTGGACCTATGAGAATGTCCACATTTGGCTGTATGTCTGGATTGCCTGCCTTACCGATGGCAAAAATACGACCATCGCGTACAGCGACATCTGCTTTGATTATGCCCCAATAATCGATAATCAACGCGTTAGTAATGACCAGATCCGGCGTTTCAGCGCGCATCACCTGCGACTGCCCCATACCATCACGAATGACCTTACCCCCGCCGAATTTGACCTCCTCGCCATAGGTCGTTAGATCATTTTCAACCTCAATCCACAGCTCCGTATCTGCCAAGCGCATGCGGTCTCCGGTAGTAGGACCGAACATCTCGGCGTAGGCTGAGCGTTGAATGCGTGACATGCTTCTATCCTTTGTCTAAATTAATTTCTGAGTCGAGTTTTCCGCTCACCCGACCCTGAAAGCCGTAAACCTCGCGCTTTCCTGCTAGCTTCACCAGCTCTACTTGACGTGTTTGACCTGGCTCAAACCGAACCGCTGTACCTGCAGCGATGTTGAGACGATAACCACGCGCAGCTTCTCGATCGAATATCAGCGCCTCATTTACCTCATAAAAGTGGTAGTGAGAACCTATCTGGACAGGGCGGTCTCCGACATTCGACACCGACACAAGCTCGGTATCACGACCCGTGTTTAACTGAATTTCACCGGGTTCTGTCTTTATCTCCCCAGGAATCATCTCAATCTCCTTAAATGTACGGATGCAAAAAAACAACTTTTTCTGCCAGGCAGGCTCAATTTATCCGTCCGAAAATCCTATTTAAACAATCGGCTCGTGAACGGTGACCAGCTTAGTACCATCAGGAAAAGTCGCTTCAACTTGGACATCGTGAATCATCTCGGGCACGCCCTCCATTACGTCCTCGCGGCTCAGCAAAGTGCGACCGAAATCCATCAGATCGGCAACAGTTCGTCCATCACGTGCACCCTCCATAATGGCAGCACTAATAAAGGCAACTGACTCGGGGTAGTTGAGCTTCAAACCGCGCCCCTTACGCCGCTCAGCGAGCAGCGCGGCGGTGAAGATCAGTAGTTTATCCTTCTCTCTCGGAGTGAGTTCCATTGATGACTCCTACAACATTAACACTCATTTGGTGCAATTAAATCCAAAGTTATGAACACTGTAGCAATACCGATACCAACTTATATAAATGCAGCTAAAATTCATAATATTCGTCAAAAATGGCTTCATTTTACGAATATTTGATAAAGAAAAGTCAAAAGAGTCACAAAATATAAATTAAAAATGCACTATAAAAGTGCATCTATAAGATTATAAAACGAGATATGCGCGAAGTTAGTGCGTGATTTTAGATGTTTTGATTGAACAGCTAACTGCTGGGTGTATTAGCCAGCAGTGGGAGTGGAAGGGTAGCGTTGGCAAAACTCTATATAAGACTCTAGCAACATCGGTTGAGCGTAGAAGAAACCCTGGATAACAACGCCTCTCTTTTTCGTGAGGTAACTGTGCTGAATATCCGTCTCGACTCCCTCAGCAACCACACCTATTTTAAACTGCTCAGCAATGTTAAAGATGGCGTCGATCACCGGTACACGTGTTCGGCGCTGCACTATAAGATCAGTAAAAGTTTTATCAATTTTAATCTGATCAACTGGCAGATTACCAATGCGACTCAGATTCGAGTAACCCGTGCCAAAATCATCTAGACTCACTCTCGCCCCCCTACTTCTGACATCAGCCAAAACTGTATTAAGGTGGTCTAAATCACGATAAAAGGCGCCTTCTGTCATCTCGAACGTCAGCATTGAGAGTATCTTTTGATGTGCCTGAGCCCACTGCTCGAAAGCGCTTGTCCTGACTGTCCTTGCGGTCAGATTGACCGATAAATGCCGCAGCTCCTCGCCACGCTGCGTCAACAACTCTGAGACTTTGCGCAGAACCCATAGATCAATCTGTTCAATAAGGTAAGTCTCCTCCGCGATGGGAATAAACTCAGATGGCAACAGATATCCCCTATCAGGATGGTTCCACCGAATCAATACTTCAGCACCCGTGACTTGATTGTTGCAAGGGTCTACCAGAGGCTGAAAGTTGAGTTCGAACTCGTCGTGCTCGATGGCACGTAGTAGGTCATATTTAACCCCTCGACGTGAATTTGCCAGCTCATTCATATCGCGTGAGAAAAAGCGACAATCGTTACCACCCTCTGCTTTCGCGGCATACATCGCCGTGTCAGCGTACTGAACCAGAGCCTGCTCGTCCTCAGCGTCCGACGGATAACAGGCAATCCCGATGCTGGCGCTCAAATGAAACATCTGCTCACCGATCAGAATCTCCTCGCGTGCAGCCTCAAGAAGTTTTTCGATAACAGTCTGGACGCCCTCTAATCCGCTTTCACTGTGAAGGACAACCACGAACTCATCACCTCCAAACCGGGATAACACATCCTCCGATCTGAGCTGATGACCAAAACGTTTCGCTATCTTTGCCAATACATGGTCGCCTACGATATGACCCTCGGTATCGTTGATCTCTTTGAAGCTATCCAGATCAATAAAGAGCAGGTAAAGGTGTTCATCCGCTCGTTTGGCATGTTTCAGGCTCTGTGCTAAACGATCATGTAACAAATTTCGATTAGGTAAATTGGTCAGCGAATCATAGTTTGCTTGTTGATAGACACGCTCACGGGCACGCTTCTCCCCCGAGATATCCTGTATGACCTGAATAAACTGCTGGTCAGTGTAGGGGTCCTCTGGTGTCTGTGCTCGGCTAACGCTAACAAGACCATAAACCGCTTGACCACTTTTCGTCAGAAACTGTTTTTCTCGTTTATAGTTGACCCGCGACCCTTTGAGCAACTCATCAAATTGCTCATGACTCAGTTCTAGCTCAGACGCTGCTAGAAACTCATCTATGGACCTCCCTTGTATCTCCGCCAAGGTGTATCCCAACCAGCTTTTAAAGAAGTTATTTGCGTCACAAATGCGCCTCTTCTCGTCGAGCAGGACAATCCCCACGGTCGAGTAATCAAAAATGCCGCGAAACTTCTCCTCGCTAAATGTGAGTTTTCGGATTGCATCACGTTCGGTTGTGATATCAATGGCACTGCCGATACGCAGTTTTACACCCGGCTCGCTATCCTGAAGCACCTTACCGCGGTCTCGTACCCAAATAACCCGACCTGTGGTGTGAACCAAACGATATTCCACATCCCATTTTTCGGCTTTTATAGCCTCCAGAAAACGCTCCCGGTCCGCTTCATGGATCGCCTCTCTGTAGATGGAGGTTGAGAAACCGGATGTCGAGATGGAGTAGCCGATGTATTCAGAAAATGTAGGGCTGAGGTATTTGAATCGATCAAAATTCTCAGAGCTCATCCAAACAATCTCCTGGAGCGACTCGGTAATCGTCTTGAATTTTCGCTCAGTCTCACGCACCGTTTTGCGGATCACGGAGAGCTCTGTAATATCATTGAAGGCGAGAATTACGCCATCAATCTCACCGTTCTCATCTATAAAAGGGGTGAGCGTTAACAGGTAGGTCTCATTTTGGTGAGTGACCTCAACTGATTTGTTACTGCCTTTCTCAAGTACATGTTGGATGTTGGCTTCGAGATTAGGCAAATTTAAATGGGAAGGGATGCCAACGATACTCTGACCTTTATCTTCCGGCAGTAAATTGAAGATTCTCACCACCTTGGGTGTGTAGCGCAAAATTCGCAGCGATTTATCGACGACAATAAAACCAAGGTTGATCGAATTCTGAATATTATTGAGCGTTACGTTTGCAGTGGTGAGTTCCTGCGACTTTGCCTGCAGCTCATCATTAAGCGTGGTGAGCTCCTCGTTCGTCGCCTCTAACTCCTCATTACTGGTCTCCAACTCCTCGTTTGAGGATTGAAGCTCTTCAGTTGAGGCCTGTAACTCCTCATTGAGTGACTGCAACTCTTCATTAGACGTTTCAAGCTCTTCAATAACTGCTTGCAGGTGCTCCCGATTGCTGTTGAGTTCATCCTCTAGCTCTCGCACCCGCGTTTGCTCTGTGTACTCGGTCTCGATAGCCGCTTTACCAGAAGTTTCAAGTTTGCCAAGCTCCTCGAAGCTTACTAGAAACAGGTCCTCCTCCTGTTCTCTGACAGCGAGTCTGCGCACCGCGATACGCACACGAATACTGGCTTCGTCTCCCTGAAGTAAGGTGATGTGCTCCTGATATGATTTACGGCTATTGAACGCTCTGTATATAAGTGCCCTCAGCTCGGTGCGAACGCTCTGAGGTGCCAGGGAAATCAAATTAAACTCTGCAGCGCCCTGAGGGAGATTGAGGAATCTTGCGATCTCCCCAAAAAACTGTACGGGCTCGCCCGCACCATTAATCATGACGCTCGGTGGTCCATAGGCATCCAGAAGGCAACGGTTCATCGCATCGAGTTTGCTTTGGCGAGCGGGTACGACAGCAGCCGCCCGCATCTCCCGAGCCGAGGGTCGAGTAGCCAATTGTGGCGGTCGGCCAGCAACATTCCGTTTTTTAAAGAGTTTGGCCCCTTTATCCATATTTATGAAAAGTGGAGCACAAGCTTGTCCAACTGTTTCTGACTTACCTAAAAACAGCAGTCCACCTTGCATGAGGGAGTAATGGAAATTCTTAATAACATGGTCTTGCAGCTCAGATGTAAAGTAAATTAAAAGATTTCTACAACTGATCATATCCATCCGCAGAAATGGCGGATCACTCACCAGGTTTTGTCGCGCAAAGATACACAGGTCACGGACGTGTTTTGAGATCTTGTAGTCACGCCCCTCCTGAGTAAAGTATCGATCAACCAGCTCTTTCGGTATTCCGACCAGAGCTGCCTCTGGATATACACCCTTACGAGCAACCTCAGTCGCGTTGTTATCTATATCAGTACCGAAAATCTTAATATCGTAGTCGGCTGTTTTTACACCGAGGTGCTCAATGAGAGAGATGGCAATACTGTATGCCTCTTCACCGGTTGCGCAGGCAGGTACCCAGATCCTGACTGAACTCCGCGCAGCCTTCTTCAACACTGCGTCTCTGAGTTCGATACCGAGCTTCTCAAAACTCTCAGGGTCCCTGAAAAAGTGAGTCACAGAGATCAGGAAACTGCGCTGCAGCACCTCGATCTCTTGAGGCTGGCCCTCAAGATAGTCAAAATACTCGTCCAGACTTGCCAATCCCAGAGCAGCAATACGCCTCTGCACCTGGCGCC
>Ga0102948_1000827_pt1 | contig 12302 bp, 11 predicted proteins | sample SalPonA_A_H2O_MG_FD_78211 | JGI IMG/M metagenome (GOLD analysis project Ga0102948, IMG submission 78211) | Water microbial communities from South San Francisco under conditions of wetland restoration - Salt Pond MetaG R2A_A_H2O_MG | ecosystem: Environmental > Aquatic > Non-marine Saline and... | reverse complement strand
TACTCGGCTTAACAGAGACACCATGGCGGCCGACTTAGCGAACCGTAACTTGCACTTAGTGATTGATATTGGCCGCCCTGTGTCATTACCTATTGCGCATTGTTTATTGCACCGAGACGGCTACCGGGTGCTAATGAAGTAAGATAATCCGTTAGTCAGCTCGTTAACAAAAGAGCGCTATTTGGCGGCGCGACACATTAGTGTGTCAAACCGTGCTAAAGGCGCATCGGTAGAAGAAATTGCGCTGCAACAGCGTGGAATTAGCCGTCCGTCATTGTGGCGATGTCAGAATTATCGTGCCGCCGCCGACGTTGCAGCAACCACACACGCGCTGCTTACCGTGCCGGGTTCGGTAGCCAATGTGTTATCAGATAATCATTTAGCGGTTGCTACCCTACCATTTGATATGCCGACACTAGAAACGCACCTTTACTGGCATCAACAACAAGAAGGCGAGCCGGGGTTACTGTGGTTTAAATCACTGGTGTTACAGTTGTTCGCTGAATCTGGTCTTACCACCTGACTTCTGCTAGCATAACATGGTGTTTACATTTGAGTGATTTATGAAAATTCATACGCTGTCTGGTTATATTCAATTTATTTATTTAGCTGAAGATAAAGATGGCTTGTTGCTTCTAGACGGCTGCAGCCGGGCCGATATCGACAAGGTTTGCCAGTTTATTACGGGAACACTCAATCGCCCGTTAACCGATTTAAAGTTGATTGTGGTTACCCATATGCACCCTGATCATGCTGGCGGCGCTGTTGGGCTTAAAGAAAAAACGGGGGCGACCATTGCCGCGCATCCCAAGGCTCGCAATTGGTACAGCGGTTTGGGCGGTCGTACGGCGCACGTTATCGATTTGTTGTTAACCTGGTGGGTTGCCGGGCGCATCGGTAAAGCAAAAGAAGCCATTTGGTACAATCCGCTTTTACAAGCCGATGTTTTACTTGATGACGAACAAAGGCTTCCTGGTTTTGCTGATTGGCAAATATTGTATTCCCCCGGCCATACCGATCACGATCTCACCGTATTTCATGTGCCCACACAGCAAGCATACGTGGCAGATTTGTTAGTGAAAGTAAAAGGCGCTTTAGTTGCGCCATATCCGCTGTGCCACCCCAATCAATACCGCCGTTCGCTTGAACGCGTGGCCAAGTCGACGATAAAGACAGTGTTTTGTGCGCACGTGCCGCCTGTGAATAAAAGCGACATACCTTTTGATGAGATTATTGCTGCTGCACCTAGTACGCCCAAAAACCATTGGTACTCAGCGAAAAACCGCATAAAACGAAAGCTATTCGGGATGACTACCGAGCACTAGTGCATGTGTTACTACCTTGCTGTATTGTTTTGTTACTTTTTAAATACGGGTTTAACGCTTGTATTTAACGAATTCGTAGCCACACTTTTGTTGAAGACACAAAAAGGTAAGCCATAACGTATGCAAAAAGGTATTGCGGCGCTACTTGATAAAACGCTAGAAACTGTCAATGTTACCGGCGAGAAATTAGCGAACGTATTTAGCAAGGAAACCCATCGGTTTACCATTACGGGGTTAAGTCGAAGTGGGAAGTCGGTGCTGTTCACAAGCCTGATGACCATGCTTAAAAGCAGAAGTGAGGAAGGGTATGCCTGCTTGCCTCTGCTGCGGTACTTACCGCCCTCATTAGTCGAGCATATGGCGGTAGAGCCCATCGAAGGGTATAAACCATTTCCTGTTGATGAGAACTTAAAGAAGTTAGACGATGGCGAGTGGCCTGCGGCGACTGAAGAGGCCTATGGGTTCAAACTTATTATTCGTTTAAAGCAGGTCAGCACATTCAAACGCCACCTTTTTCCCCATACCAACATTGTGTTTGAGTTCATCGACTATCCCGGTGAGTGGATAACCGATATCCCGATGCTTAATAAAACCTATGCACAATGGTCAGACTCTGCATGGGCGCAATTAAGCAGCGGGCCGCAACAATATTATGCCCAGCAGTGGAAGGCGTTTGTGAACGACTTCGACTTCGAACAAGCTCCGTCGAACGACGCTATGCTGGCATTGGTCTCTGCCTACCGACAATACTTGTTCACCGCAAAAGCGAACGGTATTTCACTGCTTCAGCCTGGCAGCTTTTTGCTAGAGGCATCACACTTCGACTGGCATCAATATGGCTTTACGCCCTTGCCCTCAAGTATTACTAGCGATGTATCTCACCCTTGGTTTATTGCGTTTAATGAGCATTTTCAACGGTTTCAAAAAGCGTGGCTGACCTCGTTAAAGCAGTCGGTGTTTCGAGAAACCGATAAACAGATTATTTTGGTCGATTTATTCGAAGGGTTAAATCATAGCCGCCAGCATTTGTACCAATTAAAAGAAACGCTAAGTCATTTGGCCGACACCTTTGTGTACGGACAAACAAATTGGTTCTCTCGTACGGTGTTGCGAAAACAGCAAATAGGCAAGGTTGCATTTGTTGCCACCAAAGCCGACCTTGTTCCTGTTTCACAACGTGATAATTTATTGTCGTTACTGAAACAAGTAACAGAGGGTGCGCGCGCTCGGTTTGCCGATAAACCTATACAGTTTGAGCATTTTCTAGTGTCGGCGTTACCGGTTACCGACGATGGAGAGGCTGAAAACAGTGTGCGCTATCGCGATGTGAATACAGGTTATGTAGAAGCAACGTTTGAACCTATTCCCGCTACCCTTAAAGACATGGAGCCAGACGCACACTTTCCCGTGCCTCTTGCACAAGTTCCTTCTGACTATAAAGCGCGCATGCTAAATGGAAAAGGCGTTGATCGCTTACTGCAATTCTTATTGGTAAATGGAGAGGCGTCATGACTGATACACCACCAGACAAAGGCCAGCAGCCGGTTACATCAACACCGCCATATCGCCCTAAAGTGGTTCAACAATCGTTAGATATGACCCCTCCCGAAATTCGCATGCCTGCAAAAGTTGAAGGCGATACGTGGCTAAGCAGCACGCACAATAAAGGGCTGTCTTTAGGTACTGCCACTCTAGGATTAGGCGTATTTTCACTCATTGGCTTCTTTATATTCGATGCATACACAACGTTATCAGCGAGTTTTGCCTCTCACCCTATAGGCAGTGGTGTGCTTGCCACATTGCTGTGTGGTTTCGTTGCCAGTTTTTCTTACTTAAGCTTTCGCGAATGGCGCGGGTATAAGCAGGTGAATAAAGCGCTAGAACAGGCAACACACATTGCGTCGTTAAATGCCCAAAGCAGCGTGAAAACCGTTGAAAGCGTGCTAAATAAACACGGTAAACAGTTTTCGTCTCAGTCTTATGCTGCGCATTGCTATCGCCAGTTTAATGCACAAGTACAACCGGATATGACGGCAAAAGAACGGCTAGGGCTATATCAAGACACAGTAATAAACCCGGTTCAAACCAAAGCGCAGCAATTGCTGAATAAAGAGTCGTTAACCGCGGGCAGTTTGGCGTTTATTAGCCCAAATAACCTTATTCAAACGTTTGCGGTTATTTGGGTAAGTTTTCGTACCATAAGGCGCATGGCCAACGTGTATGGGCTTCGCCCCGGTACGCTTGGTAACTGGTCACTGATGAAAGTGCTGGCGCAAAATATTGCCGCACAGGGTATTTTCGACTTAGCCACCGACGAAGTGGCCAACCAAATAGGGGGAAGCTTGTCGGCTAAGTTTATGGAAAACTCAGCCGAAGCGATTGCCGCGGGGGCGTTAAATATGCGCTTAGGAAAAGCGTTAATGAAGATACTTAAATAGTCTTACGTCGAATCAACAAGATGTGTGCTTGCTAAGCGCTTTACCGAAAGGCTACAGCGCTTTTTTGGTGGGCATGATTACGTTGGCAAAAATAAGCCCAGCCACTAACGACATAAAGATTAAAAACACTTCCTGGCCAAGGTGGTCGGCTTGTACAAAGTCTTGCCCTGTCATAAACGAATTTAAGCCAATATAGGTCTTAGAGCCTGGTACCAACACAATCAGGCCATGCATGGCCACAATAGTAGCTGGCTGATTTGCAATTCGGGTGAAAGCGTTAGCAAAAACACCTAGGGCAAATGCGCCTACAAAGGTACCCAGCCCGTTATCTATGTAGTCTGAACTCCATGCGGTTGCACTGTAAGCAATAAACGCGGCCGCGAGCGCCCATGGAATATGTTTCATACGCGTTCTAAAAATGGCGACAAGTGCAATACACAGTAGAAGTACAGCTAACCAGGTTCCCCAATATGGGAGTGATTCTGCCGGTTTATACACGTTTTCACCAAATAAACTAAAGCCTGCGGATACACCAAGAAAGGCACCAAAATACAGTTTAAACAGCTGCATAATGGCGTCCATTGTACGTGCGGTACCGCTTACCATGTTGCGCGATGATAATTCGGCAAGGCCCATAGTTAACGCCAGTCCTGGCACAAACACAATCACCGACGATAGAACAATCAGGGGAATGTTGATACCCGGGTCAAGGTAGCGGCCAATCGCACAGGTAAGCAGGCCGCTCATAAAGGCCGTAACTGGCTCTAGCATAAGGTTCACACGCTTTGAACGCTGGGCCCATAATGTCCATAAATAGGCGACTAAACCCAGCAGCCCAGACCATACTATTTCACTCCAGCTTGCGCCCATCAGCATGGCAAATGCACTGGTTGCCATGCCAAACGCCGCGCCGGTTGGCAACGTACCGTAAAGGCTTCCCATGGCGTCTATTTCATTGAGGCGCGCATCGGCCTGTGCCAAGGTAAGCTCGCCAGCAAGCAACGAGCTGGCAAGTTCGTCGGTCAGCGACAACGCATTCATATCTAGGTCGCCAGGCATCAAGCGGGCCGCATGGTTATATTCGTCTTCGTGCCTATCACTCCACATTACGAAGCTCAGTGAGGTGGGGGTTGAGATAAACGACGCGTGTATACCGAAATGTGTAGCCACTTCATTCAGGTAAGCCTCTAATCGAAACGCAGGTGTACCGTACTTGTGCAGCATTTTTCCAAGCTTCACAATAAATTTTCGAATTTGAATAAATTCAGCTGTATCCAACGCGCAGTCTCACTTAACAACAGGAATGAATGGCAATATGTCATTGCAGTATAAACAAAAAGCCAGACATTTTCTGTTTATGTCTGGCTAAAATTTGGGCGGATTGTAAAGGCAATAATAAGGGAAAGCAAAGCACATTTTTTATTTTGTTTTGATAGAAAAACTAATGTGTTAACGGTGTGTATTTTCTTGCTCGGAAAACGGCATCCAGTCTTTCCATACCGGCGCTAAGCCTTGCGTGTAAATAACATCAGTTACTGCTTCAACGCTTCGTGAATCTTCAATGTCGAACTGGTTCAGTGCTTTACTCGGTTCGCTGTACCCTCCTGGTTGTGTTTGAGACGCTGCCGATATTGTGGTTACCCCTAACGATAGTGCGCCGTCTCGAAATCGTGCCGATTCGCGGGTGGACAAAGACAGTTCCGCATAGGGGTTATACAACCTATGCGCACAAATAAGTTGAAGCAATTCGCGTTCACTAGGAAAGCTAGGCAAACCTGCATGGCTGTTGGTATTTCCCTCGCAGGCGCGCAAACGAGGGAAAGATATGGCAACACGGCTTCGCCAATAGTGCTGTTGAATCAGAGTGCCGTGCAGCGCTGTCATTGCGCTGTCTACGCGCCAATCTCCCAAGCCGAGTAGTGCACCAATCCCTATTTTATCGATACCTGCACGGCCAATACGGTCCGACGCCTCTAATCGCCATAGAAAATCCTGTTTTTTACCCCGAGTGTGATAGCGGGCGTAATCATGAGGACTATACGTTTCTTGATATACCAGTACCGCATCTACGCCTAGATTGGCTAGCACGTTATAGGCATCTTGATTGAGGGGTTGAACCTCCATCATCAGTTGGCTAACTTGCGCCCTTATATCGGGGATAACGCTTTTAAAATAAGGCATGCCGACCTTCTGTTCGTGTTCACCCGTTACCAGTAATACATGGGAAAAACCCATTTTTGTAATCGCGTTAAGTTCACGCGCAATTTCTTGAGGGGTAAGGGTTTTACGCTTAATTTTATTGCTCATGGTAAAACCGCAATAGGTACACTCGTTGGCGCATAGGTTTGATAAATACAATGGCACAAATAACCCGATGGTATTGCCGAAGCGATGCCGCGTTAACGCTTGCGACTGTGCAGCCATTTCTTCTAAATAGGGTAGGGCGGCAGGTGATATCAGCGCCATAAAGTCATCAATGTTTTTTGATGACTGTACCAGCGCCCGTTCAACATCACGTTGAGTTTTACTTTGAATGCTTAGAGCAATATGCGAAAGATCTTGCTTTAACAGCGTGTTGGCCACTTTCATTCTGCATGCTCCAAAAACCGTGTTAATGGGCTTGAAGCACACGCTACATCTGAAGTGTGGCCCAAGCCGGCTTCATAAGCCATTCGGCCGGTTTCAACCGCTGCTGCAAAAGCACGCGCCATTACAATAGGGTGTTTTGCGGTGGCAATAGCGGTATTAACCAGTACTGCATCTACGCCCATTTCCATCGCTGCCATGGCATGACTGGGAGCGCCAATACCGGCGTCGACAATAACGGGTATGGTGCTTTGCTCAACAATAATGCGCAAAAACGGCTCGGTTTGAAGGCCCTTGTTGCTGCCTATTGGTGCGCCAAGTGGCATAACCGCTGTGCAGCCTACTTCTTCTAATCGCTTGCATAAAACGGGGTCTGCGCCACAGTAAGGCAGCACGTTGAACCCCTTTTTTACTAAACGCTCGGCGGCGCGCAGGGTTTCAATAGGGTCTGGCAACAAATAGCGTTGGTCAGGGTGTATCTCTAACTTTATCCACGACGAGCCTACCGCTTCGTAGGCAAGTTCTGCAGCAAACACCGCCTCATCGGCGTTTTTTGCACCCGACGTATTGGGTAGTAAGGTTACGCCTAGCTTTTTTAGTTCACTAAGGGTGGTGTCAGATTGGCTGTGTGAGACTACACGCTTCATTGCAAGCGTTACAATAGCGCTTTTACTGGCGTGGATGGCGTCGGCCATAAGCGTAGGCGAGCTAAATTTTCCTGTACCGGTAAGCAAACGAGATGAAAATGTTTTAGTGGCAAGTGTCAGCATTTAGCCTCCGGCTACAAGTGAAAATATGTCGATAACATCGTTATGATTAAGGGACGTGTTGTCCCACGCTGTTTTGCTTACGATACGTTTATTAATGGCAACGGCGGCACCTTTGGTATTAATAGCATGCACCAACAAAAAGTCACTTAGGTGACAAGGCGCCTGACAGATTGTTGGATCATCATTAATAAAGACCGTTATTGAATGGCTCATTGGCACACCTCGCAGTGTGGGGAGGGCGAAAGCGTAAACTGCGTTGTTACGCCGGTTCTTGCATCTACATTCAGATAGGTGCCCCAGTTCTCCATGGTGCTTTTGTTAGTCAGGTAAAGCAGTGCCTGATTTGCCTGATGACTTGCAGCCATCCCGACCACAGGCCCTAAAATACCTTTTGTCATGCAGTCTTCATTAACATCAATGAACGAGGTTAAGCATGCGTAGCATCCATGCGGTTTATGTGAATTATGCAGGTTAATACTTTGCCACGTAGTACCACTTGCAGCAGCAATGAAAAGTGGCACACTGTGCGCAATACATGCAGCATTTATTGCCAATCGAGTATCAACATTATCGCTACAGTCTAAAACACAGTCGTAGTTACGAAATGTATGAAGTAAGTGTTTACTATTAACGAAGGTTTTATTAAAAGACAGTGTTGTGTCGGGGTTAATCGAAGACAATGCCTGCTCTGCCGCAATGGTTTTGAACTGCCCGATATGTTGACTGGTATACAACGTCTGCCTGTGAAGATTGCTGATACTTACCCGGTCACCGTCGATAAGGTGCAGATGCCCAACCCCTGCGCCAACCAAGTATCGTGCTGCTAGCCCGCCTAACCCGCCTAATCCAACAATTGCGACGTTAGCGCTTGCAAGCGTTTGCTGCGACGCTTCGGTCATGCCCGGCACTAAAAGTTGTCGGCTGTAGCGCTGGATGGCCGTTCGCGTCAAAGCGCTGCTTTTTTCTGAACGGGGGTTACGCATAGCACGCCTCCTGTGCCAAGCGGTGTAATGCGGCCTCTGGATCAGGTGCTTGGGTAATGGCAGAGACCACCGCAATCGCAGACACGCCCGTTTCTGATACAGGTCGTGCGCGCGATATGCTAATACCACCGATGGCGACCGTGGGCGTAGTGCCACACAGCTGAACATAACGACGCAAGTTATCAAGCCCCTGCGGCGATGACGGCATCTGTTTGGTTTGCGTAGGGAATATGTGGCCAAGCGCTATATAGCTGGGGTTAAGCGCCTTTATTCGCTGCAGTTCACAAAATCCGTGGGTTGATATGCCTAAGCGAAGGCCTGCCTGCGCGATAGCAATAAGGTCTGCCGTTGCTAAGTCTTCTTGCCCTAAGTGAACGCCATATGCGCCAAGTGCGATGGCAAGTTGCCAGTCGTCGTTAATAAAAAGCTGTGTGTCAGTGCCGCCAACGTATTTTATCGCTTGTCTTATTTCTGCTTCGCGGGTAGTGCGCGGTGCATCTTTTAAGCGCAGTTGGATAATGTTAACGCCTGCTTGGGTAAGTGTACCTACCCACTTCGCACTATCAACAACCGGGTAAATACCAAGTTCAGTGTGCGTTAGAGCAGGAAATGCCGACAACGCTTTTGTGTTTGTTCTCGTCACATCGCGAAACATAAGGCTGTCGTTTTCAAATGCTACCGCCGGAAAGTGTTTAGCGTTACATGGCATACCCACCGGTACGGCGTGAGCAATATCGTTCTGGCTTGCTGTAACCGCGGTGCGGACTGTCTTGATATAGGCATTCGCAAGCGTTGCCGCATCTTCAAGGTTGTAGCCTTTAGCCATAAAACCAGCAAGGGCACTGGCTAGCATACAGCCGGTACCACGAAGCGTGTTATGCCCCTTTTTTTGCTGCGTAAAAATACGGTGTTGTGTGCCAGACACCAATACGTCTACCGCATTTTCTTGCCAGCTCGAATGGCCTCCTTTTACTAAAACGGCAATACGATATGCCGTTGAAAGCGACGTTGCCGCCTGCAATAACGAGGCGTGGGAGTGAATAGGCTTTTTACTTAGCACGCATAGTTCATCAATATTAGGTGTGACAACCTGTACGTTGCTGAGCAACGCCCTGATGGTGTCGTCGTGCAGCGCGCTAAGCGTTCCGCCTGAAGAAGTGCGCAACACAGGGTCCCAAATAACGAAAGGTGTGTCTCTGCGCGTTAGGGTGTCATAAGGCGACACTGGGGCATTATTTTCGCTATTATTTACGTCATCGTTAAGCAGTGATATACGAGCGCATAGCAATAACCCTTGGATGTCGTCTGCAATAGCGCCTATCTTTATCGCACACGGATACTGTTCATAGCCTAAGGTTTGCCACTGCGTGTTGATGGCTGAAGCCTCCAAGGCTTGTTGGCCATGGCTATACTTATTCGATTGAATGGCAATTTGTGTGGTGATCATGGCTGCTTTTACGCCAATATCGGCAAGCGTAATGGCGTCGCGGGTTAACCCCGCACCACCACTACTGTCTACGCCACCCACACACCAAACGAGTGGCGGGTTCATGGCAACTCCACTTTGCTATCTGCAGCGTGATACAGTTCAGCGCCGCTGTCGTTAAACGCAGTTGCCATGTCTTTCATACCTTGTTGCTTTTGCTTTTCTTGCTTGGCAACCTCTCTGACTTCTTGAGATATTTTCATGCTGCAAAACTTAGGGCCGCACATGGAACAAAAATGAGCAACTTTGCCTGAGGCTTGCGGCAAGCTTTCATCGTGGTACGCCCGCGCAGTATGGGGGTCAAGCGCAAGGTTAAATTGGTCTTCCCATCTAAACTCAAAGCGGGCTTTCGACATCGCATTATCACGAATTTGCGCCCCAGGATGCCCTTTGGCTAAATCGGCGGCATGGGCTGCTATCTTGTAAGTAATTAACCCCTGCTTTACGTCTTCTTTGTTAGGTAAACCAAGGTGTTCCTTTGGCGTGACATAACACAGCATTGCACAGCCGTACCATCCAATCATGGCCGCACCAATGCCTGATGTGAAATGATCATAGCCAGGTGCAATATCGGTCGTTAGTGGGCCTAATGTATAAAAGGGCGCTTCGTGACAATGGGTAAGTTGCTCTTCCATATTGGCTTTAATCATGTGCATAGGCACATGACCGGGGCCCTCAATCATTACTTGAACATCGTACTCCCACGCTATTTTGGTTAATTCACCTAACGTGCGTAGTTCTGAAAACTGGGCATCATCATTGGCGTCGGCTATGCTTCCCGGGCGAAGTCCGTCGCCTAACGACAGAGACACGTCGTACTGCGCGCAAATCTCACAAATATCGCGAAAGTGCTCATACAAAAAGCTTTGTTTGTGATGGCTTAAACACCACTTGGCCATTATCGACCCGCCTCGAGACACTATACCCGTTACGCGGTTTGCGGTAAGCGGAACATATTCCAACAGCACGCCAGCATGGATGGTGAAATAGTCTACCCCTTGCTCGGCCTGTTCTATCAGCGTGTCTTTAAACATCTCCCAGGTAAGGTTCTCGGCAACGCCGTTCACCTTTTCCAATGCCTGATAAATAGGCACAGTGCCTAACGGCACGGGGCTATTGCGCAATAACCACTCTCGTGTTTCATGAATATTTCGGCCTGTCGATAAGTCCATGATGGTGTCTGCGCCCCAGCGCGTAGACCACACAAGCTTTTCTACCTCTTCTTCTATTGAAGACGTTACCGCTGAATTACCAATATTGGCGTTAATCTTCACGAGAAAATTTCGGCCGATAATCATGGGCTCCAGTTCAGGGTGATTGATGTTGCACGGAATGATGGCACGCCCAGCGGCGACTTCGTCGCGTACAAATTCAGGAGTAATACGCGGGGGCAAATTTGCACCAAAGTGCTCGCCTGGGTGTTGTTGTATAAGGGCTTCATCGGTAAGGCGATCTCTGCCCATATTTTCACGAATGGCAATGTACTCCATTTCGGGGGTAACAATACCTCGTCGCGCGTAATGCAACTGGGTAACATTTCGGTTTTGCGCGGCTTTTTTCGGTTTTGCCGAGCGAATAAAGCGAAAGTCTTCGGTAAAAATGTCGTCTTCACGGGCCTTTGCAAATGTCGACGATACACCTTGCAGTGTAATGGTGTCGTTGCGTGTTTCAATCCATGCTTGGCGCATGGGGTGTATGCCTTTGTGAACATCTATACGCTGGTTAGGGTCGCCGTAGGGGCCTGATGCGTCGTATACCGGTATAGGTGGGTTTGCTTGAAAAACCGGGTTTTCTTCTGTTCCGCCCACTACACTGTCGTGTTGATGAATAAGGCGCATAGCAACCTTAATCGATTCGTCACTGCCGCTTTCATAATAGCGCGTTGAATTAGGGTGTGCCTCTGGGGCAAGTTCATTGATAAATTGTTGCGCTTGTTGGCGCTGTTCGCGTCGTGTAGACATAGCATTTTAGCCTTTTTAGGTTGGCGTTAAGTAAAATGCTTGTCAGGAGTGAAGGAGAATATAATCCAGCAGATATACGCAAATATAACTAAAAACCGCGCACCAAAGCACAGGGTTTAATTACATAGGTAAACAGATTATATTTTCTTGTTCCCTTCGCAGGTATTAGCCTGATCAGGTTCAACGGATCCCGCATTAGCGGTCTCAGCTTACTGGATATCCAGTGAAGCACTCCGACAAGTAACTGGTTTTAGTATAGGGTGAACAGATTGCCAATTACAAGGGCCATGGCGCGTGTTAATGTGATTAAAAATAGTTAAGGAATGAGAATATGAAAGCGGTCGTTTTTTTATTGACCTTGTTGGTTAGTGCATCGGTAGCGGCCAATACGGTGTATTTAACCCGTCATTTTGAAAAACAAAAAGGCGAAAACCCTTCATTAACAGCGCAAGGCAAAGCACGTGCTAACGCCCTTGCTATGCGGCTGAAAGATACGCCTTTTCGTACGCTTTATTCAACCAACTATGCGCGAACACAAGAAACAGCGGCGCCGTTGTCAGCAGGCAAAAACATTGCTATTACGTTATACGATCCGCGATCGCTCGAGGCGTTCGCAACACAGCTTAAAAGCATAGATGAAGACGTGGTAGTGGTTGGGCACAGTAACACCACGCCTGCGCTTATTGCGTTACTTGGCGGGCCTAAAGTGACGATAGAGGAATCGGATTACGGTACGTTGTTTATTCTAGAACG
>Ga0102948_1000825_pt1 | contig 12307 bp, 8 predicted proteins | sample SalPonA_A_H2O_MG_FD_78211 | JGI IMG/M metagenome (GOLD analysis project Ga0102948, IMG submission 78211) | Water microbial communities from South San Francisco under conditions of wetland restoration - Salt Pond MetaG R2A_A_H2O_MG | ecosystem: Environmental > Aquatic > Non-marine Saline and... | reverse complement strand
TGAAGAGTAGCTACTAACAAGGAATCTAACAAGGAAGTTGAGCCTGTGTGTTATATAACAACTACTTAGGCTTTGTCTTGGTACCGGTGGCCGGACTCGAACCGGCACGCTTTTAAGGGCAACGGATTTTGAATCCGTCGTGTCTACCAATTCCACCACACCGGCGTAGGAAGCGTGGGCGCATTATAGACCGCTATAAGTTGGCGTCAATCACCACTGACCTAATAATTTAAATTTGATAGAATTCGCGCCGCGGTTTTAACACTTCTCTCTTTTTGCAGGAAAGGGCCAATGCAGCTGAGTGACTTCTATTTCGATCTACCCGAAGAGCTAATTGCAGCCTATCCGCTGGAGCAGCGCTCCAGCAGTCGCTTGCTCTGTCTTGATGGTAATAGCGGTGAACTGCAGCACCTTATCTTTAGTGATCTTGTCGAACTGGTTGAACCTGGCGATCTTTTGGTGTTTAACGATACCCGTGTCATACCAGCACGACTGCATGGACAAAAAGAGAGCGGTGGTAAGGTTGAACTATTAGTTGAACGGGTCACTGCTGACAAACGAGCGCTGGTGCACCTTCGCGCAAGTCGTACTCCCAAAGAGGGGGCTCAGCTGATTTTCGAGGGGGGTATCAAGGCGAGGGTACTAGGGCGCCAGGATGGTCTTTTCGATCTTGAGTTCGACATCTCGGATACGCTCATTGAGGCGCTAGAACAGCATGGCCACATGCCGTTGCCTCCTTATATCAAGCGCGAAGATCAACAATCTGACCGCGAGCGTTACCAAACTGTCTACAACCGCAAGCCCGGAGCTGTTGCAGCCCCGACGGCAGGATTACATTTCGATAATGAGTTGTTTGCCAAGCTCGATGCTAAAGGGGTTAAAAAAGCCTTCGTTACACTTCATGTCGGAGCAGGAACCTTCAGGCCGGTCAAGGTAGATAATATCGAAGAGCACCGCATGCATGCTGAATACATCGAAGTGGGTGAAGATGTGTGCGAGCAGGTGGCGGCAACAAGAGCTGCGGGTAAGCGTGTCATTGCTGTCGGCACGACCAGTGTTCGTTGCTTGGAGACGGCAGGAGGCCAAGGCGAGCTCAAGCCTTTCTTCGGTGACACTCAAATTTTCATCTATCCAGGTTATCAGTATCGTCAGGTTGATGCGCTGATTACCAATTTCCACCTGCCGGAGTCGACGTTGATGATGTTGGTTAGTGCTTTCGCTGGTTACCAGAACACGATGCACGCTTACGAAGTGGCGGTTCAGGAACAATACAGATTTTTTAGTTACGGTGACGCGATGTTTATTACCCGTCGCAACGCCGCTGATGAGGCTCTTTGATGACGCGCGAATGTTTTATGTCTTTTGAGAAGATTACCAGCGAGGGCAAAGCCCGCCGCGGGCGTCTCACCTTTCCGCGCGGTGTAGTTGAGACACCTGCGTTCATGCCTGTGGGCACCTACGGGACTGTCAAAGGGATGTTACCACGCGACGTCGAAGCGACAGGTGCGCAGATTCTGTTGGGTAATACCTTTCATCTGATGCTGCGCCCGGGTACAGAGATTATTGAACTCCACGGTGACCTGCACGACTTTATGCAATGGGAAAAACCCATACTGACTGACTCGGGCGGCTTTCAGGTATTCAGCCTTGGCAAGATGCGCAAGATTACCGAGGAGGGCGTCTCATTTCAGTCTCCGGTTAACGGCGACAAAGTGTTCGTTAGCCCTGAGGTCTCAATGGAGGTGCAACGAAAGTTGGGCTCTGATGTCGTCATGATTTTTGACGAGTGTACCCCTTATCCCGCGACCGAGAGTGAGGCGGCAGACTCCATGCGTATGTCGCTGCGGTGGGCCAAACGCTCTAAAGAGGCACATGGTGATAGCCCCTCAGCGCTATTCGGCATCGTGCAGGGTGGTATGTACGAACATCTGCGTGATGAGTCTCTTGAGGGACTCATTGAACTCGGTTTTGATGGTTATGCAATCGGTGGTTTGTCCGTAGGTGAGCCCAAAGAGGAGATGATTAAGGTCCTCGATCACCTTGCGTGGAAGATGCCAGAAGATAAACCCAGATACCTGATGGGGGTTGGTAAACCTGAGGACCTGGTCGAGGGTGTGCGTCGGGGCGTGGATATGTTCGATTGCGTTATGCCGACTCGAAACGCTCGCAACTGTTTCTTGTTTACTCGAAATGGCGTCGTGAAAATACGTAATGCGGCAAATAAAACCGATATAAATCCTATAGATAGCGAGTGTGCCTGTTACACTTGCCAAAACTTCAGTCGAGCCTATTTGCATCATTTGGACAAGTGTGGAGAGATCCTGGGGTCTCAATTGAATACCATCCACAACCTGCACTATTACCAAGAGCTAATGGCTGGTTTGCGCACTGCCCTTGAACAGGGTAAATTGTGCGCCTTTGTTGACGAGTTCTACCGTTTGAGGGGCAAGGAGACGCCTCCATTGGCGGATGTAATCGCCGATTAATTCGATCTACCAATAAACCGTAATTAGGAGAGCTTAATGAGCTTCTTTATTTCTCCAGCGTACGCTGAAGCTGGAGCACCAGCTGGCATGGACCCTGGCATGTTCAACCTGATATTTTTGGTCGGCTTCGGTCTGATTTTTTACTTCTTCATGTGGCGCCCGCAGGCAAAACGCCAAAAAGAGCACAAGAATTTGATCGGTGGTTTGGCTAAAGGCGATGAAGTGATCACCGCTGGGGGCATCATCGGTAAGGTGGTTCGTCTGACCGATGACTACGTTGTGCTGGAAGTGAGCGAAGGCACTGAGCTGAAGTTCCAGAAGGTACATGTTGCTGCCGAGCTGCCAAAAGGCACGATTAAAGGCATCTAATAGGCTGCTCTAAAGCCGGCGCCTGTGCCCTTGTGCCAGGCGCCTTTCGTTGTTTTAAGATAGGGCGCAAAAATGCTCAATCGTTTTCCCCTTTGGAAATCTGCGCTGATCACCCTTGTGTTGTTCCTTGCAGGTCTCTACGCACTGCCGAACCTCTACCCGGATGATTTCGCAGTGCAACTCTCTGGCTCTCGCCAGAATGTACAGATCGATGAACAGACTCTCGCTCGTGTTGAAGGTGTGCTGAAGTCATCGGGTATCGAATTCAAAAGCTCCGAACTGCAGGAGCGCGGCGGCCTGATTCGTTTCAAAGACGGCGAGGCTCAGTTGCGTGGACGTGAAGCACTCGCCGAAGCGCTGGGTGAAGGGTATGTCATTGCACTTAATCTGGCGCCAACAACCCCGGACTGGTTAACTGATATCGGTGCTGGTCCTATGAAACTGGGGCTAGATCTTCGTGGTGGCGTACATTTCCTCCTAGAGGTCGATATGGCGCAGGCTGTTAGCCAGCGTCTGGACGTCTACGTCAGCGACATTAAAGGGAACCTGCGTAAAGAGCGCCTGCGTTATCGTGAAGTGGAGCACCGCGATGACGGTAGCCTCTCGGTACGGTTTGCTGATGCGGCAACGCGTGATGAAGCTGAGTCTCTGCTCAGGAGGACCTTCCCTGAGTTTATGCTCACAACTGAAGATCTTGACGGTACAGCTTATCTCTATGTGAACCTGTCAGAGGCGACGCTTCGAGAGATCGAAGATTATGCGATCAAACAGAACCTGACGACGCTACGTAATCGAGTGAATGAGCTGGGGGTTGCCGAACCGCTGGTGCAGCGTCAGGGTCGTAACCGGATTGTTGTGCAGTTGCCCGGTGTTCAGGATGCAGCAGCTGCTAAACGCATTATTGGTAAGACGGCTAACCTGGAGTTTCGTCTCGAAGCCAAACCTGATGCTTCGCGGGCGACTACAGAGACCTATGAGTTCCGGTCAGAGCCGGGTCGCACAGCCGCGCTTGAGAAAGATATTATTATTACTGGCTCGAGCGTTGCGAACGCTCAATCGAATTTCGACGAGAATGGTCAGCCACAGGTATCGATAACCCTCGATAGCAAAGGCGGACAACTGATGGGCCGTGTTACGCGGGATGCTATTCAGCGTCGTATGGCGGTGCTCTTTGTGGAGTACAAAGCGCGCATGGTCAAAGAGACGGTCGATGGTGAGCAGGTCGAAAAGCGTATTCCTTATGTCGAGAAACGCATTATCTCTCTTGCGACAATCCAAAGTGCACTTGGATCCAGCTTCCGTATAACAGGTTTGGATAACCCTCAGGAGTCCTCTGAGCTCGCTCTGTTGCTGCGTGCGGGTGCTCTTGCTGCTCCCATCTACTTCGTGGAGGAGCGCACAGTTGGTCCGAGCATGGGGGCGGAGAATATTGAGCTGGGAACACTCTCTGTGCAGATCGGTTTTGCTCTGGTGCTGCTCTTTATGCTGGTTTACTACAAGGTCTTCGGCCTGATAGCGAACATTGCATTGACGCTCAATCTGGTACTGCTAGTGGCGGTAATGTCAATCCTGTCGGCCACGCTTACGTTGCCCGGTATTGCCGGTATCGTGTTGACGGTGGGCATGGCCGTTGACGCTAACGTACTGATATTCGAGCGAATCAAAGAGGAGCTGAAAATTGGTATGCCGGTCCAGTCGGCCATTCACTCTGGCTTCGCGCGTGCTTTTACCACGATTCTCGACGCTAATGTGACCACGCTGTTGGCGGCGGTGATTCTGTTTGCGATGGGTACGGGGCCGGTTAAGGGCTTCGCGATCACGTTATCGGTCGGCATTCTGACTTCGATGTTCACGGCAATTCTGGTGACCCGTCTGATGGTCAACCTGATCTATGGCGGTAAGCAGCTTAAGTCGGTGAAAATCTAGGAGCGGATCATGGCTGAACAACAGAAAATTTATAACTTCATGGGCCCACGTAAGCTTCTAGCTGCGTTCTCGGGTCTGCTCCTGCTCATTTCGGTTGCCTCACTGGCGATCAATGGTCTTCGCTTTGGTCTTGATTTCACGGGCGGTAGTCTGGTCGAGGTTGGATACGAAGAGGCCGCTGACCTTAACGCGATTCGCGGACAACTGGTTGATGCAGGCTTCAATGATGCCGTCGTGCAAACTTTCGGCGCCAGTACGGATGTACTGATTCGTCTGGGCGAAACCCATGACCCCAAACTCGGGGATAAGGTTGTGGAAGCGCTGACGACTGAGGATATCAACGTAGAGCTGCGCCGTAACGAGTATGTCGGTGCCCAGGTCGGTGAAGAGCTGCGCGAGCAGGGCGGTCTTGGCATGCTTCTGGCGCTAGCAATGATCATGGTGTATCTCGCATTTCGCTTCCAGTTTAAGTTCTCGCTGGGCGCCGTTTTAGCGCTGGTGCACGACGTGACCATTGTGTTGGGTATCTTCTCGATCCTGCAGTTAGACTTTGACCTGACAGTCCTTGCGGCGGTGCTTGCGGTCATCGGTTACTCGCTTAACGATACCATTGTTGTGTACGACCGCATCCGCGAGAACTTTCGTATCATGCGTGTTGCTGACTCGGTGGAGATTATGAACGCTTCACTATCTCAGACACTCAGTCGTACTTTGGTTACCTCGTTGACCACTGTATTGGTGCTGGTGGCACTGTTGATTTTCGGTGGAGAAACCATTCGAGGCTTCTCGATAGCACTGCTGGCCGGTATTGGTGTGGGTACCTACTCCTCGATCTACGTCGCGGCGAACCTACTGCTGGCGATGAATGTGACCAAAGAGGATCTCATCCCGCCACCGAAGGAAGAGACAGAAATTGACGAGATGCCCTAATCTCACTGAAAAAGCCGGCCTTGAGCCGGCTTTTTATTTATAACTGGCAACTCAGCTTCAAAAGATCCAAACTTAGATAACTAACTGATAGAGAAGAGATAGAGTAACGCATGGCGAAGAATTGGCGCGATAAAGACCCCCAGGCTCAGACAGAAGCAGAGAAGTATGATCGACCGGTACCCAGTCGTGACTTTATTTTGGAGTTTCTGCGCAAGTGGGGTGCGCCAATCAGTCACGCTTACCTCTGTGATGAGCTAAAGCTTGGTCACGAAGATGATAGAGAGGCTGTTCGACGCCGCCTGATTGCTATGTGTCGGGACGGCCAGCTTATTACAGATCGCCGCAACCAGTTCTGTCTGATAGAGAAGATGGACCTGATTCCGGGTCGTGTCATCGGTCATCGTGATGGCTTTGGGTTTGTAAAGCCTGATGCCGGTGGTGATGATCTCTATATTCACGCCCGTCAGATGAAAGAGGTCTTCGATGGTGACCGGGTATTGGTGCAGCAGGTCGGGCTGGATCAGCGCGGTCGTCCGGAAGGGCGCATCATAGAGGTGATCGAGCGCTCAACCCGAAAGTTGGTCGGTCGTTTTGATGGCCAAAATGGATTTGGCACTCTAATCCCCGAGAACCAGCGCATTACCAATCAGGTGATGATTATTCCTGATCCTACCTCAGGGCTGACCTATGAGGACGGCCAGTTGGTCGTTGCCGAACTGATCCAGCAGCCAAGTAAACGTCAACCCGCGCGTGCGCAGGTGGTGGAAGTGCTGGGCGACCATCTGGCAGCCGGTATGGAGATACAGGTTGCTATCCATAATCACGATATTCCCAATGAGTGGAGTGATGCTGTACATCAGGAGATTGGCGAACTCGCACCTGAAGTACGTGAAGAGGATAAGCTAAACCGCATTGATCTGCGTGACTTGCCGTTTGTGACCATCGATGGTGAAGACGCGCGTGATTTTGATGATGCCGTATATGCGGAGAAGAAACGGTTGGGAGGCTGGCGCCTTTGGGTCGCCATTGCAGATGTATCCTACTATGTGCGTCCCGGCACCGCACTGGATGAGGAGGCGATAAAACGCGGTAACTCGGTCTACTTTCCGGGCTTTGTAGTCCCGATGCTACCCGAACTGCTATCCAATGGCCTCTGCTCACTCAATCCAAAGGTTGATCGTTTGGCGATGGTCTGTCAGATGACTATTAAACGTGACGGTTCGTTGGGCGACTATCAATTTTACGAGGGTATTATTAACTCCAAAGCGCGCCTCACCTACACCAAGGTGGCAAGTATGCTGACAGAGGCTGACAGCGATGAAGGAAAGGCGTTGCGCAAAGAGTATGCCGGTGTAGTTAAACCGATTGAGACCTTATATGGACTCTATCAGCGCCTTCGCAGTGCACGAGATCAGCGTGGGGCGATCGACTTTGATACCACCGAGACGCGTATCATCTTTAGCGAAGATCGAAAGATTGAGCGCATAACGCCGATTCAGCGCAATGATGCGCACAAGTTGATTGAAGAGTGCATGCTGGCGGCTAACGTGGCGACTGCACATTTCCTTGAGAAGAACAAAAAACCGGCCATCTATCGCGTTCACGAGGGGCCAAAAGAGCAGAAACTGACAAACCTGAGGGCTTTTCTTGGTGAGTTGGGTCTTAACCTTCCAGGTGGTGACACACCTGAGCCAAAGGATTATCTGCATTTGGCTGAGGCTATTGAGGGGCGTCCGGACAGACACATCATCCAGACAATGATGTTACGCTCAATGCAGCAAGCGGTTTACAGTCCCGACAATGAGGGCCATTTCGGTCTGGCGTACGACGCTTACACCCATTTCACTTCGCCGATTCGCCGCTATCCTGATCTTTTGGTTCATCGTCTGATTCGGTCCGCAATTCACGCTAACAAACGCAGTTCAATGATTCAGCGCCCCGATAAATTTAAGGCTAACCCTGCCTTTACCGTGGAGTATGGTATGGAACAGATGCTGCAATTTGGCGAGCACTGTTCAATGACCGAGCGTCGCGCAGACGATGCCACTCGCGATGTAGTCTCTTGGCTTAAATGTGAGTACATGCAGGGTCAGATTGGCGAAGAGTTTGAAGGGGTGGTCTCGGCCGTGACCAACTTCGGAGTTTTCGTAGAGCTTAATGACCTCTATGTGGATGGTTTGGTGCATATCACCAGTCTCCCGAGCGATTACTACCATTTTGAGGCCGATAAACAGCGTCTTGTAGGTGAACGTACCCGACGCGTCTTTAAACTTGGAGATGCGCTCAAGGTCCGGGTTGCCAGCGTCACGCTGGATGAGCGCAAGATTGACTTCGAGCTATTTGACAGTGAACCGACACCGAAGAAAAAACCTTCGGTTCGTGAGCGGGTTGCAAAAGGTCTGTTTGATCAGAAAGGGCAGGCCAAGCGTGGAGAGGGCAAAGCGAGTCATCCAAGTCGCGGCGGAGCCTCCAAAGGGGGCGGGAAAACCCGCGGCAAAGGACGAGGTAAGCGATAGCCGTTGGCGGGCGCTCTGGGTATACTTGCGCCTGCGATTTAGCCAACCCTAGCGAGCGTAAGCTGAGTAATGAGTGAACTGATTTTACTAACCCTCTCAGGAGCTGATAAGCCAGGCGTCACCTCCGCCATCACTGAAATTTTGGCGCAGTATCAGATTGATATTCTGGATATTGGACAGGCTGTTATCCATGATAACCTCTCGTTGGGCTTGTTGATCAATGTACCAGAGGAGGCTGAATCCTCACCGCTCTTACGTGACCTTCTTTTCAAAGCTCACGAGATGGATATGCGTGCTCGTTTTGAACCCATCAGTGTGGAGGAGTACCAGCGTTGGGTTGGCGCTCAGGGTAAGTCCCGACACATCATCACGCTGTTGGCGCGTCGCATTCGTGCTGAGCATATAGCCGGTGTAACTAGCATAGCGGCCAGTCATAATCTCAATATCGATAATATCAGTCGATTGTCGGGTCGAATCCAACTTGACGATGTTGACTCGGAGCGCACTAAATCCTGTGTCGAGTTTTCAGTGAGAGATATGCCCGATGATGAAGCCCCACTTCGACAATCGCTAATGAAGCTCTCCTCTGAACTGGATGTAGATATCGCGTTCCAGCGTGATGATATCTACCGACGTAACCGGCGGTTGGTGGTCTTTGATATGGACTCCACTCTAATCGAAGCTGAGGTTATCGACGAACTGGCGAAGGAGGCTGGCGTCGGCGAGCAGGTGATTGCCATTACTGAGGCAGCCATGCGTGGTGAGATCGACTTTAACGAGAGCTTTAGGCGTCGCGTCGGTTTGCTTAAAGGGCTTGATGAGTCTGTACTGGAGCGCATTGCCGCGCGCTTGCCCGTGACGGAGGGGCTACCAGAACTGATGACCCAGCTGAAGCTGACGGGTTACAAAACAGCGATCCTTTCCGGCGGCTTCACCTACTTTGCACGGCATCTGCAGCAGAGATTTGGTTTTGATTACATCCATGCCAATGAGCTTGATATTTTAGATGGTAAAGTGACCGGCGAAGTCACCGGTACCATCGTCAACGGTGAACGCAAAGCTGAACTGCTACGTGAAATCGCGCAGCGCGAGGGGATTCATTTGGAGCAGACGATTGCAGTGGGTGATGGGGCTAATGACCTGCCAATGCTCTCGATTGCTGGATTAGGCATCGCATTTCGCGCTAAGCCTCTGGTGCGTCAAAGTGCTAAGCAGGCGATCAGCAATCTTGGCCTGGATGGTATCCTTTACCTTATCGGTTTCCGAGATCGGGATGTGAAGTAGTCGTTGCTTATCCTATGAGGGTTGCCTAAGACTCGTCCCTCTCATCAAAGTACTCATAGCGCATCTCCTCTTGAGGTGGCTGTAGATAGTAGCCTTGAACCATATCGATACCCATGCGGTAGAGATCGGGTAAGGTCGAGGCATCCTCTATCAGTGGTGCTATCACTCTGGTAGATGCCTTGTCGATTGACTCGACCAGCCGCTTCATAGCTCGGGGACCACGGTCAGGGTATTCAAGATCCTCAATAAAAGCGCCATCAAGTTTGACGAACTCCGGCTTGAGCCGAGCGTATACCTTGCCAGAACTGGTGGAACATCCGAAGTGTTTTAGGCAGATGCTGATACCCTCCTTGCGCACCTCCTGACAGAGTCGTTCTGCATCATCAAGATCGGCTGCGACATCTGACTCGCTGAGCTCTAGGGTGATGCGTCGGCCGTCGAGAGATAATTCGTTTAGCAGAGTCGACAGCCAAGAGGTGAAGGAGGTGCTCTTAAGTGTACGCCTTGCAAGATTTACATAGACCCGTATGTCATCTGTAGATGAGCTACGATGGTTCAGCTCTTGAAGCGTTCTCTCGAGCACCCACCGGTCGAGCTTTACCATCACCCGGGCATGCTCCAAACTTGCCAGAAATTGCGCCGGTAGGAGGTCCTTGCTATCGCCACTACTCATGCGCACAAGTATCTCGTAATTCTGTTCGCGGCTGCCTTCGTCGAGCGAAACTAGCGGTTGATAGAGCAGTTTTAACTTATGCTCTGCAATTGCCTCCTCGAGTTCCTTTGTGGCGCTGTCAAGCTCAATCTGGTGCTGCACCGGGTTTGCAAAAGCCGCCTGATGATTGAACTGCTCATTTAGGGGGCGTACGCTCCTCGCGGCACGTATTAGCAATTCTGAGGCTCCCGGCGAGCTGTCATTAATCGCAGTGATACCGACCCCAAGTGCCAGGGTTGAGACTCCAGCGGGGAGTGCCAAGCGCTTGTCACTTAGACAGTTCTGTATCTGCTGTGCGACAGATTTTGCCCTGCTTCGATCAAGACCTTCAATCAGTGCCGCGACGTCCAAGGGTTCCAGTCGGCCAAGCGGATACTCTGTGATCACTGAGCGCAGACATTTAGCCAGACTATTGCGGAGTTGTTCTAATAGCGATGGATCAGTGGTTGTCGGTATTGGTCGGACTTTGAAGTAGAGTAGGTAAGCGTCATGGCCACCACTCATCGCCTGTTGCAACTGCTGTTGCAGTAAATCAACAAACTCGGCCTGACCCAGTAACCGATGTGCCTCGACTTCGGCCGGAGTCGGTTTGCTGGTCAATGCCAAAGGATCAATGGCCAGGGGGCGAATTTTCGGTCGATCGGGCATGGCTGGGAATAGCTGTACTCGAGCGCTAAATTCGGCACCCGATGCATCGTGTAGCCTAAGCGTATCGTCAAATGAGCTATTGCCTAATTTTAGTGGTTCATTGAGCTGTCTTAGACTCTCAACTGCAAATATCTGCTGCAATTCCAAGTGATTAGCGCGTTCCTGTGTAAGCTGAAAAAGCTCGAGGAAGGAATTGTTCGGTTCAGTTAGGTGACTGCCTGATACTGAAGCGATGGCAAGATTAGATTCGTCTGCATAGCGGCGATTCATTTTGGCTAGCTGTTCAAGCCCCATCTCCAACTGGTGCAAGTGTCGTTTCTGCTTCTGTTGCTCAAACACCTGTGTCACACGTGCAACGATCATCTGTTGTGCGCTGAGGGGTAGCAAAAATGCAATCCCCTGATTGATCGCCTCCTGCTGTGTCTCAAAGCTGGGCGCCTCCGCGAGCTGTATAACGGGCAAATCACGACTTTCAGATCTCAATAATCGAGTTACATCCAACGGGTGAAGCTCGGTCTGAGCAGAGTCTTGGCAGAGCACCAGATCCCAGCTACGATCGCCAAGTGCTTCAAGCAGCTCCACGCGGTTACGTACAACGCGTCCACGGGGCGACATGCCCGAGCTTCTGATAAGCGACAGTAGCCCATCGCTCACGTTGGACGCGAAGCCGGAAAATAGCAGATCGATATAGTTACGCTTTTCGCCCTGATTTTGTGAAAGGCGGTCAAGTAGCGAGAAGGTGGAATGGGTCTCAGCCATATTTGCTCGGTATAGGAGTCAATCGTCTACTAAGACTAGTCACTAAAGTCCAAAGGTTAAAGCTCGTTAACACAGAAAATAGACCGGCCGAATATCCTCAGGGTTTAGGCCAAGAACTAAATATCAAAGTGTCTGTTTTGGGTGTGACGATTCGACGGACTATGCTTCGTACTTACATCTCGACGGTCAGGTATCTAATCCCTAACTGGATGCACACTGATGTATAACTACCCAGGCAATCTTTTTGGACAAAAAAAGGAGAGGTTGTAAACATTACACGACGGAGTGGTGTGTGGCAGGGGTAGCAGGACTCGAACCTACGAATGCTGGAATCAGAATCCAGTGCCTTACCAACTTGGCTATACCCCTGTGGTGGTGGCAATGACGGGATTCGAACCTGTGACCCACGCATTATGAATGCGTTGCTCTAACCAACTGAGCTACATTGCCGTGTTGAAAGCGACACGTCTATCACCCTCGTTAGAAGAGGAGGATGGCAGGGGTAGCAGGACTCGAACCTGCGCATGGGAGGATCAAAACCTCCTGCCTTACCACTTGGCTATACCCCTAAAAAGTGGTGGCAATGACGGGATTCGAACCTGTGACCCACGCATTATGAATGCGTTGCTCTAACCAACTGAGCTACATTGCCGTGCTTTCAAGGCCGCAAATTATTC
>Ga0102948_1000823_pt1 | contig 12343 bp, 11 predicted proteins | sample SalPonA_A_H2O_MG_FD_78211 | JGI IMG/M metagenome (GOLD analysis project Ga0102948, IMG submission 78211) | Water microbial communities from South San Francisco under conditions of wetland restoration - Salt Pond MetaG R2A_A_H2O_MG | ecosystem: Environmental > Aquatic > Non-marine Saline and... | reverse complement strand
GGCAAACATCAGACTTAGCTGGCGTTGCGCGAGGGCATATCCCTGTTTGGCCGCTCTCTCATACCACTCAAATGCACTCTTGAAGCTTTGTTTGACGCCATTTCCGTCCTGATAATACTTACCAAGCATGTATTGAGCCGGCGCATATCCTTTGTTCGCTGCCTTATGAAACCATTCAACTGCCACATTCAGATCAGGATTCACACCGTATCCTTTGGCGGTCATAAAGCCGATGTAATGCAAGGCCTCAATAGCCCCTTTTTGAGCAGCAAGCTGATAACGTTCAAATGCAGTCTCGTAAGACTGCGGCTCGCCCCGTCCGAAGTAAGCTCTATCACCGGCCTCTAGAATTTTTTGAACATCTTGTGCAAATGACAGGTTGGTAACAAGACAGCCAGCCAAAAATAAAATTCTGAGAACTCTCCAACGGCACTGCATTTTTTTATAGATCACAGTAATCGACCTAATACCTTTGTCTTAAGACTAGCAGACGAATGAGTATGACTTTGCGGAACAACTTCCCGGTCTCCGGCGGGAAGTTGTTCCGCTGCGAAGTGGATTGATCGATCCTGTGACTTTAAAGGCATACCCTTGCCCTCCATGCAGCGTGTTACTTGATTGAATACACAGCATCGAACGTGCCAATTCTGGAGGACGACTTGCTCGTTCGTGATCAAGCTAAAATTGTCCGATTCAACGCAACTGGGAGAATTGGCCGGTGAGGTCACTCAAACTATTAAGGCCGTTTTGCTTAGGTGCTTTACCTTCAATCGATAACGTTCCACACTCGTATTGTTGTGCTGGAGTACTATAGAGCTCAGTCGACACGAACCTAGCAACTAAGAACACGGCATCAGTCGCTCCCAAGCAAAACTATTTGGCCGGCATCCTTTGCTAGGTCAAAGCACAGGCATTAATTTAAGTGTGTTCGAAAATTGGACGCTGCGAGCCTAGGATAGGTTCTAGCGACCGCAAGTAGCACAACCTTGTACAGGTTGGCGTAAGGTGGCGCAACATTACGCCGAAGTCTTATTTCAGACAGCGCCAGCCGTTATTGCACTGACCTGAGTTAACTAGCAAATAGGTCGATACTCGAGTCAGCAATACGTATTATCATTATGTGAATCGCCTAGGTCAGCACCAAAGCACGGATAAAAAGCTTCAGTCTTCTCTTCGAGTTGCCTTACACTCCAGCTTCTTGCATTCCAAGGGCTCAGCTCAGGTTGACCTGCTGGGTAAGCAAGGGTAATCCCGATATTAAGAGATTAGAAACCTGTGTTGACCGGCAAACATATCGCTCTGCTGTTGCTACTCGCCTCAATATGGGGCGCCTCTTTCCTATTCTCAGGTATCGCAGTTCAGGAAATTGCCCCACTCCACTTGGTCTTTCTACGAGTGGCTATTGCCGCACCCTTTATGATGACTCTAATGCTGTATAAAGGCACTCAAGCACCTCTAATCTGGAGCTACTGGTGGCCTTTTCTGGTGATGGGGCTGCTAAATAACGTCATCCCCTTTACCGCGATTTTCTATGCTCAAACCGAAATATCGGTCAGTCTGACGGGTATCGTGATCTCTACGACCCCGATCTTTACCTTCATCATTCTGGCATTGGCGCGTGTGGAGTCTCTGGCACCCAACAAGATCTTAGGCGCCTTGATAGGTACCCTCGGCGTAGTCATATTACTCGACCCGCTTCGAATGCAACTCGACGGCACATCGGTGGGTATAGGTCTGAATGCACTGGCCGCCATGAGTTATGGGTTTGCAGCACTCTGGGCAAAAAAACGCCTCACAGCGGTGTCTCCTGTCGAGGCTGCAAGCATGCAAATCATCGCTTCAACCCTTATTCTTACGCCTGTACTGCTGTTCACTCTCGATCAGCTTCCTAACACTATACCAAGTGCTCCTACGGTGCTCTCAATCTTGGCACTGGCGCTATTATCCACCGCTATTGGGTATCTGATATTTTTCAAATTGGTGACAGAAACAGGTCCAAGTAATGCGGTGTTGGTTACCCTGCTGGTGCCCGTATCAGCGACTCTCCTCGGTTGGCTGGTGATGGGTGATCAATTAACCGGAATACAGATACTCGGTGCACTCTCCATCGCCTCGGCGCTGCTAATTATAGACGGGCGATTACCACGTGGATTCATCGCTTGGGTACGAAAGTAGCTACCTACGTCTTACAAGGCCACAGAGCTAAACACAGCGTTTAGTGCTCAGAGCACCACCTAATGAGCTACTTAGGTAACGACTACTGAGACACCGATCTCAGCTGGCAGGTGGTTGATTGATGACTCACAAAATAGTTATCTGGTTGGGTTAGCGATCCCGTGTTGGAGTCCGGTCGGTTATATGCCGCCTTATTTCCTGATCTGGGATCTATAGAACTGGTCTGCTAATTGACGATTAGTGGAAAGAGCTTGCGACAATTTGTCATTACCATACCTAAAGCACAGGTATCGGAAGTCACTCAAGCTCGAAGACCTGCCAGGTCAGGTCGGCGTCGCCTTTCTCAATCTTTAAAATCACCTTAGCAGAAGTAAAAGTCTCTAAACGCTGCGCCAGTTCGCTGGGGTGAATCAGCAAATCTCGATTTAAAAAACTCTCAGTGGACGCAGCGACTGCATTGATTAAAGATTTCAGACCCTTGAAACCACAGAGAGGAGTGCGATCTGTGATTATAAACACCGCATTATCTAGGTGAGTTGTAACCACTGAGCATTCCATGGCGGAGCAGATTCATTCAGACCTGAGCGTTGAACGCTTGACTCAAAATTAGATTTTCGAAGATTCCAGCCTCCGACAGAGATGGGGCAATAATCAAAAGGGACTTGCACGGGCTTTGCCACAGGTAACCGTAAGAAGATGGGATGACGGCTCGAATAAAAAAGGGTGAGACAATAATTGTAAAGCTTTGATCTGTTAAGTCAGCTGTGCAGTTGAGAACACTTACTCCCTTGCGAATTCCGTACGATTACGACCGCAATCCTTGGCTTTGTAGAGTGCTTTATCGGCTGCTATTAGTGATCGATCCAGCGCATCTCCCGGCTGTTCTATCCTCAAATCAATACCTGCAACACCAACACTTGCCCGAACAGGAAAGCCTTCAAGTTTGACACTCGTCAAAGCTTCATGAACACGCCGACTGAACTCAACGGCACCCGCGACATCCGTAGCATAGAGCACAATCAGGAACTCCTCTCCTCCCCAACGCACACCCAGGTCGACTGATCTTAGCGTAGCCCTGAGTACCGCTGAAATCTCCACGAGGATGCGATCTCCCTCTAAATGGCCATAGCGATCATTAATCTGTTTGAAGTAATCGATATCAAGTAAAAGCAGTGATAGGGGGTTTGATGTCCTTTTGCTCTGCTGAAAGAGGCTTTCGAAGCGTTCCGTTGCTGCTCGTCTGTTCAACAGACCCGTTAATGCATCGGAGGCAGCCAGTACTTTGAGTTTCTCCGCTTGGAGCTGCAACTGGTCACGCGCCGCTATGAGCTCCTGATACATTTTATCGCGCTCGGCAGCACTGAATAGCGCCCAGTGCAGGTAGCCCTGCTCGTTAGCACGTATATTGGCGAGTACCGCAAAACGCTCGCCACTACGAGCCACCAGCATCAGCTGCAATTCACTGTGCTGCCCCTCATCAAGCAGCGTTGGATAGACATAGCTATCCATAAAAATCTGTGAAGCTTTAGTCAGAATCTTATCCAGCGTTTCACCGATCAACTCTTCGCACGAGTATCCCAACATCGAGGCCACGTAGTCGTTGGCAAAGGTCATTTTACGATGAGTCAAATCGCTTACTATCAATCCACAAGGAAAACGATCGGCCACTAGGATGCCCGCAGAAATTCAAAAATATTTTCGGCCACCTCCATCGGGTGGGTCATATGTAGGCAGTGGCCATTCGCATCAATAAGTGCCAACTCAGAATTTGGAAGATTCTGATGCACATACTCACCTATCCTCTGGCTTGCGAGCGCATCCGCGGCGCTCTGTATAATCAAACAGGGAGTAGTGCATTTTGTCAGGTCATCACGATGGTCGGAGAAGAAGGTCGCTACAGCAAAGGGCTTTAGGTAGGTTGGATCCGTTGAACAGAAACTGTCGGAGAGTTCGGTCACCATCGTTTCTCCGTTAGTCTCGCCCATGACCACAGGTGCCAGATAATTGGCCCAGCCTACGTGATTCTTATCCATAAGATTGATGAGTTCTTCTAGATCAGCACGTTCAAAACCACCCTCATAATCTGGTGGGATGTTCAAAAAGCAGGGCGAGGGACATACCAGCACTAGACTGGAAAATAGATCCGGTCGCTTAATCGCAGCCAGCATACCGATGGTCGCACTTACTGAGTGCCCGACAAAACAGACGCCGTTTAACTGGAGGGCTTCGCAGATCTCGATCACGTCTTGCGCATATCCGTTCAAATCTGAATAACGAATTGAGTCAAATTGGGTAACGTCCGAACGACCGCAGCCTGTATAGTCAAACAGAACTAATTGCGACTCTTCGGCGATATGAGGCATCAAAAAGCGCCACATGGTCTGATCGCAACCAAATCCATGCGCGAGCAGGAATGTCCGACTTCCCTCGCCTTGTACTCTGACGTTATTGCGTTCAAGAATTGGATGGCCGGCTGAGACATTCATGACGATCACTCTTATAGGTTATCTGGACTACGCCCTCTCATACTAGCTCAGGACTGCTAATTTTGAGATGTAATCGGACTCGTTTAATAAGCACGAAACTCTGTGCACTCGACATTATGGGTTGAAAACATCTAGGCGACCCTCGGCGCTACTTGCTAGTTCTGCCCTCAGCTAACCCATTTTCTCGGTGTCTGCTCAACGCTTCCACTCCGGTAGATCGCGCATCATCTTAATATCGTTAACGAAAGCAAGAGCGGCCCACTCTTCGAGGGGAAAACGTATCCCGCCGTCCTCCTCTCCATATTTTTTCATCAGTGCGCTCTCTAGCTTTGTATTCAGATCAAATACCCCTATCCCACGCATACCCCAGCCACCAAACAACCGAGCATCAATCACTGCAAAACTGATCAGCATCAAGTCATAGTGTCTGTCGTCCCTGCAAATACGCTGAAAAACACGATTAACCTCTTCAAAAGTTCCCTCAATCACCTGTAAAAAATGAGTTTGCGTCGCCAGCAAAACACCGGTTAAGCCAGCCTGTTCATTTCGGATCTCACTAGGCGTAGCGATTTCCCGAACCAGTTCAAGCGTCATCTGCGCACTGGAGCGGCTTTTGTAGATCATTCTGTACATACTGATCCCTCGTAATTACGGCTAACTTGCGACGCACTATTCAAGCTTAAAGCGACATAGAGGAACATCCTTCACGCATCCTAATATCTAATGACTTTGAGTATAGGCTATGGTGAGAGGATTATTGTGGTAGAGGTTAAAGCGCAAGGGGGTTGACCCAATAGATATTAGAGTCTTGCAGTGCCTGTGTTAATAATGTGAATTAGGTGAACGAGGTGAGTGAGAATGGGCTTGGCCAGCCCATCCTCATTAAAAACCTAGCGTAAACAGACGACTCAAGAAGAAAGATCAGCCTCTGACTCCAGAGCACTCAGCACGACCTCTGCCTGGCTTACTTCAAAGGATCCAGCTTTCTCTACGTTAAGGAGAGTCACCTCACCGTTGTCGACAACCATGGCGTAGCGCTGCGAGCGAATACCACCGAATCCTTGCGTATCCATCTCCAAACCAAGTGCTTTGGTGAAGCTAGCATCACCGTCGCCCAGCATCATCAATTCAGATGCGTTGTGCACATCGCCCCAAGCCTTCATTACAAATGCGTCGTTCACGGAGACACAAATGATGCTATCGACTCCCGCAGCTTTGAACTTGTCAGCGTAGACAACATAACCTGGTAAATGAGCCTCTGAGCAAGTTGGCGTAAATGCACCGGGCACAGCAAAAAGGACGACCTTCTTGCCTTCAAAGAGTGCCTGGGTGTCTAGATGAACCATGCCTTCTGAGGTCAACTGACTAAGTGTTACCGCGGGAATTTTCTGGCCTGTTGTAATCATATTTTCTCCGATTATATTGGCGGTTGTGGGGCGTGCTTACGTTAGGTTCCCATCGCCCGATCAAGACTCTAAGCTGTTTCACAGCTCCGTAGCCAGCTATTTTTCGTAGCCAGTTTATATGTTTTACGTTCGGGGTGTAGGGTCAATTGAATACACGAAACAAACCGAGAGAGTGCCAACTCTGTCAGCGCGTCATCGGCCTGACCTTTCACCACCTCATACCACGCAAAGTGCACTCCAGACCCAGATTTCGAAAGAAATTTAGTCGTGAAGCCCTTAATCAGGGGGTCTGGTTATGCCGTGACTGCCACCGTGCAGTCCACCGCTTTTATGATGAGATCACATTGGCGAAGGAGTACAACTCACTGGAAGCGCTGCTTAATAGCGAGATAATCCAGCGTCACATTGATTGGCAGCGGCGCCAACGGCGGCGTATCTAGCGCGCTGAAAAGAATGCCTGGTGGAACCTATCGAAGTCACTGAAACGATAATCCGCCAGATGAGCGTAGTCAGGCAGCGACTCAAAGTTGATCAGACAGGTCTGCATTTTAGCATTTCTCCCCGCTTCTAGATCATAGCGGTAGTCACCGACCATCATCATCTCACCCGGCTCCATGGAGAAGCTTCTGGCTATCTCTTGCAGTGCACTAGGATCGGGTTTGGGCCGGGAGTTTTCCCGGGTTACCAGATGGGAAATTGGTATCTGGTTGCGAGCAATTTTCAGCCTCGACGAAAAATCCGAGTTGCGAGTGACTATGGCAAGGGGAATCTGGTGTGCGTGACATTCGTGAATGAAGGCTTGAGCACCGGGCAGCCACTCTGATGCCTCTGCGTCCCTCACTTCGTGGCGATGAATGATCTCATGCGCCTCTTCACGCTCGCGACCACCGAGTTGTTCCACGAATTCGAGCACATCATCCTCAGCAGAGCAGCCGAGTTCGCGTCGAATCTGGACAAAGTCGAGTGTTGATGTCACGAGCGTGCCATCCAAGTCGAAAATCAATGCGCGAATGTGTTTCAAAATAACCGTCCCCTTTAAACTGCGCTTGTTACGCTCCAACCTATCAGCCTGATCAACGCTGGTGATTATTACTCTGTTCACTAGACTGAAACAGGCCTTCACCGAGACTCAATTCAACATGACAAAAGCCTTACTTCTTATTTGGGCGATCTTAATTGTCCATCCAGCACGCGCTGAGACAGCTCCGAGCGTTGATCAGTTCGTTGAGATTGCTCTGGGACAGGAGTACGCCGCTGAACGCACACATCTGCGCCGCTGGCTGCTGCCGATCAGGATAGAGATTCATCAAGAGACCCTCCTTCCTGGGCCCGTCATCAAGTTGATTGACGAGCTACTGGCGCTGCTGACAAGCGCAACTGGCCACGCGATCGACAGGGTCAGCACTGATGGAAATGTGCAGCTCTATTTTGTGACCTCTAGAGATGCGCAACGACGCTGGCGCGAGGTTGCTGTCGGAGAGTTCCCAGCTGATGCCCTCTGTGCCGCCCAAATTGAAACCAGCCGTACCGGCGAGATTACTAATGCTGTCGTTCTCATTCCTTCGGACCGTGCTTCACAGCAGGGTCGTTTGCTCAGTTGTATTGTGGAGGAGCTGACCCAGATCACCGGACTGGCAAATGACTCAGACCTCGTATTCCCCTCTATCTTCAATGATCGATCAACCAATCAGATGGTCACACCCATGGATTGGTTAATGCTAAGAGCGCTCTATGACCAATCGCTTCAACCGGGCATGGTTGAAGCGGATGTGAGGCCTGTTGTTCAGCAGATACTGTCGCAGTTAGTGACGATGGGGGAACTCGAGAGAGCTAAGAGCCGTATCAAAAAATCTGAGCTTTTCGAATTATTGAACGTCAACTGAGCGTCCCTATATGTGAAATCTAAATTCATTCAACAGCAGAACGCTGTTGTTACTCTGCACGAAAGGCTTGGTAATCGCGCAGAGTCTTCAAAGATTTATGACGATTTTTGAAGGTTCGCCTGGCGCTGGGCTTCACGTTTGGCATGCTTCTCCAGTCGGCGCTCTTCAAACGTTTTTAATGCGTCCTTGCCGATATGGTGCTCACCGCGGCTCCTGGCAATCTCCAGCTGGCGCTGACGTTCCTCGAAACGCTGACGCTGTTGTTCCGTCACCTGGCCAAAGCAGTGATGGCAACTGAGCCCCTCTTCAAAGTGCTCGTGCTCTCGATCAGTCGCCGACAAAGGCTTTCGACATGCATGGCAGAGCTGGTAGTTACCCGGCTCCAATCCGTGACCCACGGATACCCGGTTGTCGAACACAAAGCACTGGCCGTCCCACATAGAGTCGTCCGCAGGCACTTCCTCAAGGTACTTCAGAATGCCGCCCTCGAGATGGTAGACCTCGTCAAAACCTTGCTCTTTCAGGTAAGCGGTCGACTTTTCACAACGGATACCACCCGTACAGAACATTGCTACTTTTTTGTATTTCTGTGGATCGAGTTGCTCCTTCACAAAAGCAGGAAACTCACGGAAGCTCTCGGTTGAAGGATTAACGGCCCCTTTGAAAGTACCGATATCCACCTCGTAATCGTTACGTGTGTCGACGAGAAGCACCTCGGGATCCGCAATGAGTGAATTCCAATCTTTGGGTTTAACATAGGTCCCCACTACCTTCAAAGGGTCTATACCTTCAACCCCCAGGGTGACGATCTCTTTTTTGAGTTTCACTTTCGTGCGATAGAAAGGTTGTTCGTTAAAAAATGACTCTTTTGAACTCACCTGATCAAGCGGTGGGTGATTTTTGAGCCACGCGTATAGGGCATTGATCGCGTCACGCGTACCGGAAACGGTTCCGTTAATCCCCTCATTAGCCAGAATAAGTGTGCCGCGGATGTCCTGTTCGTTCAGAAAATCCACAAGCGGTTGACGCAAAGACTCAGGGTGTTCCAGACGGACAAACTGGTAAAGCGCCGATACGACGATATTTTCCATAATTTCCTCGGCTTGCTGCAGCGTAAATGCAGTGCTTGGGTTAAGTGCGGCGCAATTCTAGCAAACTCGCTACAGAACCCAAGTGAAGAGCACTCATTTGTGGATTTTTGTGACCCATAGAGTGGAAAGGGGGTGGCGACGGGATCGCTGCCCGTCGCCCAGAAGAGTCAGTATTTGAAGCTCTTAGTATTCTGATTCAGATTATTCGCCAAAGCCCTTAGTTGCTCGGTAACACCGGCAGATTCAGACGAATGCTGTGCGACTTTCTCGGCCTGTTGTACCAAGCGATCCAGGTTGTCTGTTAACTGATCCAGAACCGCACTCTGCTCAGTCGAGGCCGCGGCGATGCTGTTATTCATGTCGCTGACGTTCTTAATCGCCTGAGAGGTCTCCTGCATCAGCTGAGCTGAGCTGTGGACGTTGCCTACGCACAGCTCCACATTCGATTTGCTGTTTTTAATCTCCTCTACAGCGGCATTGGAAGCGCGCTGCAGCTTGCCGATCATCTGCTCAATCTGTTCAGTCGATTTATGGGTGCGCTGAGCCAGTTCCCGCACCTCATCAGCCACTACTGCAAAACCCCGGCCATGCTCTCCCGCCCGAGCAGCCTCTATGGCAGCATTAAGAGCCAACAGATTGGTCTGCTCGGTAATACTCTGAATCACCGTAAGCACCTCGTTTATCTCCTGAGTGTATCCGTCCAGCTCTTCAATCGTACCTGCAGCAGCTCCAATCTGCTGCGCAAGCTGCTGGATACTGCTCTGAGTCTCGGCACTCAGGAGCGCTGCATTGCGTGCATTCTCATCGACATCAGCAGCACTATCCGACGCCTGATTGGCCGACTGCGACACCTCAGCGACTGCCAAATTGATCTCGCGGATCGATGAGCTGATTACATCATTCTCCTGCTGCTGCTCGTTCGCTGAACTGCGCATTTTATCAGTCACATTGGAAAGTCGCGTACTCTGCTCAGTCAACGAGGTCGCGCTGCCGCCGATATCACGGAGCAGTGTGGCGAGCTTTTCCAGAAAGCTGTTGTAGGATTTCACCAAAGCGGTATCGCCTTGCGCCCTGATTCTCAAATCCACGCTCTGCTCTTTAGTCATCTGATTAATGGCTGTTAAGAGCGCATTCGACTGATCAGTCTGGCGACGCATCTGTACGGCGAGCCAAACCAGAACGCCCGTCTCAACCACCACATATCCTGCGTGCAGTAGTATCATTGCAAAGCCCATAGAGGTATCACGCATGACAAAAACCGGCCAACCGCTCGCCTGCAAAAAGTGGAACGCAACGTGATGGACAGCAATGACACCAGCTGCAACGATAATCGGGCGCCAGTCTTGGTATGCTAGTAAGAAGGCTAAAAGTACAAAGATGCCAAAGTGAATCTCAATAAGACCCTGCGTCTGTTGTATGTGCAGGGCACACATCAGCATGAAGATTGCCGCCCCCAGCAGACGAGTAATCAACCCTCCTGGAGCGAGTTTAAGAGCAACCCCCTGTGCTATCACCATAGCGCCGCCGAGTATCAAAGCGAGTAACCAGGTATCCGTCAGGTAGGCCAGTATCAGGGCATAGACGAACAGACCGAGGACTACTCGAAAAACCAGTCGATCAGCGATCACGTAAAAATCTTTAAGTACGGCGTCAGTCATAATCGTTAATCCAGCTCTTAACTCTTTGCTATAAGGGATGGCAGGTTTACACCTGATATTTCGTTATCTTAACTATAGTGTAGATTCTTTTTATCAGATCTACCGGCAGCAGGAGGGTTGTAGTGAAAATGCGATGGCTAGGTTTAATAGGGCTTTTAGTTGAGCTCTCATATGCTGAAGCACTTCCAATCTTTGATGCCCACCTCCATTTCAACAATGATGCACGCAATAGACTCTCAGTGGATCAGGTGATCGACGCACTCGATCAGGCTGGAATAGACAAAGTGTTGGTATCAAGTACCGACGACCTGGGTACTCAATATTTGGTTGAAGCGGCCCCTGACAGGTTTTTACCAGCACTTCGTCCTTACCGCGGTCCAGGTGAGATAAAAACATGGATGTACGATGAGTCGGTTATTACTTATCTGGCAGAGCAACTAGATAACCGCTCCTATGTTGCCCTGGGCGAGTTTCACGCATTTGAACAACACATGGAACTTGCTGCTGTTCAAGGTTTGATTGAGTTGGCGCGTCAGTACAAACTAGTGCTTCATATCCATGGAGACCAGGGCGCTGTATCCAAACTCTTCTCGACCTGGCCAGAGGCCAGAGTAATCTGGGCCCACGCCGGATTTGAGGACCCGGATACAGTCATGGCTAGCCTAGATAAGTTCACTAACCTTTGGGTAGACCTCTCACACCGTCCAGATATCTCAACTTGGGCAGGTCTGGCACCCGATTGGGAGAGGATGTTCATCGCATATCCAGAGCGTTTCCTGTTGGGCAGTGATACCCATAACCTGGAGCGCTGGGAAAACCTTCGCTTCTATGCACTGGATGCGCGTGACTGGCTATCAGTATTACCTGACAACATCGCAAAGAAGATCGCTTATGAGAACGCCGAAACACTATTTGGCATCAGGTGACAATTGCGTCATAAAGGGGTCTGACCCCTTTTGGGGTAACTCTTTGATGTAGAGGTCTTGCTTGGTGTAGGGGATCTCTACCCCTTCCTGGTTGAAGCAGTTGTAGATCTCTGTGTTGAGAGCGTCCACTACTCGTCCACGGATCTCCGGATCGTCTATCCATACCAGCAGTTCTAAATCCAGACCTGAAGCCCCGAAGGTGCGGAACCTCACTCTCGCTTCCGGGTCCCGACAAATCTGTGGTTCTTTCTCGGCGACCTGAAGAAGTAAGGCTCTGACCCTCTCGAGATCTGAGCCATATGCCACGCTGACCGCGATACGCACACGCGACTTAACATGGCGACCCGAAGACTCATTGATAATTTTACCATTGGCGATGATAGCGTTGGGTATATTGACCTCCAGGTCATCGCGCGTCAGCAGACGAGTCGATCGCAGACCGATATGGGTCACCTTACCTCGCTCGCCAGTATCGATAACGATATAGTCACCGATCTTGTATGGGGAGTCGGCCAGGATAAAGACCCCCGACAACAGATTGGCAATTGTATCTTTAGCCGCAAAACCCACGGCAATACCGACAATACCCGCCGAAGCGAGCCAGGCTGTCATATCGATATTCCATACAAGGAATATCAGATAGACGACCATCAGCACATTCAGAACCGCCGCTACATTTTCGAGAAGTGGCAGCGTCTGGGGCCGAATGATCCCCTCT
>Ga0102948_1000822_pt1 | contig 12363 bp, 9 predicted proteins | sample SalPonA_A_H2O_MG_FD_78211 | JGI IMG/M metagenome (GOLD analysis project Ga0102948, IMG submission 78211) | Water microbial communities from South San Francisco under conditions of wetland restoration - Salt Pond MetaG R2A_A_H2O_MG | ecosystem: Environmental > Aquatic > Non-marine Saline and... | reverse complement strand
TTCGGGGCGCTCGATTCGATCATAGCCGACACAACGGATATCGGGTTGTTGTCGGTGGATCGCCGCGAGCAGGCAGCCCTCGCCCGCTCCGATTTCAACGATCGTATCGACCGCTTTCCGGATCGAAGCAATTTGGCGAAGCATCCAGGTTTCAGTTCCCATGAGCCGGTTGATCCAGCGCAGGTCGGCCCGGCTGCGGATGGCATCCGGATCCAGCCGATCCAGTCGGTCCAGAATTTCTGGTTCTACGCATCGCTCCACACCTCTAGTCTTGATCAAAAACTTGAAAATACAAACCTACTTGGTGAGAAGACCCCCCAGGCCGCCTCCATAGCCCGCCAATTCAAGGTAAGCACGGCCGATTGGTTCGCCTTTCCCGTCAAAGACCAGGCAAGCGCCTTCCCAGTAGGCGTTGTTACCCCGGTTGCCCACAAACTCCTGTTCGTTTAGAATCGGATCCAGTCGATAAGTCATTCTTTCGCCGCTGTCCGGATGGACGGCTTCGATACGGACGGCATTCGGGTAGCTGATGCCCGTCTCCGGGCTCGTCCAGGTCCCTACTGTTTTCCAGGTGAAATCCTCCGCATAGGCCACGTCCGTATTGGCCTCGGCATCGATCCAGTAGACGGCGGACCAGGGGTCAGCGCTTCCGTCTTTCTGTCGCAGTCGGTAAGCTTTTACCTCCGTTCCGTTGTCGAGTTGGATGGCGGTCCAATCCCAGCCGGCCAGGTCGCTGCCCAGCTGGCTGGATGAAATCTCATGGTCGAGCCAACCGAAGCCCTCCACCGGAGTATCCGTTTCGCCGCGGCGGATGTGTCCCTCAATCTTCAGGCGGGGGTAGGTCCAATACCAGCTCACTGCAGCGGGATCGGCACCTTTACGGCTAAGGCCACGCTCGCCAAAGGCGACCAGTGGTTTCTCCGGTGTAAGAGTGAGCCGCAGCTCTGTTCCATTGTTTAGAGCGACCACCTTCTCCATGACCTCCGAGCCCTCCTGCATACGGGCGGTGATCCCTCCGACCGCGAGGTCAAGCCGGTCCGTGGCGGCGCTTGCCTGCCAACCTTCGCGGTAGAGGCGCTCGGTATGGTGGTAGCGCCGCAGTGTCAGTTCGCTCAGCGCCGCATGTGCCATGAAGAGCTGCTGTTGGCCGAAGATCGGGCGGTCGGCACCCCGGCCACCTCCAGCCGCCCCCTCGAGCCGGAAAACCGTCGACTGAAAGCCGAATGTCTCGCTGCCATCGGTCGACTTTAAATGCCCTACCCAATACCACCACTCGATGCCGTAGCCCGGATGCGCGCCGTGTGCCCGGGGAAGCTCGGGCCTTACTCCCGGCTGAGGCACTGGATAGCCACTTTCCGTTTGGAGCGGCGGCTGTATCCACGCCGCCGATACGATTTGCAATAACAAGAAGTTCAGGATGAGGTATTTCATTTTCTTTTCGAGTGCCACCAGGCTCCGGTGATAAGGCCGCAGACGGAGCCGCTCATCGCCATAATGCAGCCGAAGCCGAGCAGCGCGGCCAGGGGTAATTCCCAGACCAGCGTCCAGCCGAAGGATTGCACATTTATGACGTGTATGAGCAGCCAGCCGAGGGCGAAGCCGACCAGGGTGCCGCTGACCCATGCGCTTAGAGCGATGCCCCCTCCCTCGATGCCGGCGGTCCAAACAAAACTCCGGCGGGAGAAGCCAAGGTGTCGAAGAGTTTTCCAGGTCGAAGCGGATTCGGCAAAGATCGCCAGCAGGCCAAGCACGAGACCGGCCATCGCTACGGTGATCCCGATCCCGTTAAGCGCCGAGGTCACACGGAAAGTTTCTTCAAAGATGCCCAGGGCAACCTGCCGCAGTTCCTTTGCGTTGCGGATATCGAGGCCGGGATATTTGAGCCGTAGCTCGTCGCGGAGCGCGTTGGTGTTTCCCGGATCTTTGAGGAAAAGGCTGCTGTTGATCGGGCGATCGTTTCCGGTCCAGGTTTTCCACACGGAGTGATCGACTGCGGCAGCACCAAATTCATTTCCGTAGTCGGAGTAGATTCCGATCGGGGTGACGGTTCGGGCGCCTTGCGGCGTTTGCAAGGCGACCGTGCCCCCTTCAAGCACCCCGAAGCGCCGTGCGAATGTTTCGCTGACGAGTGCGGGTTCGGCATCAGGTCTCGCTTCGAGAGTGCCCGGTTCGGAATGCCAGATCTGGTCAATACGCCCGGACCACGCCGCGAAATCGACTCCGGCGAGGACAGTCGGCCCGCGCGGCGCCTCGACATAACTGACGTAGAGTGTGTCGGCGTAATCGACTGCGGGATGATTGCTCAGCTGCTCGACAAGGTTTGGATGGATGCCGTTGATCGCCGACGCGCCGCCTGTGCCACGCTCCGAAACGTAAAGATCAGCTTGGAACCGGACGTCAAACCAGCGCTCAATTGTGCCCCGGAAGCTGCCTACCATCTGCAACATGCCGGTGACCATACCGACTGCAACGACGAGACCGGCCACTGCCAGCCGGTGGCGGCTGGATCCATCGGCCAGGCGGCTCAGGGCGAGACGGAAGACGGGCCCCAGATTCAGAAGGTTCAGCAGACGGCTGAGCCAAACCAGCATCTCGCCGGAAAGTAAAGCGGCCCCGAAGATCCAGAGACCCGCCGCCAGAAATCCACCCAGAGGCAGGCGGGAACCGCTGTCCAAAACAGGTGCGGGCAGCAGGAGGCAAAGGCAACCGGCAAGCAGGCTCGCGGTGCCGATCCACGGGGAGCGTAACCACTTGAAGCCCGGCGACCAGTCGCCCCGCGCGAGAATTTGAGCGGGCGGGGTAAACATGGCGTCCCGCGCGGGAACCCATCCCGCGACTAGACTGAAGAAGAAGCCGATTCCGGCACCGATCCAGATATCACCCGGAGTGAGCTGAATCGACTCGACCGAGGTTGCGAAGTAGAGTGCATTCACCGTGTCGGCCAGGATATGCACCGCACCCGCGGCAAGAAGCATGCCGACGCCTATACCCAGTGCCGAGCCGAGCACTCCAATCGTACCCGCTTCGAGGAGTAGACAAAGCAGGATGGTTCCACCACTGACGCCCAGACTTTTGAGTGTGGCGATCTCCCCCCGGCGGCGCACCACGGCCGCATCCAGCGCCTGAAGTATCAGGTAGGCGCCGACCAGCATCGCGATGAGGGAGAGGATCATTAGATTGAGCCGAAAGGCCGCGGTCATTCCGGCGCGGTCGGACGCACGCTCTGAAGCGGCGCTCAATTCGAGGCCTTCCGGTAGCTTCGCCTCAAGTTTTGATTCAAGCTCTTCCAGCGCCCGCGGGTCAGCGGCTCTGGTTCGATCGTTGACGATCACCTCGACGCGGTCGATTTCGCCGTTTCGTGCAAGGAGCGACTGAACCGTGGGCAAATCGGCAATCAGTAAATCCTCCGGCACCGGGGCTTCCGTTCCGCCCAAAGCCCCGGCAATTTTGACAGAATACACCCGGCCGGCGACTGTCGCCTCAAAGTGGTCCCCGACCTTCAATCCGGTCAGGCGAAGGAGCTGCTCGCTGACCCAGACCCGATTCGATTTGCCGATCCAGTCATACCAATCCTGCTGATTGTCAGCAAAGGAGAAGTCCTGTTCAATGAAATTGGGCAGGTTGGCCACGGCGATCAGATCGAGACCGATCAGACGCAGTTGCCGAACGGGCTCGCCGGCGCCATCCAACTGGGTCAGAGGCCCCTCGATGATCGGGAAGAGATGCCAGTCAGCGGAGCGGCTTAGAGGAGTGAGTTCCGTCAGCTGGGATTCACGGAGAGGGCCGACCGGAGCCTCGATTAAAAATTCGCTTCGCCCGGAGACGGCTTCGTTAAAGAGGCCGAAATTGGCGGTGGCGGCACGGCTGGCCTGACGGATGCCATTGAGAGAGCCGACACCAATTGCGACAATCGCAAGGATTAGCAGATAGCTCCACTTGGCCTCGATCCAGTGGCGCAAGGTGGATCGGCACAGTAAAAGACAGGCAACGCGCCACTGCCGGACTGGTGGCGCGGAGGTCATTGAGCGGGTTCAAGGATGCGGCCGTCCTGCATACGGAACACGCGGCTGCAAATCCGGGTGGTATTGGTATCATGGGTGACGATTAAAACGGCGATGCCGGCATCGATAGAGACGCGCTCCAGAAGATCCAGGACCTGATCGCCGCTGGCGAGGTCGAGGCTGCCGGTTGGTTCGTCCGCGAGAATCAGGCGGGGCCGGTTCATGACCGCCCGGGCCAGTGCGACCCGCTGCCGCTCTCCGCCGCTTAGCGCAGCCGGGCGATGCCCCTCGCGATGCCCGAGCCCGACGAGCTGCAACAGTTCGCGCGCCCGGTCGATCCGTTCCCTCGGAGGCAGGCCGAGCAGCTGCCCGGGAAATTCAACATTCTCCAGAGCAGTCAATGTCGGCAGGAGGTGGAAACTCTGAAAGACGTAGCCGATTTTTTCGCGACGCATCGCTTCGGCGCCCGTCTCGTTAATCGTGCTCAGCGCTTGTCCGTCGACCACGACCTCTCCGCGATCGAAGGGCTCGATGCCGCAGATGCAATTCAGCAGGGTGGATTTACCACTTCCGCTTCGCCCCATGAGAGCAACCCGCTCGCCTGCTGCGACCTCAAGATTGACCCCGTGGAGGACCTCGACCGGGCCGAATGACTTGCGCAGTTGCTCAACCTCCAGCGCGAGGGGTGGCTTCATTGTTGGCGCGGCAGCATCGCGGGGCGACAGATTCGGTTGAATGGTTCGGTGCACAAAGGGAGATCGCCCGGACCCGCATTTAATTACAAAGGGCGCAGATCGGGGGTATCAGCAAGCGGCGTTGGAATTCGTGCTTGAAGTGTTGTGGTTGCGCGGATCGGGCTATTGTTTACTCGCATGCTTCTTCTCGTAACCTATGTCGCGATTGCTCTCGGGTTTTCCTTTCTCTGTTCGCTCCTCGAGGCGACGCTTCTCACTATACGCCCATCGCAGCTTCAAAGTGCCAAGACCTCGGGCAAGGCTTGGGGAGAGAAATTACAGAGCTTGAAAAAAGACATTGATCGTCCGCTTTCGGCGATTTTGACGCTGAACACGATAGCGCATACGATGGGTGCCACCGGGGCTGGTGCTCAATACGCCCGCGTTTATGGAGATGCGACCGGCGGGGTCTTCGCGGCTTTGCTCACCCTGGCAGTTTTGATTCTGACTGAAATTATACCAAAAACGCTTGGCGCCCGCTACGCCCTCTTTTTTGCTCCTTTTACCGCGTGGTTACTGCCATGGCTGGAACGGCTGTTACGGCCTGTCGTCTGGGTCTGCCAATTGCTTACGAAGTGCATCACTTTGGGCAAAACCGGGCACGCTCCGAAGCACCGCGAGGAAATGCTGGCGGTCGCGAGGATGGGAGTCGAAGAGGGGACCGTTAAAGACAGTGAGCGGATGATTCTGCGGAACATCCTGAATCTTTGTAAACTGGACGTCTCTTCCATCATGACGCCCCGCCCGGTGGTCTTCAGCCTGCCCGAGTCCCTGCCGATCGAGGCTCTGATCGAGCGTGTCGAGGGGCATCCGTTTTCCCGGATACCGATCTATGGCGAAAGGGCCGAGCAGATCGAGGGCTTTGTGCTGGCGGTCGAGGTCCTCCGCGCCTGCGCAAAAAAGGAAACGGGTTTACTAAAAGACTTCAGCCGCGAGCTGATCTATGTGCCTGACACGATGAAGGTCGACGCGCTTTTTGAAAAGCTAACCAGTGAGCGGACGCACATCGCAATGGTGCAGGACGAGTATGGCTCCACCATTGGCCTGGTCACGCTGGAGGATGTTGTGGAAACTCTGGTCGGCATCGAAATCGTCGACGAGCAGGACGCCGTAGTCGACATGCAGGAACTGGCCCGGGATCTTTGGAAAAAACGTGCCGCCGAGATGGGCATTCAGCCGGGCGCCGGAGCCAGCGGACCGGAACTCCCGGCAAGGTAAGTTTCTGAGAGGATACTACGATCCATCCGTATGCAACGGCTCACTCTTTGTTTGCTCCTTTCGCTTTCTCTGGGATGCTTCCTTCGGGCTGAGCCGAGCTCGAGCGAGGAAACCATGAAAATGTTGTTCGATTTCAGGGAAGAAGTTTCTCCCGCGAACTGGCAGGCGACCAATGACGGCGTTATGGGCGGTCGCTCTCAGGGGCGCCCGGACTGGGTCGAGCAAGGCCTGCGTTTCAGTGGCGTGCTTTCGCTTGAAAACAACGGCGGCTTTTCGTGGATCCACACAAGCGGACCCTTCGATCTGGGTGGATATTCTGGCATCCGTCTTAAAGTTCTTGGCGACGGGCGCACTTATCAACTCCGGTTGCAGAGTGATGCCATGATCCGGCGCGGGGAGCCCGTGGCCTTCAGCGGCACAATTGCGACCGTAGCGGGTGAATGGGTCGAGCTATTCATACCTTTTGACGAGCTGCAGCAGAGCTGGCGGGGCAGAAAGCTGAGGGGCTATTCCTTCAATCCGGAAAAAATCCAGCGGATCGGATTTATGCTGGCGGATAAGCAACCAGGACCGTTTGAAATGAAAATCAGCTGGGTGGCGGCCGATCATTAGCCGGCAGGGCACGGTGGCGGCAGGGCCGAGATAGGTGCTGGAGCACCGGTGCAACGACCGGATTCAACTACTCTTCTATGATCCAGTAGGGGCGGCCGCCGCCAAACGGGAAAAGGCGGAAATTCCCTGTCACCACATTGCCGTCGTCGACCGCGAAGTCGATGCGGACGATTAGCTCCACATCAAGTTTTTCAAGATTGCCGACGCCGGCAGCAGCCGTGACACCGGCAGCGCCCGCTGTATCAACGTCCCATAACCCTCCGATCGGAGTCCTTCGGTTCATGAAGTCTGCCGGTAGATACTCCTTCAGTTGGTCGTCAGCACTGCCCGGTGGGGAATCGGGCGGATAGGCCCCCAGCGCGGTCGCGTAGGTCTGAATCGCTCCACTGAACTGATGCAGGTCATTTGTAAAGGCGGTGACCAGAGTCTGATCCCGGGCTGCTTTGATCGTTGGGATGGAAAGAAGCGACAGGATTCCTATGATCATGACGATCACGACGAGCTCAATGATAGAAAAGCCACCTTTCGGTTTTGACAACCTCATGACTGCCCAGCTTACCGGAAAAGAGGGTTCTGGGAAGTCCTTACCGAATCAAGAACTTGTAAAATTTCAGTCCCAAACGGTTTTGTTGGTGGATCGAATTCAAGAAATATAGGGTAATTATCCCACCGAACACCGCTCCTTTCAAAGAAGCCTGTTCAGGATTTTTGGGAGAGCACTTCTTCCGCGATCCGGAACCATTCTTTCTCCAGAGAGTCGTCCTGCGGGGTGGCGGGTTTTCCGGCTACGGAATACCAGTAGCAGGCGTTGCCATAATCGCCTTCCTGGCGGTGTAGCCAGGCGTGAATCCAGGCCCCAGGTGCCTTCTTAAGTTCCTGGCAAAGATCGTGGGCCTTGTGCCAATGGCCGGCTTTAGCGAACCATAGGGTTTTTTCAAGAGGGCTCAGGCCGTCAGGCATCTCTCCAGTGGCGGCAGCGTTTGAAATTTCGATTGCGTTCATCTGTTCGGTTTACGGCTTGTTCAGGGTGGTCAACAACTCAGCTTTCAGGCGTTCCACAAGCTTGGGTTTGTCGGTCGCGCGGTTGATCTGCTCCTCCGGGTCAGAGAAATGGTCGTAGAGTTCAACTGCGCCATCGTCATGGAGAATCAGACGGTAACGGTCCGTGCGAATCGTTTTTCCTCTGTTTTGCAGATAGCCGATAGCCGGTTCTCCCACAGTTTCGGGGGTGCTCAAAAAGGGGAGGAGCGAGCGCCCGTGAGCGAAGGCCGGCACCTCCAGTCCGGATAGTTCGCAAAGGGTAGGAAAGATATCCGTGGTTTCGACGATGCCATGGGCCTTATATCCGGGCTTTGGCATGCCTGGTGTTGCGATGATGAGCGGTGCAAGAAGTGACTCCTCGTAGAGCGAATGCTTTCCCCAGATCGCATGTTCTCCCAGGTGGAACCCATGATCACCCCAAAGAACAATAACGGTGTTCTCCCGGAGTTTGTTGGCTTCCAGCGCCTCGATCAATAAACCGACGTGCGCATCGACGTAGCTCACACAGGCCGCGTAGTGACGCCGTAGAGCATCGGCAAACGCCGGGTCCTTATTGGGATCTTTGCCCCAGCGCTGGTATTGCCGGAACTCGGCGGACCTGTGCCAGGTGGACAGTGCGGCCGGTTTTTCGGGGTGGGGGATCGGCGGCAGCTCGACCGCATCGTAAAGATCAAGAAAGCGCTTCGGCGCGCCGAATGGCAAGTGCGGCCGAATCAAACCGACCGCCAAGAAGAAAGGTTCTCCCGACTTACTGAGCGCGTTGATTTGCTCGATGCCCTCAAGGGCAATAGGTCCATCGGGGTAGATTTCGTTTGGCCCCTCGACCGCTTCGTAAACCGGATGCTCGGATGCTTTTTTGCGAATTTTTCCATGGGCGAGGCCATGCATGGCACCCCTCGGATGCTTCCACTCCGCCGAAGGCATGATGTGCCGGTCCCAGGCCCCGGGCATTTCAACCTGATTTTCGTCTGCCCAGTTCCGCCCGCCCAGTCCGCCGGGATGGTGTGAGACTTTACCTACGGAAACAGTGGTGTAGCCATTTTGACGAAACCACTCCGGCAGGCTCGGTGGAACCGAATGGTCTGGTTCAGCCATTCGCCCCGCGCGTTCGAAGAGAGCTCCATTGTGGTCCGGACCGTATCGGCCAGTGAGCAGCGTATATCTGGACGGTCCGCAGCTGGATGCGTTGACGTAATGGCGGGTAAAGGCACGGCCACTAGCGGCAAGCGCATCGATATTTGGTGAAACGATGTAGTCGGCTCCGAAACTCTTCAACTCCGGTCGCAAATCGTCGACACAGATGAGCAGAATGTTCTTGGGCGCTGCCCAGCCATTCGCTGTCGAAAGTAAGGCAATTAACAGAATATGGAATGAACGTTTCATCGTCGTTGATTGAGCTGGCACGGAAAAAAACACCGTTTGAAGATTAACTGATGCAGGTCAGATTTGAAAGGTAAGACGCGTTTCCACTGTCTGCAAGTCATGAGGGTGGGCGATTGCCGGGAAAATGCGAAGTCATTGTTTGGTGCGGCCAAGCGTATTTGGTGACAGAGCGGCAATCTTTTCGTATCGGCTTACTTGAACGCTTAACCCCATCTTGGATAGGGAGGTTTTCCTGTGGCCAATCAAAGGAAAGTAAAAAGTGACTCACTCGGTCGAGTGGGGTTTTGGAAGATTGCTTCGAAAAGATCGATACGTTTAGTTCCAGGTTAGATGAGTAACCTGCTGCAACGCCCGTTTTCACCGGGGTTTATGACTCGTTCTGGGGGCGTTTCGCATGGGCTTGAAAAATGAAGCAACCGAAAGGAAGCGGCACGGCAGGTAGTTTTACCGGCAGGAGTGCGTTTCAAATTACGAAAAATAGAAGAGTTTAAAAAATATGAATGCGAACCAGCTCACGTTTTGGCTTTGGACCTTTCTCCTTTTTCAAGGTTCCGCGGCGATGTCTTCTGCGGTCGATTATGCCGGGGTCAATCTTGCTGGTGCTGAATTCGGGGAGCACCTTTTGCCGGGGACTTACGGGGTTGACTACATCTATCCCAATCAGGACGAGGTCAATTATTTCAAGCGTCGCGGCATGAATACGATTCGCCTGCCCTTTCGTTGGGAACGGCTGCAACGAAGTCTTTTCGCTGAATTCGATGCCGCCGAGTTGGACCGCTTGCATTCATTTGTGAGCGAAACGACTGCCAAGGGCATGTATGTCGTGCTCGACCCCCACAACTATGCCCGCTACCATGGCGATTTGATCGGCTCCGCGGAGGTGCCTTTCCCGGCGTTTGATGATTTCTGGGCGAGGCTGGCCCATCTCTACCGGGGGAATCGGCGCGTCATTTTCGCGCTCGTCAATGAGCCGCATACGATGGCAACCGAGCAATGGCGGGATGCCGCACAATCGGCAATCGATGCAATACGGGAGACCGGCGCAACAAACCTTATTCTGGTTCCCGGCAATGCTTACACGGGCGCGCATTCCTGGTTGAGCGACTGGTATGGCTCTTCGAATGGAACGGTCATGCTGAGTATCATGGATCCTGCGGACAATTTTGCATTCGAAGTGCACCAATATTTGGATGCCGACAGTTCCGGGACGACCGACGGTGTCGTCAGCGCGTCGATTGGCGCAGAGCGCCTGCAAGTCTTTACCGAGTGGTGCAGGACTCATCGGAAAAAGGCATTTCTCGGAGAGTTTGCAGTCCCGAATTCGACCATCGGAGCAGGCATCGGCGATGAAGCTATTGATCAAATGCTTGGTCATGTCAGGGCAAACAGTGACGTTTGGTTGGGCTGGACCTGGTGGGCCGCCGGACCCTGGTGGGGAGACTACCTCTTCACGCTTGAGCCCACTGCCAGTTACACGGTCGATCGGCCGGGTATGACGGTGCTCCGGAATCATTTGCCGATACCGAAACCTCCCCTCACGATCCGCGAAGAAGGGCTGCTTTTATTCGAAACGCGGGAGGGCTTTGACTATCAAGTTGAAACGCGGGAGCACCTCGACAGCGGGGCGTGGACGGATTTCGGTGCTGTGGTAATTGGAACGGGTGACTTGCGCACCGTCCCGATTCCAAGTTCGACCGATACTGCGTTCTATCGCGTGACGATTGAATTGGGGCCCTGAGCGGTGGGTGGCGGTGGGTGGGTTCGTGATCCGCTGATCAGTAATTTCCTGCGGTGCGGCTCTAGCTGCGATGGGCTTTTCCTGCTCGAAGAGAAGACATCCGGAGGCTGGAAACTGGTCTAGTGCATGGGATCTATAAACAGCCCCGGGTCGACCTGGTGGCTTTCCCCTTTGTCGACGCCATAGGCAATCAGGCCCATCGGATGCAAGCCGCCCTTGAGGTGGTTTTTAATGGCAAACCGAACACCGAGCTCGCCCAGGTCGGGATCCGGGATCGACAGGGCCAGGATGTATTCGCCGGCGGGTAAGGTGGCGTGTTCCGGCAAGAGCAGTTCCTGGGCGACGGTATGGGTTTCGGGGGGCACACGGTAGGCGTCGGTCGTCTCATCCCAGTCCTCTCCGGGCATCCAGGAATTGGTGGCAACGCCGGCCATGGGCTGCGACCAAACCGTGAGCAGGTTTTCTCGGTCGAGCAAGCTGAGATGGACCGGCCAATTGGCGTAGAAGGGAGCGGATCCTGTGTTTCGCACCGCGAATTGGATCTTCAGAAGCTCGCCCTCTTTAACCTGCGGGGAGAACGAAAAGGAGTCGATGACAAAGCGATAGCCAAAGGCCTGCTGCACGAGATTGGCACCTGCGGTGACCTCAGGATCATTTTTGTCGTAGCTGGAAATCCAGCCAAGAGCCGTGCCGTGCAGGTCGCGGATCGTATCGATCAGGAAGTCGCGGTGGATGGGGTCGCGCAGCGTATCGTTGGGGTCATCACCGGGTTGTATGCGGAAGGTGCCCCAGTCGTAGGCGGTCTCTCCCTCGATCGTTCGGGTTTTCCAGCGGCCCGTTCTTTCGTTGAGTGCAGCGATTCCCGCGCCATGCATGAGCTGTGGAGTCTGCCTCTCATGAGCCCACGAGTCCCAGTAAATCCCGACTTCAAAATCGCTAAATTCGTCCGGGTGCCGCACCAGCACGTGCTTGTTTTTGAAAGCCTTGGCGAAGGCCTCGCCCAATAGTTTCTGCATCTGCGGAGTGGGGTGCGGGGTATGATGTTCGCCCCAAGTGCCGATAATACCCATCTGGATCCAAGCGACCCGCGGGTTGTCATCCCAGCACTGGCCCAGCGCCTCAATCAGACGCTCGACTCGCTCGACAAATTGAGGGCTACTGTAATCACCCGTTGTCATGTCGGCTGGCCAGACTTCATCGCCCGGTTCCTTGCCCCAGTCCAGATAGACCCGGGGGATGATCTTTACACCGGTGCCTTTGAATCGGGACCAGCGTCTTTTCTCATACGACTTAATGTTCGCTACAAGGTCATCCTCCACCGACTGCTCAAGATCGTTCCACCTCACGTAAGCGCGAACAAGTGCCGCATACGGGTCGTGGATGCCCTTCTCCTTTTCGTTCAAATAATCCCAGAAATTCGGGCGGAAACCCTTTAGGGGATTTCTCAAACCCTCAGTGTAGGCCTCCGGGTAGATTGTGACCAGTTTTACTTCTGAGGCACAGGCCGTGCCCAGTGCAATACAAGACAGGGCGAAGTATCGCGCCGCGATCCGGGTGATGGGATTCATGAATGGGGTGGTTTCGGGGGGGTTGTGGAAAGACAGGGTTGCGATACGCAGGCTCCGGTTACCTGCCC